>Ga0307929_1000578_pt1 | contig 34541 bp, 30 predicted proteins | sample AceLakmetage1330_FD_203160 | JGI IMG/M metagenome (GOLD analysis project Ga0307929, IMG submission 203160) | Saline water microbial communities from Ace Lake, Antarctica - #1330 | ecosystem: Environmental > Aquatic > Non-marine Saline and Alkaline > Saline | place: Antarctica: Ace Lake...
GTCAAAAGCGTCGTCGAAGGTGTCAGCACAGCGGCATCACAGGCCAATGCAGCGGCCGGTGACGTCATGTCGGCCACCGAAGCTGCAACCCAACGCTGTGAAGACGTGTCACGCGCGTCATCGGAATCTGCCAACAATGTGCAGGTGGTTGCAGCTGCTACTGAAGAGCTTGGTGCATCCATCTCCGAAATTGCTTTGCGAATTGGCGATTCAAGCGAAGCGGCGCGCGCGGCAGTTGTTGAAACCGACACCGCCGTTGAGGCCGCAGGTCGCATGAATGCCGCAACCGACCAGATCGGCGCGGTCATCAGCTTGATTGAGGATATTGCGAGCCAGACAAATCTGCTGGCCCTCAATGCAACCATTGAAGCAGCGCGGGCGGGCGAAGCAGGCAAAAGTTTTGCCGTGGTCGCAAATGAAGTCAAAAACCTTGCCTCGCAAACGGCGAAGGCAACCGAGGAGATTACCAGCACCATCGACACCATGCGTGAGAGCGCAGGCTCTGTAACCGGTGCGATTGAAGCGATCCTTGCCCGCATTTCGTCCATTGATGAGAAGAGCAGCGCCGTGTCTCTCGCCATTGAAGAACAGACGCAGGCCACCGCCGATATCGGGCGTAGCACGGATGCCGCTGCGCAGAGCGTGGGCGGTGTCGATGCTAATATCGGCGTGGTGCTGGAGCAAACGCGCAATTCACGTGCATCAGCGGGCGAGATTGCCCGCATTATTGACGATATGAATGCGCGGACCGGCACACTTCAGGGCAGTCTAGATGCACTTCTCGAACGGCTTCGGGCCGCCTAACACGCGGGTCACGAAACGAGAAAGCCGCCCACCTGGAAAGTCAGGCAGGCGGCTTTTTCTTTTGTACATAACACCAGGCTTTTAGGACGCAGTCTCATCCGTATCGATGGAGGACGTCGCACGCAGCGGCGAAATCTGAATTTCAACACGGCGGTTGGCTGAGCGACCTGCTTCTGTTGAATTGTCGGCTACGGGGCGTTCCTCGCCGAAGCCCTTGACCAGCAGACGGCGGCCATCCACACCCTGGCTCACCAGATACTGGCCAACAGACGATGCGCGGCGCAGAGACAGATCGATATTGTACTGAGCGCTGCCGGTTGAATCCGTGTGCCCCATAACATCCACAAGCGTCTTGTCATACTCGTCCAGTACGATGGCCACCGAGTTCAGCGCTTCATAGAAGTTGGGTTTGATGTCGGACTGATCGACCGCAAAGGTGATGTTGGACGGCATGTTGAGGATGATGTTGTCCCCGACGCGCGTGACACTTACGCCGGAAGATTGCAGCCGCTGCCGCAACTTGGCTTCCTGCTGGTCCATGTAATAGCCGATGCCACCGCCTGCCAGGGCGCCGACACCTGCGCCGAGGAGGACGCGTGTGCGCGTGTCACCGCCGCCAATGAGCGCGCCGCCGAGGGCGCCGACTGCCGCACCGATGCCGGCCCCGATGCCCGCGTTGGAGGCCTGACGTTCGCCCGTATAGGGATCGGTTGTGCACGCGGCGAGTACGAAGGCGCTGGCGGCAACAAGTGCAATAGATCTTTTCATCTGTATCCCGTCCTTTGAATTGTGCCTTGCGGGCACGAAAAATTCTGTTGTGTCGGGAAGCCCGGCGCAATGCTGCTCGCACTTCCCCCGCCACCCGTAATTACAGCAGCCTCTAGGGACCCGGATGAACCCAACCTGAATAGGAGGCATCATCACAGGATACTTACAGGCCGCATATGCGCTTCTGATCTGGTATATGTCGATCCGAAAACGCACGAAATACGGGCATTGCGCTGACAACCCCTGCTAGTTCATTTTCTTTGTTCTAGCACGGCGCCTCAGCGGATAAGCCTAAAACATACTCAGGAGGAAATTGTTCCATGACCCTATTTGACATGTCCGGCAAGGTGGCGCTGGTCACCGGCTCTACCAAAGGCATTGGCGAAGCGATTGTGAAGCGGATGGCCGAGCACGGCGCCAAGGTGGTTGTATCAAGCCGCAAGGCGGATGCCTGCGATAAGGTGGCAGCGGAAATCAACGCAGCCCATGGCGATGGCACTGCAGTGGCGATCCCCTGCAATATTTCCCACAAGGAAGAGCTGCAAAAGCTGGTGGATGCCACCATGAAGCAGTTCGGACGGATTGACGCGCTGGTGTGCAACGCGGCGGTGAACCCCTATTTCGGGCCATCATCGGATATTCCAGACGAAGCCTTCCAGAAGGTGATGGACGTCAACATCAAGTCCAATCACTGGCTGTGCAACATGGTGCTGCCGCAGATGCTGGAGCGCGGTGAAGGCTCCATCACCATCATCTCATCGATTGGTGGCTTGAAAGGCTCGCCCATTCTGGGGGCCTATGCGATTTCCAAGGCCGCCGACATGCAGCTGGCACGCAACCTGGCAGTGGAATACGGCGCACAGGGTATTCGCGCCAATGCCATCGCACCGGGTCTCATCAAGACCTATTTCGCCAAGGCACTGTGGGATGACGAAAACATTCTCAAGGCCTCCACATCCGGGTCAGCGCTCAAGCGCATCGGCATTCCAGACGAGATTGCAGGTGCGGCCGTGTTCCTAGCGTCAGACGCCGGTGCCTTCATGACCGGGCAGACCATGACCATTGATGGTGGTGCCACAATCACCGGCGGCTAGCCAAAAAAAAGAACCCGGTGGCAGGTCAAGTGCCACCGGGTTCAAGACCCGGTCCCGAACCAAGTCGAGGGGAGGGGGGATGCCGACTGGCGCGGGGGAAGTCCGGGTTGTGAAACCGATATGGTCTCCCCCCCGCCCCACTGCAAGTGCGACATTCCGGCGTTCCGATAACAGGCGCGTTCCCAGCTAACTCATTGATACTACATGCATTATCAAGACACCTGATCAAACACCTTGCGGGTGCGCGCCACAATTTCGCCCACTTCATCCTCCGATACGACCAGCGGCGGTGACAGGCAGATGGTATCGCCGGTGGCGCGTACCATGAGATCGTGATCGTGGAAGGCCGCGCGCATGGCGTCGAAACCCCGTTTCGCGGGCACACCATCAACCGTCGCTATGTCGAACGCGGCGGTGAGCCCCATCTGGCGAATGTCCTGCACCAGAGGATGGCCCTTGAGGCTCATCACCGCCTCAGCCCACATGCCCTCAATGGCCGCAGCGCGCTCAAACAGCCCCTCATCACGATAAAGGTCGAGAGTTGCAAGGCCCGCAGCACAGGCCAGCGGATGCGCTGAATAGGTATAGCCGTGGAATAGATCGATGGCGTGGTCGGTGCCCGCGACGCTGTCCTGGAAGGTGTTGTAAATCTCTTCGGTGGCGATGACGCCGGACAGAGGCACAGACGCAGACGTAACGCCCTTTGCAAACGTGATCATGTCCGGCACGACGCCGAAGCGCTCTGCCGCAAAAGATGCGCCAAGGCGCCCGAATCCGGTAATCACTTCGTCGAAAATCAGAAGGATGCCGTGCTTGCTGGTAATCTCGCGCAGGCGCTCGAGATAGCCGATGGGTGGCGGCAATACGCCAGTGGACCCCGCCATCGGCTCGACGATGACAGCGGCGATGTTGGACGCATCATGCAGAGAAACCAGCCGTTCCAGCTCATCTGCCAGATGGGCGCCCCATTCGGGCTGGCCAGCGGTGAAAGCCTGATGCTCATGGGAATAGGTGGCGGGCAGATGGTCAACGCCGGGCAGCATAGCGCCGGAGAACCATTTGCGGTTGAGGACCATGCCGCCGACCGAAATGCCGCCAAAGCCAACACCGTGATAGGCGCGCTCGCGGCCGATGAGGCGGGTGCGCGATCCTTCGCCTTTGGCGCGGTGATAGGCGAGTGCAATTTTCAGCGCCGTATCGTCAGCCTCAGAGCCTGAATTGCCGAAGAACACATGGTTGAGTTTGCCCGGTGCCATCGACGCGATGCGTGAGGCCAGTTCAAACGCCTTGGGGTGGGTGAACTGGAAGGACGGTGCAAAATCGAGCTCGGCTGCAGCCTTCTGGATCGCCTCGACGATCTGCGGGCGGCAATGGCCGGCATTGGCGCACCACAGGCCTGCGGTTCCATCCAGCACGGCGCGACCTTCAGGCGTGTAGTAATACATGCCTTCGGCGCGGACGACGAGGCGCGGGCGCTTCTTGAACTCGGCATTGGGGGTGAAGGGAATCCAGAACGCGTCCAGATCGTTGGGTGTGGCGTTGGGGCCGAGGTCATCAGGTGGTGTCATGGTCTACTCCGAGCTGCACCTTGTCAGCGATACTTGCTGGTACAGGCCAAGCAACGCTATCAGACATATTCAGAGTGATAAATAATCACCTGATGCATGGCACCTTTTCCGTCCGCATATGCCGCCCGAAAGGCTTTTACCTCATGACTCAGGCCGCCAAGACCTTAGCCCGTCGCCTCAAGCGCAAAGGCATCATCACAGCACCGGGGGCCTATGACGCTTTGTCGGCCAAAATCGCCACACAAGCCGGTGCGGAATGCGTCTATCTCACGGGCTTTGGTGCCGCGGGGTCGACGCTGGGCGTGCCGGATATCGGGCTCATGAGTGCGACGGAAATGGCGGACCGGGTGCGTGCGCTGGCGGCATCCGCAGCCCCCGCCCCTCTCATTGCCGACGGAGACAACGGCCATGGCGGGCCGCTCAATGCGGCGCGGCTGACGCGCCTTTATGAGCAGGCGGGTGCCGCATGCATCCAGCTTGAGGATCAGGTATTTCCCAAGCGCTGCGGGCACATGGAAAACAAGCAGGTTATTCCCATTACCGAAGCGGCAGCAAAAATCCGCGCGGCTGTCGATGCGCGAGAGGCCAAGGATTTCAAGATTATGGCGCGCACCGATGCGCGGTCAATCAATGGCATGCGGGATGCGTTGAAGCGGGCGGAGGTATTTCTGACTGCCGGCGCGGACATTTTATTTGTGGAAGCCCCGCGCAGCGAAAAAGAGCTTTTGAAGGTGGCGGAGACTTTCAAAGGCGTACCGCTGGTGGCCAATATGGTGGAGGACGGCAAGACACCCTACCTCACCGCCAAAGAGCTTGAGGAGATGGGCTACAAGATTGCCGTCTTCCCGGTGGCCGCATTGCTGGCGGTGACCAAGCGATTACAGAACGTATACGGACAATTGCTGGCGAACGGCAAATTGTCTGACGACGAGGAACGGGTGACGTTCCAGCGCTACAATGAAGTTATCGGCCTGCCGGAGATGCTGGCGGAAGCAGCGGAGCTGGATGGCTGAAGCCCTGTCGCGGAACGCCCTCATCCCACTGATCCGCAATGGCGTTGAACCTCTTGCGGGCAGGGGTTTCGATGAACCTGTATGTCAGGGCCGAAACCCCCATGACTATGGCGAGGAAGGCCAGCATAGCCAGTTCATTGAGCCAGGCGCCGCCGCCCGATGAGATATCAATGACCTGTGCGTCAGATGCACCCAACAGGACCGAGGGCATGCCGAGGGCGTCAGCCAATCTGGCGGCATTGATAAAGACAAAGATGACCGCCGAATGCACCATGTAGATGGAGTAGGACCAACGCCCTGCAGCACGGAAGGGTGCTGTCAGGAGAACGCGGGACAGCCTGCCGCTTTGCGCGGCGAATACCAAAATTACCATGCCGAATATCAGCGGCGCGGCCAGTGACCATGCCGTGCGGCCGCACAGGACGACAAATGTGACCGCAGCTATTGTCGCCAACCATTCTGCACCCCGCCACAAGGTGCGCTCTGCCAGATACTGCCGCCAAAGATGATATGTGCACACACCGGCGAAGAATCCGGCGACGCATCTCACCAGACCGAAATCATGGGTGGCCGCCATGAACTGCGGGGAAAAAACGGCCAGGGCCAGCAATGCGGTGAGAGAGAATAAAGCTGCACCCCACACCATGCGGGCGGCTGCGATGACGGTTACCGCTGCAAAGAGCAGGTAGGTCCAGAACTCTGCACCGATGGACCATGCGGGTCCGTTCCAGGTGACTTCTGCCAACAGGCCGAAGCTGTTGAGGAACAACAGGTCGAGAACCAGCGCGGCAATATCAAAGCGGCCTTCAAAGGCGGCATGCCCTGCCGACAAGCCATATCCATGCAGCACCCAGACACCAAGCTGCAAGACCAGAAGGAATGAGAGGACCGTAACGTGCAGGGGCCACAGACGCCCGAACCGGCGCAGCAGAAAGGACGGCACGCGATAGAGGCTCAGCCTGTCACCATAGGCATGGCAGATAACGAAACCTGACAGGACAAAGAAGAAATCCACGAAGAGATAGCTGTGCCGGAGAAACGCTGCGTCGCTGAGATAGAAGGCGAGCGGCAGATGAAACAGGCACACAAGTATGGCGCATACGCCGCGGATGCTGTCGAGGGCGGTAAATCTCATCTGCCACGCCCCCATCTTTCCCGCAGGACCGGTATTTGAAGGGGAGATGATGGCAGATCAATCAGAACAAAGTTCTAACGGTGTAGGCGCGCAAACGCTAAGGCCGCGCGGCAATACACTCAACTTCAAGCCTGCCACCAAGGGCCAGCCCGTTGGCGCCAAAAGCTGAGCGGGCGGGGTACGGGGCTTCAAAATACTCCACATAGACTGCGTTGAAGGCGGGCCAGTCTGCCATGTCGGCCAGCATAACGGTGCATTTGACAACATCTGCGAAAGTGAGATCGGCGGCGATCAGCGTCGCGCCGATATTGTCCATTGTCTGACGGGCCTCGGCCTCCATACCGCCCTCCGCAAGCTCCAGCGTGCCAGGCCTGGCACCGATCTGGCCTGAGAGGAAGACGAGACCGTTCACTTCCACAGCCTCGGTGAAAGGCAGACCCTTACCTTCAAACGCGCCGGAGGAATGATGCGTAACCTCTGCGGCGAGCGCCGGTGCGGCCAAGAAGGCGAATGCCAACGCTAGTATGATCCGTGTACGAGACATTCTTTCTTCCTTCTCCCAGCAACAATTGCTCAACTGAAAAACATCGGGCGGCCATCCATATTCTGGATATGGGGACGGTATTCGCCCGGGTCGTAGAAGGCATCCACGTCAACGCCGCGCTGGCCCTTGATGCAGATGTCGCTTTCGACGCTTTCATAATTGCCGTCGCGGATTGCCACCATCAGGCCATGCTTGCCTTCGTCCAGCAGTTGCACAGCCATGGCACCGAAGCTCCGGGCGACCATTGTGTCCAGCGCATCGGGCGTGCCGGCACGCATCATATAGGCCAGACGCTGAGAGATAACGCCGGTGCCGGTGAGGCGCTTGAATTCTTCACCTATGACATCGCCAATACCACCCAGACGGCGGTGGCCGGTGGCATCCACTTCGCCATATTCAACCGTATCGTGGCCCTTTAGGCGCGCACCTTCCGAGACAACCATCATTGCGTAGTTGGAGGGGCTCGCAGCGCGGTCGGCCATGAGCTTTTCGGCAAGCTGCTCCATATCGACGGGGACTTCGGCAATCAGTACGCGATCCGCATCGGACAGATAACCCGACATCAGGGCCGTCTCACCGGATTTGCGGCCGAACAGTTCCACCACGCCGATGCGCTCATGGCTGCCGGTGGGGGTGCGCAACGCGTTGATGGCATCGACCGAACGGCTGACGGCAGTGGAAAAGCCAATGCAGTAGTCGGTGCCGAATACGTCGTTGTCCATGGTCTTGGGTACGGCGTTGACCTTGACGCCCTGTGACTTGAGATGGGCTGCGTAAGCCAGCGTATCGACGCCGCCGATGGGGATGAGAGCATCAATCTCCAGATGCTCAAGCACCGCAAGGACGTGCGGTGTGCAGTCCACGGCATCGCCACCAAGAGAGCCTTTGAGGAATTCAGGCAGCGCTGCGGCAGGCACAGCGAGCGGATTGGTGCGGGAGGTTTGCAGGATGGTGCCGCCGGTGCGGTCAATCGCGCGCACGCTTTGCGGGGTGAGCGGCATCAGCCATTTGTCTGCCGACTCGACCGGATTATCCATGTCAAAGCGCAACAGCCCGGCCCAGCCACGCTTGATGCCGACCACATCCCAGCCAAGCCGTGCGGCCTGCCTTGTGATGGCCTGTATGGCTGGATTGAGACCCGGCACGTCGCCGCCGCCGGTCAGAACGCCAATCCGCATGGATGAAAACCTCGATTGCTTGTTGTCACTAGAAACTCAGGGACTGCCCCATGCCAGGGCGGGTAATGCGCGGCTGGAATGTCTCGATCTCATAGTAGCGGTCCACATCAACCTGCGAGGCGCCCTCGCCTGTCTTGGAAATGGGGACGGAGGTGTATTTGCCATTCTGCAGGCCGGTCATGCGACCGGTTTTGCCGGCGGCGATCAACTCCACTGCCAGAGTGCCGAAGGCGCGGGCGATGAGGCTGTCCTGAGAGACGGGCGCACCTGCGCGCATCATATAGGCCAGCTTCAGGGAGAAGGCGGGGATGCCGAGCCGCACGGTCAGATCGCGCGCTAGTGTCTCGCCGATGCCACCCAGCCGCTTGTTGCCGAACTTGTCGGTCATTGCCGTTTCATGAATGGGGTCATCGAATTTGAGCGCACCTTCAAGGGTCGCACCTTCGGAGATGACCATGACGGCACCTGCCTCGCTGCCGGTGCCCACATCCTGACGCAGCAACCCCGCCAGGGCTTCGACATTTACCGGCACTTCGGCAATCGCCGTGCGGTCAGCGGAGCCAAGATAGCCAGCCATCAGAGCTGTTTCGCCGGAATGGCGGCCCATCAGCTCGATAACGCCGATGCTTTCTTCGGCCGACGCTGTGCCGCGTAAATCATGCACGGCGCGGATCGACCTTGTGACGGCGGTGGGAAAACCGATGCAGACATCCGTGCCCTGAACATCATTGTCCATAGTTTTGGGGATAGCGAGAATCGGCACCCCCTCCTCGCCCAGCCGGGCGGCATAGCCCAGCGTGCCATCGCCGCCGATGGGGATGAGCGCATCCAGTTTCAGATGCGCGATGGCTTTGAGGATGTGCGGTGTCATGTCGGCTTCGCGGCGATCATCATATTTCGCCTGAGGCACCAGAAACGCCGGCATATCCTTTTCGCGCACCGTATCGGGATGCAAGCGCGCGGTGTGCAGGATAGTGCCGCCAAAACGGCCAATGCTGCGGGTGGTGCGGCGGTCCAGATGCATGAGGTGAGACGCGTTGGCGTCATCATCGTCCGGATTGATCGCCAGCAGTCCCGCCCAGCCATTGCGGATGCCGACAACATCCCAGCCGCGCGCGCATGCTTCGCGCGTCACTTGCTGGATTGCGGGGTTGAGGCCGGGCACGTCGCCGCCGCCTGTTAGAATGCCTATGCGCATGGGGATATCAGACAGACCCTTTGTGACATGCGCACTACGCTGACCGGCCGCGGGTATCGACGGGCCAGATATCGACCAAAGTGCCGTCTTTGATGACGTGGTAGCAGTCATAAAGATTGACGGTGGGGTCGCAGTGCGGGGTTTCGAGGTGGAGGACGCTGCCGGGGGCGAGGCCATTGTCGGCGTCGGCGAAGGCAAGGCCGCCCTGCTCGTCACCGAACAGGAAATAGGCGGTGCCGTCCGGGGCACCTGAGGCAATGGCGAAGGCCTTTTGATCGGTTGCCATGCTTTTGATGCCCGCATCCGTCGTGGCAATGCCCGGCGTGTTGGCGCTGACCACCGTGGTCTGGATGGTGAGGGATATTTCGAAAACCTGCTTGGGTCCGTCCTTCTGGGCGACGGCGTTGTATTCCGTATCCATGAACAGGTAGCTGCCGGCCTGAAGGTCGGTCAGCACGCCTGCTTCCGGGTCGATGTCCCAGGTGCCGGTGCCGCCGCCGGTGAGAACTTCGCAGGATATACTCCGGTCACGGAGCATATCGCGCATGTCGCCGAGCATCTTCATGGCAGCCAGTGATTTTTCACGGCGCTCTTCATAGTTCTCAACATGCATCAGATGGCCCGCATAGGCCTGCAGTCCCATGAATTTGAGACCGGGACTGGCGGCAACGAATTCAACCAGTTCTGCTGCACCCTCACCCGGCGCGATGCCGGTGCGATGAAGGCCGATATCGAGATCGACGATGACTTTGAGGGGACGCCTGCCGCCAGCGTCGGGCGATGACGCGCGGGCGAGCGCCTGCGCGTTGGCCATGTTGTCCACGGTCACCATCAGGTCGTTGATCGTGTCGTTGAGGATCATCAGGCGGCGGATGCCGTCTTCCTTCACCACCGGGGAAGTGATGAGCACACTCTGGATGCCGCCCTGCCCCATGACCTCGGCCTCGCCCAGCTTGGCGACGCATATGCCGACCGCGCCTGCTTCAATCTGGCGGCGGGCGATCTCAACGGATTTGTGGGTCTTGGCATGGGCGCGCAGGCCGATCCCGGCGCTGCGGCAATGGTCCATCATGCGGGTGAGATTGCGCTCGAAAGCATCCAGATCCAACACCAGCGCCGGGGTGTTAAGGGCGCGGGCGGCCCCCTGCTGACCGAGCATATGGGCGTTGGGTGTGAGGTGGCTTGCGGCCTTCGCAGTGAGCACGGACATGGAAACCCTTTTTTGGACTGTGTACCTGGCGACGACCTTAGAGATTTGGTGCGATTCCAACAAATCTGCCTAGCCCCTGTGACAGGGACTGGCGAGATATTCCACGCTGCATTTAAATGACCCTCGGTCACGACGGGGCGCGGAAGGGCTTTCAGACGCGCCGGACACCCAAACCCCGCCTGCCACAGCCTTTAGTTTTTGTTTACTGCGTTAAGGCGGCAGCAACTGGATTGCGCTTAGGGTCCGCGGGTCTTTGGACTACTGGACCCGATCATGAACGCACCCGACATACCAGCTTCGCCGAACATGCCCGCGAATGGCAGCACAGATACTGACAACGATACGCAGGGCTACATGCCCGCCAGCGTTTCCGCGCCGCGTTTCTGGCTGCTGATTTCAGCGCTGGTGCTGCTGGCCTGCGCTTTGTCCGCAGGCCTTGCCATGCGGCTGATGAGCGAAGCACCGGGCACCAATTCATATGCGATTCTGGTCGACTCGTGGATGAGCGGGCAACTGCATTCCGACACATGCTTTGACGGGGATTGCGCGACGTTTGAGGGCAAGACCTATGTCATTTTCCCGCCCGCGCCTGCAGTGGTCGCCCTGCCCTTCATTGCCGCCAGCGGCCAGGGGGCAGATTTTCATCACTTCATGCCGATCTCGATGGCCTTGCTGCTGGCAATCGCATTCATCTGGTCACGGCTGTTTGCAGCAGCAGGACCCGACCAGACGCGTACGCTGATATTGCTGCTGGCACTGGTGTTTGCGACACCTTTGTTTTTTGTTGCCCTGCGCGGCGACCGGGTGTGGTTCTTTGCGCAGCTCGTAGGATTCTTCTTCGTGTCGATGGCGCTTTGGGCGAGCATAGAACGCCGCAATGCGTGGCTGGCGGGCGCCATGCTGGGCATGGCCTTCCTGTCGCGACAGATGACCATCTTGTATGCGCCGCTGCTGTTTGTATTGATGCTCAATGACGACGAGCCGCTGTTTCGCGTTAATCGAGAGCGCATTGTGCGGTTATTGAAGATCGCCCTGCCGGTTCTTGCAGCTATCGGCGCTTATTGCCTTTACAATTTCGTGCGCTTTGGGGACCCACTTGAGACGGGCTATGGCTTCATTGCCGCCAACGTGGTGCCGGGCGAGGAAAATGTTATCAGTCTACGGATCAATGATCTGGGGCTGTTTTCGAAAGACTACCTGCTGTTCAACACGATCTACATGTTCTTTCAGGGACTGCATGTGGAATTCGGCGGACCTTATGTTACGCGGATTACCGGCGTTGACAGCTTCGGCACGTCTATTCTTGCCGCCAGCCCGTTTCTGCTACTGCTGGCGTTTGTGCAGCGACACCGCATCACTTTTGTCGGGGTGCTGACCGTGGCTGCTATATGTGGGATCACGCTGTTTTATCATTCCAACGGCTTCAGCCAATACAATGTGCAGCGCTATGCATTGGACTGGCTGCCCATTGCGATGTTGTTGCTGGCACCGACCGTGCGTCAGGAATGGCGAGCTATTCTGGCAGTGCTAGTGGGTTATGCGATGGTGCTTAATCTGGTGACCATGGCAGCGCTCAAGGTCTCGGGCGCGGCCTAGGCGGGCTGGACTGCTTTGAAGGTCAGTAACCGGTGGCCAACATAGCTTGTTGCGGCGCCGATGCAGATGGCAATGCCGTGGGATGCAGCCTCTGCAAGAAACTCAAAACCGATAGCCGGAAACACAACCCGCAGCAGCACGACGGCCACGAGCCAGACTTCGGCAGCACTCACAAGATTGACGAGGATGAAGCGCCGCACTTGCATGGTCATTGGCAAGCCGGCGTCGGGAAACACGTAGGCGCGATACAGCAAAAAGCCGCTCATCATGCCGATGGCATAGGCAAGCAGCACCGCCACCTCAAAGCTCAGTGTAGGTGCGAATGCGGCTGAGAGGACAATGCGCGCAAGCCAATTGACGGCGGCAGCAAGCGTGCCCACCAGCAAGAATCTAATCACCCGGTGTGTCTCTGACATGAAGCTAAACCTGAAACGGTGAGCCAATGAGGGCCGCGAGGAAAACCATGCCCAGCACCGCGCCCATTAGCAGGCTCGGCCCGTCCTTGACGGCGAAGGCGACGGGATCATCATCCAGTTCGCCGCGCTGGGCCAGCAACCATATGCGGGCGATCCACAAGAACAGAATCGGCGGCACGGCCCACAGCATAAGAGGCTGAGCATAAGTGCCCGCACTGTAGGCTTCGTTCATCACATACATGACCAGAACCTGCACGGCGGCAAGGCCGGAGGCTGCTCCAATCATAGCGATCATCGGCCCGTCGCCTGCCTTGTAGCCCCGACCTGCGGCCTCCGTGCGGCCGCGTGCTTCCATTCGGGTGACTTCCACATGGCGCTTTGCGAAGGAGAGCGACAGGAACAGGAACATGGAGAAGACGAGCAACCAGGGTGACAAGGCGACACTGGCCAGTGCAACGCCAAAGCCCAGGCGCACAGTGAAGAGGGTTGCCAGGACGGCGGCGTCCAGCAGTTCGATCCGCTTAAGGCGGAAGGAGTATGCCAGCGTCAGCGCCAGATAGGTTGTGAGAAAGACGATGGCGACAGGCCCGATCCATGCGGCGATGGCATAGGCTGCGATCATGCCGGCGGGGATGAGCACCAGCGCATGGGCGATCTTGAGACGACCTGATGCCAATGGGCGATTGCGCTTGGACCAATGGCGGCGGTCATCCGCCAGATCAAACAGGTCATTCAGTAGATAGGTGGCGGAGGCGAGCAGCGACAGCGCCAGAAAGCCGGCACCGGCCAGCGCCCATGCATGCAAATCAAAAAGCAGGCCGCCGAGCATGAGCGGCGCAAAGATGAGTCCGTTCTTTGCCCATTGGTGCAGACGTAGAACTTTGGCGGCAAAGCGCAGCCCGGTCTTGGGCCGTGCAAAAACTTCGACCGGCTCGCGGATGATCCGCGCGGCGCGCAAGACGCCAGGTGTTGGATTGACGACAATCGACTCTGACGCGGCTTTCCACACAGGAAGATCGGCGCGGCTGTCACCCGCATAGGAAAAACCGTTGGGGAAGGCCTCGCTCAGCACCTTGGCTTTGGCGCGGGCTTTGAGGTTGGTTTCACCATCGCTGGCAAAGACGCGGGAAATGAACGGAAAGCGCTGGGCAATGCGGTGCGCAACGAGGGTGTCTGTTGCTGTCGCCAGATGTACGGCGCGGCCATGGGCTGCTTCACGGGCGGCAAAGCTCACAAGGTCTTCGGTGGCAGGCAACCCGTCTACATCCAGAACGGCAGCCTGAGCTAGGCGCTGTTTCAATACGGCACGGCCCCGGCAGAGCCATGCCGCAACCTGAAACAGACGCAGCGGGTTTGCTCGCACATAGGAAATGAAGGTTTCAAACAGGATGTCGGTGCGGATGAGCGCGCCGTCGAGATCCAGCACCAGCGGCAGCTCACCAGATTTTTCCCGCACTGCTGCGGTTTTTGATGCGCTTACAGGCGCTTTATGGACATTGAGGACTGCAGACATCGGCGGCTTCCTGCGGCTGGTGAACCTTTCCAGCAGTGTGCAGGCGCCGGGCCAAAGGGCGCGTTTGAGCCGTCGTGCGGATTTAGTTCAAATTTGAATGATCCCGGCACGAAATTTGTAACCATTACAGATCGGCCGGCTCGCGGCCCAAACTACAAGCACTGGAGCGCGCCATGCGCATTGACCCGCAATTTGGAAAATATGTCGTGTTTGCCCTGTCGCTGGCGGTCTTTGCCGCTGGTCTGGCGCGTGAAGCCTTTTTGCTGAATGTGGGCGCACATACGATGCTGCAGGATCTGCGTCAGTTTGATCTGGACGCCGAAAACAGCGTGCCGGCGTGGTGGGGCTCATCCGTGATGCTGCTCACCTGCCTTGTGCTTTATACGCTGGCCTCCCGGGCGTGGTGGGATAATGACCGGCTCTGGCGGCTGTGGCTCGTTCTGGCCGTGGCGTTTCTGGCGCTCTCCATTGACGAATCCGCAAGTTTTCATGAAGGCGTCATTGAGCCTTTGAGGGCGGCCTTCGGCTTCACCGGCATACTGTATTATGCGTGGGTGGTACCTGCCCTGCTCTGCGTGGCGGCGCTTGGACTTTTGTTGCTTCCGCTGCTGAAGGATCTGCCGAAGGACCTGATCATCCGGTTTGGCCTTTTTGGCGGCATCTTCCTGTCAGGGGCGCTGGGCATGGAGATGGTCGGCGGCTGGCTGGACTATGAAGGCCAGCGGGTGACTGCCTATTACGCTCTTTCAACCAGTGTCGAAGAAGGCCTGGAGCTTTTGGGGCTCAGTCTTTTCCTTGCGGCTCTGCTGGACCAGTTCGATCCGGCGCGTGCCGTGGTCGGTCGCCTTAGTAAAGACCGCTCCGAACACACACGCCCCGGCCGCCAACACATTGTGACCCGGCCCCAGCCGCAACTTGCCGCCATGACCGGCCAGTACCCGCTGGAAAATCCGGCGGATTATCCGGTGGCAGCTGCGGAATAGGCACCGCGCGGCAAATTTTTCGGGTTGGCGGGGCAGGCGCACCGGTTGACAGCGCAGGTAGCTGCGCCTATCTCCACAGCGCGCTTGTTAGCACTCAGACAACTAGAGTGCTAAAACAGCAGCGAGGGACCGTAGGTGTCTCGCTTAGTCATTGAAAATACTGGATTTTTGGCCCTGATGTGATTGGGGCCATATCCGTTTTGAGAGGAGAGAGCTCATGGGTTTTCGTCCCCTGCACGACCGGGTGGTCGTACGTCGGCTCGAAGAAGAAGAAAAGACCAAGGGCGGGATCATCATCCCCGATACCGCCAAGGAAAAGCCCAGCGAAGGTGAAATCATCGCTGTTGGCGCTGGTGCACGTGATGAAAGCGGCAAGGTTCAGCCGCTCGACGTGAAAGCCGGCGACCGCGTGCTGTTCGGCAAATGGTCCGGCACCGAAGTGAAGATTGACGGCGAAGATCTGCTCATCATGAAAGAGAGCGACATTCTCGGCGTTATCGAAGCAACGAAGAAGGCCAAGAAGGCTGCGTAAGGACACCCCGTCCTGACCGCGGCTTTTTTTGTGGCTGTTCTAGTTATTTGAATGAAACACGGCCGGGCAAGGCTGCGCTTTTGAAGCGCGCGCCACCGGCTCAATGGAGGTTTTGAAAACCATGGCAAAAGAAGTCAAGTTTTCAGCAGATGCCCGCGAGAAGATGCTTAAGGGCGTCGATATTCTTGCAAACGCAGTGAAAGTGACGCTCGGCCCGAAAGGCCGCAACGTCGTGATCGACAAGTCGTTCGGTGCCCCGCGCATCACCAAGGACGGCGTGACGGTGGCCAAGGAAATCGAACTGGAAGACAAGTTCGAGAACATGGGCGCCCAGATGGTTCGTGAAGTTGCGTCACGGACCAATGACGAAGCCGGCGACGGCACCACCACGGCAACCGTGCTGGCACAGGCAATCGTCCGCGAAGGCGGCAAGGCCGTTGCTGCGGGCATGAACCCGATGGACCTGAAGCGCGGCATCGATCAGGCAGCAGCTGTTGCCATCGCTGATCTGAAGAAGCGCGCCAAGAAGGTGAAGAGCTCCGAAGAAATCGCACAGGTCGGAACCATCTCCGCCAATGGCGAGAAGGAAATCGGCGATCTCATCGCGCAGGCCATGCAAAAGGTCGGCAATGAGGGCGTGATCACGGTCGAAGAAGCCAAGTCGCTTGAAACCGAGCTCGAAGTCGTTGAAGGCATGCAGTTCGACCGCGGCTACCTGTCGCCGTACTTCATCACCAATGCCGACAAGATGGTCGCAGAGCTTGAAGACCCGTACATCCTGCTGCACGAAAAGAAGCTCTCCAATCTGCAGTCCATGCTGCCGATCCTGGAAGCTGTTGTGCAGTCCTCACGTCCGCTGCTGATCATTGCAGAAGACATTGAAGGCGAAGCACTGGCCACCCTCGTGGTCAACAAGCTGCGCGGTGGCCTGAAGATTGCTGCCGTGAAGGCACCGGGCTTCGGCGATCGCCGCAAGGCAATGCTCGAGGACATCGCTGTTCTCACAGGTGGCCAGGTGATCTCCGAAGATCTCGGCATCAAGCTTGAAACCGTTACGCTCGACATGCTGGGCACCGCCAAGAAGGTGCGCATCACGAAGGACGACACGACGGTTGTCGATGGCTCCGGCAAGAAGGCCGACATCGAAGCCCGCGTCGGCCAGATCCGCAATCAGATCGAAGAAACAACTTCCGATTATGATCGCGAGAAGCTGCAGGAACGTCTTGCCAAGCTTGCAGGCGGTGTTGCCGTTCTGCGTGTTGGTGGCGCCACTGAAGTGGAAGTGAAAGAGCGCAAGGATCGTGTTGACGATGCACTCAATGCTACCCGCGCTGCCGTTGAAGAAGGCATCGTTCCGGGCGGCGGCACGGCTCTGCTGGGCTGCACCAAGGCAGTGACTGCCCTGCTCGACTCGATTGAAAACGCTGACGTGCGCGCCGGCGTGACCATCGTGCTTCGCGCCATCCAGGCACCGATCCGTCAGATTGCGGAAAATGCCGGTGTTGAAGGCTCGATCGTTGTGGGCAAAGTGCTTGAAGGTAAGGGCGTTGGCTTCGGCTTCAACGCGCAGACCGAAGTGTATGGCAACCTGGTTGAGATGGGCGTCATCGACCCCGTCAAGGTTGTGCGTCACGCGCTTCAGGACGCGGCATCAGTTGCAGGCCTGCTGATCACCACCGAAGCCATGGTTGCCGACAAGCCCGAGAAGAACGGCGGCGGCGGTGGCGGCATGCCGGACATGGGCGGCATGGGCGGCATGGGTGGCATGGGCGGCATGATGTAGTCCATCATGTCACCCGGGCTTCCAAAGCTCGATTGATACGAAAAGGGCGGCTCACACGAGCCGCCCTTTTTTTTGTTGCCCAAACGACCTGGTGGCTAGCCCAGTTTTGCCTCAAGCGCCGCCATCAGCGGGTTGCCGCGCTGGAAAATGTAGCTGGGGTCGTTGACGGTTACGGCTTCCTTGCCGTTGGCATAAAGATGCGCGACCACGTCATGCAAAGCGCGTTCAGGCACATGCATGATGAGGGCGACACGGGCACCGTCCTCGTCATAGGGGAACGGTACGCGGGCGTTGAAGCGCTCTTCGAGTTCGCGCAGCAGGGCCTTGTCGGACACGTCATGCAGGAAGCGGACTTCCACAACACCGTCGGCACGCGAAACAGCTTCGATCATTTCCAGCAGGTGCGCGGCGGCAGCTCGGGCTTTGGGGCCCCAGCCTGCGGTGCGCGAGGCCACGAGGTTGGCTTCGCTGCGCAGGATGACACCGTCATCGAGGATTTTCAGATTGTTGGCAGTCAAAGTCGCACCGGTCGAGGTGATGTCGACGATGGCTTCGGCTGTGCCGCCAGCAGGCGCACCTTCGGTGGCGCCGGCGCTTTCAACGATCCGGTAATCCGCAAGGCCGTGCTCCGCAAAAAAGTTGCGCGTGAGGCGCAGATACTTGGTGGCGATGCGCACGCGTTCGCCGTGCTTGGCGTGGAAAGCGATGGCGACATCATCAAAGTCCGCCATGGTGCGCACGTCGATCCATGATTGCGGCACGGCGACAACCACATCGGCATGACCAAAGCCCAAAGGTTTCACCATGTGGACCGCGCTTTGCGGATCGCTGAGTTTTTCAGCCAGCAAGTCTTCGCCGGTTATGCCCAGATGCACCTGCCCTGCCCCCAGCGCACCGGCGATTTCGCCAGCGGAGAGGAATGCGACTTCGGCATTTGGCACGCCGCCCATACGGCCGACATATTCACGCGATGAACTTGACTGATTGATGGGGCAGCCGGCGCGTTTGAAGAAGGCGAGCGCATTTTCCTGTAACCGACCCTTTGAAGGGACGGCGACGATCAGGCGGTCAGGTGAGGCCATGTCATTGCTCATTTGCGGGCTTCCAGACCAACTGCCGCCAACAACCGCTCGGTACGGATGGCGCAGCCAACGGCGGGTATGTCGCGTGGGCAGCCGAGGCTTTTAAGCAGGCCGTCATAACGGCCGCCGCCTGCGACCTGACGTGAGGGGCCGAGCGCTTCAACGCGCAGCTCGAACACGAAGCCCGTGTAATATTCTTCCTTGCGGCCGAAATCGGCATCAAAGGTTATGTCGCCACGCGCGAGACCCTGCTCGCACATTAGGTCGATGCGTCGGGCGATAATCTGCAGTTCATCATCCAGCGAGATGCCTGCGCCGCGAGCGATGCGGGCAATTTCATCGACGGCCTTTGTGCAGGGCACCGAGATTGCAAGGAAGGCGCGGATGGCGTCCGCCGTCTCACGCGGCAGCACCGCGCGGGATGCTTCCGCTGCCTGCTCCAAAAATCGCTCGGAGATTTCCGTCACCGAGCGACCGCCAACCGCGGAGATCCCAGCAAGTGCCAGCACATCCTGCACCACGTCGCGCGCGCGGTCGGGCTCCATCACATCAAGGGCTGCCAGCAATGCCTGATTGGCATCGGGCTGCATCGCCTCTTGCGACTGCGCGTCTGTAAGGCGGGTCAGCATTTCGTCGAAATAGGCGGGCCGCCAGATGTGGCGTTTGAGGCGGCTGCGCCAGCTCGACGACAGGTCCAGCTTGTCCACAAGAGCCGAGAAGAGGCCCAGATCGCCAAGCGTAGTGTCAAAATTCTTGAGACCGGCGCTCTGCACGGCGTCCACGGCGACGGCAAGAATTTCAGCGTCTGCTTCAGGTGTGCTGATGCCGCCGATATGTTCAACACCGGCTTGCAGGAATTCGACTGGCTTGCCGGCGGACGGCGGCTGATACCGATAGGCGGGGCCGTTGTAGCAGACACGCGCTTCACTCAGACCTTGCGGGTCGCGCTCCAGATACATGCGGCAGGCCGGGATTGTGAGGTCGGGCCGCAGGCACCATTCCTCTCCGCCTGGATCGGTAAACACATAAGTCCGCTGGCGGATGTCTTCGCCGGAACGATTCAGAAAAATATCGGCGGGCTGCATGGTGGGCGGTTCCACCGCCTCGAAGCCTGCCTGACTGAACACAGCCTTTACGTTGCGGGCCTGCGCTTCCAGCGCATCAAGGGATGAAGAATCATAACCGGATGCAGGGCGCTCTGGGTCAGGACTATCAATGACGGCAGCCAGATCATCGGCGCTGTCGTCGCCGGTCTTGCGCGAGACGGCATTGCGCTGGGCGCGCAGCAGTCGCTCGGCATCCACCGACTTGTTATCGCGACGCGCGGCATCAATGACGGCAGGCCACCATTCCTGCGGAATGCTGTCACGTCTGCGCCATTTGCGGGCCAGATCGCCACCATCCTCCTGACCAAGCGCGCGGGCAAAATCCGCAGGCTTGCCCCATTCGGCGATGATTGCTGCAAAGCTGAGGAGTTTCGTATTCATGCGCGGGCAATACATTGTGTCCCGCTACAGCGCAAGTGATATTTCAATTACAGTCTATATTGTCCTGATTTCAGGACATTTTTGCTGATCATCCGGCAAAAATCGTCTTATAATGCCAAAAACAGGACATTCAGACCTTCATATGCGGCCTTGCCAGCATGTCCTTGACGGCCTGCACTAGATTTCCGTCTGGGACGGACAGCTGGGCCGGCTGGTCTTCGCGCCAAGTGGTGTTGTCCTCGATTTCCTCGGACAGCTTGGAGCCGAGCACCAGATCCTTGAGGGTAATTTCGCCTTTTTCGAACTCGTCGGAGCCCTGAATGACGGCGATGGGAGCACCACGCCGATCAGCGTATTTAAGCTGCGATTTCATGCCGGCGCCGCCCAGATACATTTCCGCGCGGATGCCTGCCGCGCGTAGCTGCCAGACCATGCGCTGATAGTCGGCTTTGCGCTCCTTATCGAGCGGCAGCACGACGACCGGCGGCATCAGCACCCGGCCCTTGCCGCGGCCAATAGCCTGCAGGGCGGACAAGAGCCTGTCGACACCGATGGAGACGCCGGTGGCGGGAATGGGCGTGCCTTTGAAGCGGCTGACCAGATCATCATACCGGCCACCACCACCGATGGAGCCAAAGCGGATCGGCTGGTCGTTGTCGTCGAGAACTTCAAAGGTGAGCTCCGCCTCAAAGACGGGGCCGGTGTAGTAGCCAAGGCCGCGTACGACAGCGGGATCAAACGCGATGCGGTCCGCGCCATAGCCGATGGCATCCAGCAGCGTGCCGATCTCTTCGAGTTCAGCAACGCCTGCAAGGCCGACCTCGCTGCCGCCGACAAGTTCCCTCAGGGTACTGACGACTTTTCCACGATTGTCAGACCCCGCGCCAACAAAGGCCAAGACGGTATCTGCCTGATCGTCTGACAGGCCTGCGCCCTTTGTGTAATCGCCGGATTCATCCTTGCGGCCAGCACCCAGCAGCAGCTTGACGCCGTCAGGGCCAAGGCGGTCCAGCTTATCTATCGCCCGCAGCACAGTGAGGCGCTGCGTTGCGCCGTCATCACCTGCGGCAACACCAATGGTTTCAAGCACGCCATCGAGGATTTTGCGGTTGTTGACGCGGACAACATAGTCACCACGCGCGATCCCGACGGCTTCGAGTGCATCGGACACCATGGCGCAGAGTTCTGCGTCGGCGGCCATTTCAGGCGACCCAACCGTATCTGCATCACATTGCGTGAACTCGCGGAAGCGTCCGGGGCCGGGCTTTTCGTTGCGCCAGACCTGGCCGGTCTGGTAGCGGCGATAGGGCTTGGGCAGGGCTTCGTAATTTTCAGCCACCATGCGCGCGAGCGGGGCGGTCAGGTCATAGCGCAGGGACAGCCACTGGTCGTCATCATCCTGAAAGCTGAACACACCTTCGTTGGGGCGATCAGCGTCGGGCAAAAATTTTCCAAGCGCATCGGCATATTCCAGCGCTGACGTTTCCAGCGGGTCGAAGCCATAAGACTCATAGACGGCCATGATGGTCGCCAGCATCTCGCGGCGAGCGGCTACATCCTCTGCACGCAGATCACGCAAGCCCTTGGGCAGGCGCGCCTTGGGGCGGAATTGCTTGGTTTTTTTGGCCACGGGCGATGCAGGTCCGGTCTAGTGGGAGGGATTGGGCGCTCTACCTAGCGCAGGCTTGGCGGCACCCGCAAGCAGGGTACTGGCAGGCGTCGCTGAGCAGCGGGACGTTAACACCCCGGTCATGATCCCTAAGGGTGCCTTAATCCCGCCACAGGTCATTTACTCCGTGTTTACCAACAATGTTCATGTTTGATTCATGGATTCGCGCAAATTCGCCGGGTCCGACACCAAAAACATGAGGCTCGCTGTCGTTTATGCGCTCCCAGCACAGTTCAGTACCGGTGATTCCCAAGGGCCGACTCATTCCCAGAGGCCCTGAAGTCATTAATGAAGCGGCCGCACTGGCGGGTCATCTAGCGCTTGCGCCAGTTGATGTACCGGCACGGCGCGAGGCTGTGGGAGTTATCTGTGGCGACGCTGCCCTTGCCCGCAAAGTGGCGGATGCCCTGGATACGCGGCGCAAGAGTCCTGTCGATCTTGTTCACACCCTGCCCGGCGACGGGCTGGACCAGTTGCTGGTGCCGGGGCTGACAGCACTTGTGATGGAAATTGGTGCAGGAGATATCGGGCTTGCCCGGTTGCGGCGGCTGGTAGCCGTTGGGCCGGATGCACCGGTGATCGTGCTGATGCGCGGACATGACGATGATCTGGAGCTTGCAGCCATTAAAGCCGGAGCTGAAGAGGTTGTGGCGCTGACCCAGGACGGTCAGTTCAACGGCGCCGACCTTTCCAATGCCGTTGCCCGATCGCTCGCACGCCATGCGAACAGCTCGCGCGGACCGTCCAGTGAGCGCAAGACACAGGCTTTGCAGGCCCCGGCGCCGCTGGTGCTGGTGCAGGAAGCGCCTGATGCCATGGTGGTGCTCGACCGGCATGGGGCCGTTGCCTTCATCAACCCCGCCGCCGAAGAATTGCTGGGCCGGCCTGCGGAAACCCTGATGGGCAAACGGTTTGATCTTGATATCGGCAAGGGCGGGGAAATCACCATCGTGCAGCCCGGCGGGGAAACCCGTGTGGTGGAAGTGGATGTGGTTGAGACCGAGCGCGGCGGTGTGCCCGCGCGGGTTGCCAGCTTCACTGACATTACGGTGCGCAGAAAATTGGAGACTGCGCTTAAAACCGCGCAAGGCGGGCGTGATGCCGCCATCAGGCGCTCAAGCCGTTTCTTCTCGCGCATCAGTCATGATCTGCGCACGCCGCTGACGCATATCGTCGGCTTTGCCGACCTGTTGCAGCACGACAAGTTGAATGATCCGGTGCGGGCCAAGGAATATGCGGCCTCCATTTCGGATGCCGGTCGCGCCATGCTGGACATGGTTGAAGACCTGCTGAGCGTTGTGGATGTGCACGGAGCAAGCGCGCCAGAACCTTGCGACCTGGTGAAGCTGGTGCGCAATACGGCCCACTTCATTCGCCGTGAGGACGGCAATACCGGACCGGAAGTTGCGGTGGATGCGCCGCAGATGCCGATGGTAGCACGGGTTGATCTTGCCAAATTGCAGCGGGCTCTTTACCGGCTGGTCGCAGGCATTGCCCGCGATGCGGAAGCCGGTAGCATCATGCGCCTGTCTTTACGGCAGGCAGGCAAACAGGCGCGGTTGACGGTGCGCATAGACGGTGCCGCAGGGCGACCCGTTGCATTGCCTGCAAGTCTTGAAGATTCAGATCCGCTGGTGACCCCGGCGGATGCGCGCACGGGCTTTGCTGCAGAATTGCTGCGTGAGGCGCTGGATGCGCATGGCGGTGCATTGCAGCTGGCGCGTGACGGGGGAACCGTTGTGGCCGCGGTGATTACGCTACCGCTGAAGGACTAATGTCAGCTGTTATGCAAACAGGGCGTCGATATCATCCTGGCTTGCGTGGCCGTTGTCCTCATCAAGGGCTGGCCCATTGAGCAGCGCCTCGTCGCCGTCGGCCTCCTCCTTCGGAGGTGCAAATTGCGCAAGATCCTGAGCACCACCCCAGATATCCATCATCCGGGTAACGCGCTCGTCAATGTATTGCAGGGCGTTGACGACCTTGGTGATGCGCTGGCCGGTAATATCCTGGAAGTTGCAGGCTTCAAAAATAATGACGACCTGCTCGCCAATTTCTTCTGCCTGCGCGCGCGCCACATCATCGGGTGCTGAAGCACCGAGATGAGCAGCTGCGGAGTCAATTTTTTCAGATGCGGAGAGAATCGTATCAGTAGCAGCCTCAGTGGCGTTGACCACCGCATCGAGCTCACCGCCAACTTCCTCGAAATGCTCAGCGGATGGCCCTTCATAGTGGAGGGCCGACAGTTCACGCTTGGTCTTTTCGATGGCGGCCGAAAGTTCAGCCAGTTCCGCCTGCAACTTGGACGCTTCAGTCACGCGATCACGCAGGGAGGCAAGCTCCTCAAGGCTCAGACCACCGGGCAGGCCGTGGGCACCAAGCGGTTCTGCATTGTCAGCCTGCGGTGCTGCCGGCCCCTCAGGAGCAGCTGCCGGGCTTGCTACCGGGGGCTCATAGCCCATCATTTTTTCAATGCGGAAATATTTCACGTCACCCACCGGCGAATCTCCCCCACGGTATCTATTCGCCGGAAGACTAGCGGTACCGACGTTAAGAATGGCTTTAAGCTCGCTTTTTAGTTGTATGTCCGAGGGGCTTCGCCTGGATGACACTTACCGACCCAAAATCAGATCCAAACCGGCTCTGGCCGGGCTTTTTGCTTATGCCGGCCCGGCTTTTTGGAGCGGCAATGGGGCTGGGAGGGCTGGCATTGGCCTGGCAGCGCGCTGAAACTGCAGGATTGATCCCTTTTTCAGGCATTTCGACGGCCATTCTGACGCTCGCATGCCTTGTGAGCCTAACTGTATTACTGGGCTACGCGCTGAAGGTCCGGGGCGAGGCGGCATCGTTGGCGAGAGATCTGCTTGATCCTGCACTGGTGACATTCATGGCGGGCATCCCGGTGGCCTTGATGATTTATCCCTCCGGGCTTTTGCCCCTATGGCCGGGTTTTTCGCCTCTTTATGTGCCCCTTTGGTGGCTAGGCGTGGTGCTGCATGGGATTCTGGCTGTGTGGTTGATTTGCCGGTGGCTCAGGTCGCCGGGCCTGATGAGAGATCTCACACCCGCATGGTTTGTGCCCACCGTCGGTATGGTTGTAGCGCCTGCGGCAGGTGTGCCGCTTGGGTATTGGAGCGTATCGGCAGTGGCGCTGGCGGCGGCGGCGCTTATGTGGGTTGTGTTGCTGCCGATGGTTGTGTGGCGGCTTGCGTGGGTGTCGCCCCTCCCTCCTGTGCTGGTGCCGACTTTGTTTGTTCTGATTGCGCCGCCCGCCCTCTTCGCGTCAGGCCTGCACATGCTGGGTGCTTCTGACGCAGCAACGGCAACGCTCTTTTTTATGGCACTGGTTTTTGCGGTGGGTGTGCTGGTGATGCTTGCCGCCAGGCGCGCCGACATTGGCGCTACCGGGTTCACCTTTGGCTGGTGGGGGGCGACTTTTCCACTAGCAGCGCTTGCAGGCGCGGGCATTCATTATCATGCAGCCAAGCTGACGGCAGCGTCTCACCTGTTGGCGCTTGGCCTTCTGGCCTTCGCGACTTTTTTGATCGCCGCCGTCAGCATAATGACTGTGCGGACGATTATTCTGCGGCGGTAGCAGCCCGGCCAGCGCCCTGTGCCATTGCGCCCATGCGGGCGGCAACGTCGAAGAACTGGCTGACGGTTTCATTGATGATGTCGGCGACAGGTTTGATCTCGTGGATCAGACCCGAGGTCTGCCCGGCAAGACCGACGCTGGCTTCCATGTCACCGCCGAAATATAAGTCCTGAATGCGCGCAAAGGTATCCGCGGGCATCAGACCTTCTTCAAAAATGGATTCCGTCCGGTTTGTCTTGAGCGCACGGATGCAGGGGCTGGCTTTCTTGTTCAGCACATAGGTGCCGGTGGTGGGTGCATCCACAATGGCGTTCTTGTAGTTGGCGTGCACGGGGCTTTCAGCTGCGCTGACGAAACGGGTGCCCATCTGCACGGCCTCGGCACCGACCGCAAAGGCAGCGGCCATGCCAAAACCATCACAGATACCACCGGCGGCAACCATGGGAATGTCAGACTGCTGACGGATCGCCTGCAGCAAGACGAGGGTTGAGACTTCTTCGGGGTTTTTGAACCCGCCGCCTTCGGCACCTTCAACCACCAGACCATCGACACCGGCTTCTATACATTTCAGGGCGGCATCAAGTGTGGGAACCGCGTGGTAGACGGTGATGCCAGCGTCTTTCAGCGGCGCGATGAATTTTTTCGGGCTGCCTGCGGATGTAGTGACGTATTTGATGCCGCTTTCGCAGATATAGCGCAGCATCGCGTCATCCTTGAGGAACAGGATCGGCAGGTTGACGCCGAAGGGGCCAACGGCGAGCGACAGCATTTTCTCGATCTCGGCCTTGCAGGCCTCTGCCTCGCCAGACGAGGTCTCGATGATGCCGATGCCACCTGCGCGGCATACGGCGGAGGCGAGCTGCGAGCGGGCAATCCAGCCCATGGGTGCTTGGATGATGGGATATTTGGCGCCGGTATGGGCTAGCACGCGGTTACCTTCAAAGCCTGCCATGATGTGTTTCCTCGCCGTTCTTTTGGTTGGGGCCTGATATCGGGTTCGCGGCCACAATATCAATTAAGCTGGTAGCTGATGCGTGCCGTGAAGGAGACATCACCGTCACCCTGTATCAGGCTTGCAGGCGGCGGCGGAAAAGGCGCGACGCGGCGGACCAGAGCTAGCGCTGCATCATCGAGTACCGCATAGCCGGAGGTGTCGAAAATCTGGACCGAGCGCAGGCTCCCATTGGCGGCCAACACCATTTTGACGACAACGATGCCTTCAATTCTACGACGCATGGCGGTGCGCGGATAAATTTTGGCGCGCTCCAGCCGTGCCGACAAAATGTCCCTGTAGCTGGCTTGTGCCGCACGTCGGGTGGCTGCGGTAGCACTGTCCGCCCCGGTGGCTTCTCTGGCTGTCCCCTGACCGGTGGATGCCGATGCCGAAGGCTGCTGCGGAGCTACATCCTGAATGACCGGTGCCGGTTGTGGTGGTGCGGCAACGGGCGGGGTCGGCACGGGTTCGCGCACCAGAGCGGGTGCCGGTTCGGGTACCGGTTTCGGCTCAGGCGTCGGCCTGGGAGGGGGGGCATCAGGCACGACTGGCGCCAGTTCACTTGTTTGTGGTCTATCGGCAGGTACCGCAGAGGACGATCCGGACGGCGCATGCGCAACCAGATCGACCGGGATCACGGATGCTTGCTCTGATGGCGGAGCACTGGGCAGGCTTCTAAGCAGCAGGGCCAGGCCGGCGAGCACAACCAGATGAGCCGCCAGAGATATGGCAAGCACCTTTGTTCGCCCCGTACGCCGAGGCGGGACTGTGGCCTGTGCTGGACGGTCCTTGTCCGGCAGGCGCGGCATATCCTCGGGAAACCTGTCTGAGGGCAAGGGCAAAAGTCCGGGTGTCCGTTCAAGGATGTGGGTGGGCGCGTATTGATAGCTGATGCATGGGCCAGTACACAGCAGGTGCGGGCGAGCTATCAAGGATATGTGGATTTGACCGACGGATACAAAGCGGCGGGCGTGCCTCGCGATGCGTTAACGCATTTTGACGAGGTTGTCGCGCGTATGGACGATCGCAAGCCTGCGCTGTTTCTGGATTATGACGGCACGCTGGTGCCACTGGCGCCACGCCCGGAACTGGCCGTTGCGTCCGCCGACCTGCGCAACGCGATCAGGCGGCTGGCGGCACTGATGCCGGTGGCCGTTGTCAGCGGACGCGGGCGCAAGGACGCAGAGCAGATGCTGGGCGTTGACGGCATTGCCTATGCAGGCAGCCACGGCTTCGATATTCGCGATGCGCAGGGCCGTGACCTGTCCAGTGACATTGGCGAACCGTTCCGCCCTGCCCTTGTCTCAGCGGCAGAAGCCATGCGGCGCGACCTCATAGACTTCGCGGGCGCGTTTCTTGAGGACAAGGTCTATTCGCTGGCGATCCATTATCGTGCGACGCCCACGCATATGCATGACGCCATTCGCGCCGCAGTGGACGAGCAGGTGGCAGCGCATGACGGGCTCAAGCGCACCGGCGGCAAGATGATCCATGAACTGCGTCCGGCAATCGCCTGGGACAAGGGCACCGCTGTGTTGCGGGTGATGGAAGCACTTGGTCTTTCGACCGACACTGTGGCCCCGATCTATATCGGTGATGATGAAACCGACGAAGACGCGTTCAGAGCGATTGCATCGACAGGCATCGGCATCCGGGTGGGACCCGATGAAGAACCGACGCTTGCCGCCTTCCGGCTTGATGCGCCGGAGGACGTGCGCGCTTTCATGGACAGGCTTGCACAGACAGCTGGCTAAAGTCCTTCGCCGATGACAATGAGCTTCTCGTAAGAGAGGCCCTGCGCGTCACACATGCCGCGATAGACATTGAGAATGGTGTTGGCATCAAGGATGCCGGTGACCTGACCGGTCTCGTCGGTGTTGATGTTGGGGCCGTAGATGGCAAACCAGACGTCGGTTTCTTCGGTGTTGGTGTCGGGCACCATCAAGGTGTGGACGGAGCCTGCGGGCTCGAACAGGTAGGAGCCCTTGGTGTTCACCACCTTGGGATATTCCTTGTAGTACCACTTGCCGGTAAAGGTGACGGCGAAGACCGGGCCCGTATGATAGTGGGTGGACACCTGATAACCCGGCGCGAATTTGGTGCGCAGCACCCAAAGCCCGCGCGCCAGATCGACCTGCAGGAGCTGGATTTTGGTGCCGTCGCCCAGATCAACGAATGGCAGATCGTTTTCACCCACATGCAGCGCCTCGCCGGATGCCGGCGGTACGATGGGCATGGCCATTTCAGTGATTGCGTCGTCCGGCTTGGTATCCATGGGTTTCTCCTGCGCTGCATGGTGCATTTTGTATTTTCCGGCGGCACTCTAACGCGGAATGGTAGCCTGTCACCATTCTGGGATTTGATGCTCCGCCTCTGATTTGCTGTTTGATGAAAAACATGACCGAGCACGTGTTCACGACAAAGGCTGATGCGCGCACTTATGTGTGGGACAGGCTGCAAGACGAAAAGCTGGCGGCATTTCCGTTTCCACCACATGGGCGGATTCCCAATTTCAAAGGATCGGCCGCTGCTGCGCGCCGGCTGTTTGAGGTGCCGGTGTTTGCCACAGCAAAGCGGCTGAAGATCAACCCGGATTCAGCGCAGAGCGCGGTGCGGGCCGAGGCATTGCTGCGGGGCATTGATGTTTATGTACCGACGCCGAAGCTTGCCGGCGGGTTTTGGTGCATTGAGGCGCGCACCGTGCCGCATGACGCGATCCGTCAAGCTGCCGCCATGTCCACCATGCAGCGCTGGGCCAAGCCTGTGGCGCTCAAAGACCTGCCGCAGATGGACGCGATCGTGTCCGGCTCGGTGGCGGTGACGGCACGCGGCAAGCGTTGCGGCAAAGGCGCAGGCTATGCGGACAGGGAATACGGCATATTGCTGGAACTCGGGCACAAGCCGGTACCGGTGGCAACAACGGTGCATGATGTGCAGCTGGTGGATGATTTTCCGCAGGTCGGCACTGACGAGCCCCTGAGCCTGATTGTGACATCGACGCAAATTGTCGAGATCACATCCCCACCGGATGCGCCGCGCGGCATCGACTGGGACGCCATAACTGACGAGGACCTCGCGCAGATGCCGGTGCTAGCGGAGCTGAAGGCTCTGGCACGCTGAAACAGGGCGGAATGAGTAAATGGTACCGCCTCTTGGTCTCGAACCAAGGACCTCCGGTTCCACAAACCGGCGCTCTAACCTACTGAGCTAAGGCGGCACACTGGAGCGCAGAGCTAAACCCGCTTCAATGCGGGGTTTCTGCGGCCAAGGACGCGGAAACTAGCGCCCGTCCCCGGGGATTGCAAGATCGTTGATCCCTGCAGAGTTTTTCCGGCTTTTTTGGGCATTTCGAGCGCCCCCGGGCACTGTCCGCCCGCATTCGCATCAAATTTGAATGAACTGCTTACCGACCCCTTGAGACCTACAGGCCTAGGCTTGGCCCAATGGAAACACGAGGTGCGCACAATAGCGCGTGCCGAAACAGGCATGGAGGACGCAATCATCATGAGCTGGGTTAGCAAAGCATTGAACGCGATTGCCACCATCGCCTTTGTAGCGGTCGCTGTTGCTATTGGCAGCACGGACCAAGCACGGGCTGACAGCCTGACCGATGCGATGGATACACGGCCCACGCATGTGGTGATCAACTATGCGGGCATTGCCGCCAGCGGGTATGACGTGGTGGCATTCGTGACGCGCGGCCGGGCGGTGAAAGGCCGGCGCGATACAACAGCGGAATATGATGGCGCCACCTACAGGTTCGCCAACGACGCCAACCGCGAAATTTTCATGACCGATCCGCGCGCGCTGGAGCCACAGTTTGGCGGATATGCTGCATATGGGGTGCGGCTGGGCCGAAAGGCCACGCCGGATACGCCACTCATCTGGCAGGTCAGTGACGACAAGCTCTACTTTTTTGCCGATGAAGAAACCAAAGCGCTCTGGAACGAGGATGTTGAATTCAACACACGCGTCGCCCAGAACATCTGGCAACAGATCCGCATCGTGCCGCCGGCATTGCTGGTAAAATCAGACACAGACTAGACCCCCGGTATTTTCGGTGCGGCCTGTTTGTTTGCCCGGGCAAACTGCTAGGCTGGCCCCGAAAATTTATCGGGGGAGGCTGCGGCAATCATGATCGCGGGAACACAGACACAGGTTATTTCGGCAAACGGCATTGATTTCGAGGTTGCGGTGGCAGAGCCGCAATCAGGCAATGCAGGTCCACGCAAGCTGGCACTGCTGCTGCACGGCTTTCCTGAACTCAATTATTCCTGGCGGTTTCAGATACCGGTCTTTGCCAAGGCCGGTTACGCCGTATGGGCACCCAACCTGCGCGGCTACGGAAATACGTCGCGGCCGCAAGGCATTGATGCCTACCGGCTTGATACGCTGGTTGAGGACGTGGCCGGGCTGATTGATGCGGCAAAAGCACAGGGCATTGCTGATGAGGTCTGCCTTGTCGCGCATGATTGGGGTGGGGCTATCGCGTGGAGCTTCATGCTTGGCAAGGTGAGGCCTATCGAGCGTTTCATCGTCATGAACCTGCCGCATCCCAAGCGCTTTACTGAAGAGCTGCGCACGTGGAAGCAATTCAAGCGCTCCTGGTACACCGTGTTCTTCCAGATTCCCTGGCTGCCGGAAAAACTTCTCGGCGCCCGACGCGCCGAAGCGATTGGCCGCGCCTTCTACGATATGGCGGTTGATAAGTCGCGGTTCCCCGATGAAGTGTTGGACGTCTACCGCAACGCGGCGCTGAAGCCCGGCGCGCTGACGGCCATGGTCAACTACTACCGAGCCGCCATGCGGCGGCGGACGCGGTTTCAGGACATGTGGGCAGATCCCGAGATTATCGAGACGCCGACACTGATGCTGTGGGGTGAGGAGGATTCAGCGCTATGCGTCGAAACGACGGACCGCACAGAGCCGCTAATGCGCGACTTTACATTGCGCCGCATCCCCAATGTCTCCCACTGGGTACAGCAGGAGGCACCGGAAACCGTCAACGCCATGGTCGATGCGTGGCTTGGCGGGCAGCAGGTGCCACAGGCGGGCGACCTGCCGAAAATTGCGTCAGCCGATGGATCAGCGCCCCGCGCTACATCATCTGCCGCCCAATAGCACCGGCGACAAGGCGGGTGAGCCAACGCGGCGAGGCGCGGCCGATGCTTGCCGTCATGGCATAGGCGAGGCCCGGCACCCGGACCACTTCGCCCTTCATGCAGGCGTCGTAGCCTTCCTGCGCCACGTCCTGCACATCCGCCACCAGAAAGGACGGCAGATAGTCCGTGCGGCTATTGCTGTTCTTGATGGTGGTGAACATGTTGGTTTCAGTGATGCCGGGGCAAAGCGCCGTCACCGTGACGCCGTCGCCCTTGAGCTCTTCGGCAAGCGATTCAGTCAGCGACAGGACGAAGGCCTTGGTGGCTGCATAGGCTGCAAGCGAGGGCACCGGCTGGAAGGATGCAACAGACGCCACGTTGAGGATGCGGCCTGAATGGCGCGCCGCCATGCCCGGCGCGAACAATGCGGCAAGCTCAGTCAGCGCCACGGTGTTGAGGCGGACCATGGCGCCCAGTGTTTCAGGCTCCTGCGTTTTGAAGGCCCCCATTTCAAGCACGCCGGCATTGTTCACGAGCACATTGATGTCCAGCCCGCGGCGGGCGATCTCGTTGAACAGATCACGCGGAGCCCCGGGTTTGACCAGATCAATCTGCACAACCTCGGCAGATACCTTGTGCTCTGCCGACAATTTCTTGGCGAGGCTTGTGAGTTTGTCCTTGCTGCGGGCGGCGAGCACCAGATCGAACCCGCCTTTTGCAAACTTTCCGGCCAGCGCTTCGCCGATGCCCGACGAGGCGCCGGTAATAAGAACCCGCTCACCCCGCTTGCCGACATGGGCCGGCTTCTTCCGGCCGTCGGTCTTGCGTGTGGATGCGGCTTTTTTTGCAGCTGGGCGTCGCTTCGGCGCTGTGGCCATGATTGATCTCCCGTTACATGACTGATGCCCAGATTAGGCGCGCAACACGGTAAACACCACCAGCCACACTCATTGCTTGTTGGGGATGGGCGGCGTGGAGAAATTGGCGTTATAGTACCAGCTTGCGTGCTTGGGGGAGTGCGCGGGACCGGGGGAACTACCCGCCATTGGGGGCAATGGGCGGGCGTTAACCGCGGGACAGCAATTTCCTTGAAAGTGCGTGCGTTTGTGCGGCTGATTACTGGTCTTTTGAGCCGTTCAGCGATGTCACCGGCAACGCCAACAAGGCAAGGATCATTCTGTCTTCATGCCAACTGAACCCACAGCAACCGATAGCACCCCGGCCGCACGCTTTGTGTGGGATGGCGAGCGCGCGCGCGTCGTGGATGCGAATGCGCAAGCGGTGGAGCTGTTTGGCGAAGCAAGTGTACTGGACTTGGTGGAACGCCCATTTGCGCCTGCCAGTCCGCTGGCACGGGCTTTGGCGCGGCTGGCGGATGCTGCAAAAACGCATAGTGAAAGTGGCGGCATTGTTGATGGACATATGCCGCACCCCGCCAACGGGGACCGGCTGCGTGTAACCGTGACCGCCCTTCCGCTTGCCGATGGCCGGGCCGGGACCAGCGTCACGATACGCGGTAGCGCGGGTGCCGATGGGATGTCCGCACAAGTCGCCATGCTTGGCGAAGCGATCGCAGCACCCGGCGCGCTGTTTGGCGCAGACGGCCAATGGCTTGCTGGCAATGACGCGGCAGTGGCACTGCTGGGCGAGGTGGCACCCCGGTTGGGCGAACTTCTTGGCGATGCGAAGGCTGCCGTCAGGCTGACGGGCCAAGCGCTGGCGGACGGACTTGCCTCTGCGACATTCAGGATCAGCACGCGCTTTGGGGCAAGGCTCGCCCGGGTGACGCTGACGCGGGCCCGCGACCCTAAAACCGGCGGCGCGGCCGTGGCCGCCTATTTCAACGATATCGCGGACCGGGCGCGGGTGCTGGCAGCGCCGGTGTTTGAAGCTGTGCTGGACGCCTCGGCTGCTGCGACATCTGCGGCTGCGACGGATGGCAACGCAGCACGCGAAGAAGCCAAGGCGCTGATGTCGCGGGTGGGCCATGAACTGCGCACCCCGCTCAATGCCATTCTGGGTTTCTCGCAGATCATGGCGAGCGAGCGGTTTGGCCCGATCGGCAATCCCAAATATGCCGAATATGCGCGCGATATTCAGGCCGGTGGCGAACACCTGCTGGGATTGGTGGATGACCTTCTGGAGATGGCGCGCTCCGACAATGGCCGCCGGTCACTCAAGTTTGAAGCGGTGGATGTGGCGGGGCTCATCGGGCAGATCAGCGATCTGTTGCGCGACGAGGCGGCAGGCCGCGGGCTGACCCTGGCAGCAGACATAGACGGCAACGTGCCGCCTGTGGTGGCTGATGCGCGCAGTCTGAAACAGATACTCATCAATCTCATTGGCAATGCGATCAAATTTACCCCGGCAGGCGGCACCGTGACGCTGGCCGCCCGCAGCAGCGAAGACGGCGGCGTGACGCTGGGGATTTCCGATACCGGCATCGGTATGGATGCCGATGACCTCGAAGCGGCCCTTGAACCGTTTGGCCAGATTGAGGCCGCGCAGATGGGCTTGCAGAATGCGGGTGCCGGACGAGGCTTGGGTCGAGGGCTGGGTCTGGGCCTGCCCCTGTCACGCACGTTGGCGGAAGCCAATAAAGCGGCTTTCGAGATTGAAAGTGCGCCCGGCGAGGGCACGCGGGTGACGCTCGGTTTTCCGCCAACCAGTGTGCTTGCCACATAAGGTCGCGCCCCTTGTGGTGGCGCGCGGTTTGCGGCCTATTAATTGACAACCATTTGCATCAAGCCTAGGCCGCGTGACCAGACCTCTTGGGGAGCGCGCGTAAATCTCAATATGACGTCTTCAGTGCCAAATGAGCCGCCCGTTACCCGCTGGGTGCGCCGGGTGGGCCGTGTGTTCTCTACTGGCACCGCCGGGCGGGCACTGACCATTGGCGCGCTGATCGTGGCACTGGTGATTTCGCTGCCTGCGCTGGCCGTGATCGCGACCCTGTTTGAGACCCCAAGTACCAGCATTGCGGGTCTTGGTCCCTCCATGATGTCCCAATTGCTGAGCAATTCGGCGCTGCTGGCGGCGGGCACACTTGCGGGCGTGCTGGTTCTGGGGATTTCGACAGCCTGGCTTGTGACCATGTGCCGGTTTCCGGGCCGAGAGATTTTTCACTGGGCCCTGATCCTGCCGATGGCAGTGCCCGCTTACGTCGTTGCGTATGCGTATACGGATTTTCTGCAGCATCCCGGGCCGGTGCAGACACTTTTACGGGATCTGACGGGTTGGGGTGCGCAAGACTACTGGTTCCCCAATATCCGCTCGGAAG
>Ga0307929_1000579_pt1 | contig 34536 bp, 27 predicted proteins | sample AceLakmetage1330_FD_203160 | JGI IMG/M metagenome (GOLD analysis project Ga0307929, IMG submission 203160) | Saline water microbial communities from Ace Lake, Antarctica - #1330 | ecosystem: Environmental > Aquatic > Non-marine Saline and Alkaline > Saline | place: Antarctica: Ace Lake...
AATGAGACCAATAAATCTGTAACAACAATAACATGGAATATAATACTCAGATGTTGATTGTAATGATAATCTACATGGCTTTTATTATTTTTCTGGGATTCTATCAGGGAAGAAAAGTAAAAACCGGAAGTGATTTCGCCATTGCCGGGCGCAAATTACCAGGGTGGGTAGCTGCATTATCTGAAAGAGCAACCGGAGAATCATCGTGGGCACTTCTTGGGCTGCCGGGTGCTGCTTATGCAACTGGTTTATTAGAAATATGGACAGCCATAGGTTGCGTAATGGGCATATTGTTTGCATGGATAATTCTAGCCTGGAGACTTCGTGATGAAGCAGAAAAATATAAAGTAGAAACCTTTACAGATTATATTGCCAAACGACATGGCGAAATGGGAAAATGGCTCAGAATAGTAGGTAGCTTTACTATTGTATTCTTTTTTTTCTTTTATGTGGGAGCACAATTTATTGGTGGTGGAAAAACTCTTGAAAATCTATTTGGAATTGAGAAAATTTATGGAATGTTTATAGTAGTTGGACTTGTTATCCCCTATACTATTTACGGTGGTTTTCGTAGCGTAACATATACTGATGCTGTACAGGCAATTATTATGATAATTACTTTAATTGCAGCACCAATTGCCGGAATAATCTACCTATCTGAACTACCTGAAGGTTCTGTTTTTGCAAATACTATATCAGATGCATTAAATAAGGCAGGCGACTCATATTCTACCTTAACAGGAGGAGCAGTTCTACAAGAAGGAACTCCTTTATTTTCTGCATTGAACAAAATCTTTCCAAATATGCAAGGTATAATCAGCGGGCTTGGTACCGGAATTATTATTGCAGGTGCATTTTCATGGTTTTTCGGATATTTAGGTGGTCAACCTCAGTTGAGCATGCGATTTATGGCAATTACTGATGCAAAACAGGCTAAGATAGCTCGCAACATTGGAGTAATATGGACTATTGTTGCTTACATAGGAGCATTAATGATTGGTTGGATTGGTATAGCTTTATTTGGCCCATCAGGATTAACTGATCAGGAAACAGTTATGCCTGAAGTATTAACAACAATTTTTCATCCTGTAATAGCAGGAATACTTATAACCGGTGTACTAGCAGCAATAATTTCAACTGCAAATTCACTACTAATCCTTTCTGCTACAGAGCTGTCTGAAAATATTATTAAACCCCTAAAGAGTAAAAAAATTGATGAAAAAACCTCACTCACATATTCCAGAGTAATTACTGCTTTGCTCTCAGGAATTGCCCTAATATTAGCATATTTTTCTTCTGGCAATCTAATTTACGTTATTGTTGGTTATGTATGGGCAGGCATTGGCTCTACATTTTCAATAGTAATATTACTAACATTATTCTGGAAACGATTCCATGGAATCGCAGCATTACTAACTATAATTTCAGGCCTGCTATTTACAATAATTTGGATAAGCACAGGTATGGACAAAATTATCACTTCCAGACTACTAACTTTTATTGTAGCCGGAATAGTTGCCGTTTCTTCAACATATATATTTAAGAAGCGGGAAATATAATATTCTATCTAAGAAAATTTCCCGGAGGTGTTTCGCCTTTAACGTTTGTACGATGCCTTATTTTCTCAATTACTGCCGCTTTTTCTTCGTTGGTATATTTCGACCAATTACCAATTTCTTCACCGGTTCTTCTACAACCAAAACACACATCGTTCGAATCACGATGACATAATTTTATACAGGGATTTTGTATTTCTACCATACTTCTATCTAAATTAGTTTCGGCAAAGAAAAACATTTTGTTTTAAATTAGCAAAAAAGCCTGGTTTGATGTCAGTATCTATACAATAAATTAGATGTAATTAAAAAAAGTTTTATCTGTGCAATTTCACCATTTATCTCACAATATACTTTTTAACTTACTTTTGTAAGCAAAACGAATCTCCTTTAAATATTTGCAAAAGAGCATCACATCAAATACTAATTAATGTCAGTTTAAAGTTAGTAATTATATTATAACAGTACATGAGGAAAATAGCTTACGCCATTATATTATTGATTACAATTACATCATGTGTGGAAAAATATTGGTCTAACATTGACAAATATGAATATGCACTGGTTGTTGATGGCTTTCTCACTAACGGAAGTGAACCAGCTTTGGTGCAATTGTCTTTTTCAAGTCAGATAAATATGCAGGAATTAATCCCTGCAATTGGCGCTGAATTAACCATTACTAGCGAAACCCAATTGGAGATACCCTTTGTTGAAACTGAGCCTGGCATTTATAAAGCATCGGATACATCTTTTCATGGAGAAATTGGAAGCTCTTACCAATTGCACATAAAGCTGCCCAATGGAAAAAGTTACGAATCAGACTTTTGCACCATGCCACACACCTCATCATTAGATTCAGTTTATGGTAAAGAAGAAAATCAAAAGTCGTTGAACAGCAATGACATGCTAAGTGGTATTCAATTTTATGTTGACAACCACACAACAATCCCAAATGATACAATCTATTACTTATGGAGATTAACTCAAACAATTAAATATCGGGCATCATTTACATTAGACTATACATATTCTGGAGAATTTATCCCATTTCCTAACCCCGATTCACTTCGTACTTGCTGGCTAACAACTCCTGTAAGCCAAATATTTATTTTTTCAACAAAATTATACGACAATTCAGTAATCAGAAACTTCCCCATAAATTATGTCTCTACTGAATCAAAAGCTCTTAGCATAAGATATAGCCTTCTGGTAAAACAGCTATCTATTTCAAAAGATGCTTTTGATTATTATAACACATTAAAGCAACAGAACATAGAACAGGGAGATTTTTATTCCGAGCAACCAATACAAATTAGAGGTAATATAGTTAATGTAGCAAATCCTGAAGAAGCGGTATTGGGTTATTTTACTGTTGCCAGCGTAACCGAAAAACGTGTTTTTGTTAATCGCCCACACCTACCTTTCATTTTTTTTGAGTGTAAAAGAGATTATGATTTGAGATGGATCAGGTGGTCGCAATATACTTGGCCACTTTATTTAACTGAAAATGAATTAGGGAAAGCCCTTGGCCCACGTCCTTCTTGTTTTGATTGCCGTGAAGAAGGGGGCAAACTCACTCCACCTGATTTTTGGGAGTAATACCAAAAGTCAGCTTATAACCTATAGTACCAAAAACCAGGCAAAGCCGTACGGTTCAAATACCATTGTACTTGCATTATCGTTCATAATAAAACCATTGAGAAATAAAACAGCCAGATCATTATCATCCATTGGGTGATTGATTTCTTGTTTTTTAGATGATAAATTATTTACTATTAGAATTTTATCATTTTCATATTCCCTAATATATGCCAATATACTTGATGTAGATTCACCTGTGTTATCCTGTATATCAATAAATTTCAAGCTACCCCTACCAAACGCGAGAAAGTTTTTTCGAGTGTTAAGCATATTGCTAATCAAATTAAAAACCTGCGCATGGAAATTCTCAGGTTGCCCCAGATCATTTTCCAATTTTTCCCAGTCAATCCTTCCACGCACCAGAAACCGTGTATCATCTTTTCCGGTTAACTTGATTTGTTCATTATAATACTTCTCATCATTAAGCTTCCCAAATTCATCACCATAATAAACAACAGGAGTTCCAAGCAAAGTAAGCATTAGTGAATATGATAATGCAATTTTATTCACATCCCTGTCAAACAGCTCCGACAATCTAGCCGAGATACCCTCCCCTACTCTAAAATTCCATTGAGGTTTATGACAATAATTGCTATGAATAAAATTTCGATCCTCTTCCGATACATATACAAGTTCAAGACTAAGTTCATCATGAACCCGTAAAAAAGTGAACCACTGATTATCCTGGCCAATATCCGGTGTAACAGCATTACTAAGTGTATGCTTAATTGGCTCACCACTTCCCATTGCAATTGCCTTAAACATCATTGGCATAAGAGGAAAATGATAGGCTGCATGACACTCGTCACTCTTACCCAGATATTTCACAACCTCCTGAGGTTTCTGACAAGCTTCTGCCAACAGTAATGTACCAGGATTCACATAATCGAGTACTGCTCTGAAAAACTTAACAATCACATGAGTTAGCTCAAGGTTTTCACAATCGGTTCCATCTTCTTTCCATAGATATGGAATTGCATCGGCTCTAAAGCCATCAACACCCATTGCCTGCCAATAAAGTAAGTTATGTGACATAGCAAACAATACTTCCGGATTTCTATAATTCAAATCAGGTTGGAAGCTAAAAAACCTGTGGAAATAATATCTATCACCAAGCTTTTCCCAGTTTGAGTCCTCAATACCTTTAAATAGCAATCTTGCATCAAGATATTTGTCAGGTTTATCACTCCATATATAGAAATCACTAAACGGATTATTTTCTAATTTTTTCGATTCTAAAAACCATGGGTGCTGATCAGAAGAATGATTAATGGCAACATCGAAAATAACTCTGATACCTCTTTGGTGTGCCTCACTTAAAAATGTACCAAAAACCAATTCCTGATCATCCTTACTGCAATCACCTGGCAAGCCTAATAATTGATGACGAATGCGATCATATTTGCTTATATCAAAACCAGCATCACGCATAGGTGATTCGAGTATTGGCAATAACCACAAACAGTTAACTCCCAACTTCTGAATATAATCAAGCTTTTGGGTAAGCCCATTAAAATCAATATTATAAAGGTCAACATAAAGAGAATAAACAATGGCATCTTTATACCAGTCATTTATTTGTCCATCACTCTCTGTTGGTTGTAGAGATGAAATAAATTCATCAAGCTTAGCCGTTGATAATCCCGGGTAAAGTGCCTTCCAATAATCGTTTAACAATGAGATATTATTCATATTAATATACAAATTTACATCTACAAAGGTAGCATAATTACATAGTTTTGTTTCACCAAATAGATGACATCTATCAATATAACAAAACAAAAAAGATTATTATTTGTTTAAGCCATATATCAATCGTTTGCATAAGAATGTTTAGAGTCAATAGTAAATTCAATTGAAAAAAAACAAACAAAACCATAATTACAAACTATAAATTTAAGTGTAAGCCCTTGAAATATTGTATTTTTGATAAAAATCTTGAAAGGAATAAGATAAGCCAGTCCGCAAAAGCCTTGACAACTTTGAAAATAATGATAAATCTAAATAACCATCTATTATGAAACTATTTACAAAATCAATCACCACGCTTTTCATACTACTATTGGGAACACAAATGTTTGCTCAACAAATATCATTAGAAAGAATTGACCCTCCATTTTGGTGGGCAGGAATGACAAACCCTGAACTTCAGCTCATGGTTTACGGTAACAATATAAGCAAAACTAGCCCTGTTATAGATTATGATGGTGTTCAAATTAACCAGATTATAAAAGTAGAAAGTCCAAACTATCTCTTTTTAAATATCACCATAAATACAGAGGCAAAATCAGGCTCATTTGATATTGTGTTTAAAGAAGGCAAAAAAGCCAAACTCAAATACAGTTTTGAGCTAAAGACACGTGATTCAAATCCTAATCTTCACAAAGGCTTTGATAACTCAGATGTTATTTATTTACTTATGCCCGACAGATTTTGCAACGGCAACCCCGAAAATGATGATATGCCTGGAATGCTTGAGAAAGCAAACAGAAAAAATCCAAATGGCAGGCATGGAGGTGATATTACAGGTATTAACAATAAACTGGATTATCTTAATAACCTTGGAGTAACTGCAATTTGGATAAACCCACTACTTGAAAATAATATGCCTGAATACTCATATCATGGCTATGCAGTTACTGATTTATACAAAGTCGACTCACGCTTTGGAACAAATGAAGATTATGTAGCATTAGTTAAGCAAGCCCATTCTAAAGGCATAAAAGTAATTATGGATATGATATTTAACCATCTTGGAACGGGATACTACTGGAAAGATGACCTACCTATGCAGGACTGGTACAATCAATGGCCTGAGTTTACAAGATCAAATTATCGCGGTGGAGTAGTTAGTGATCCTCATGCTTCTAATTATGATTATAACAAAATGGTGAAAGGATGGTTTGATGTAACAATGGCTGACCTAAACCAGAATAATGAGCTCATGGCTAACTTCCTCATTCAAAATAGTATTTGGTGGATTGAATATGCTGGTTTAGACGCTATTCGTCAAGATACATATCCATATCCATATAAAGACTTTATGGCTACATGGATGCAGCGTGTGCTGGAGGAATATCCTGATTATAATGTTGTTGGCGAAGCATGGTTGTCTCAATCACCTGCAGTTGCTTATTGGCTAAACAACAACACTAATAAAGATGGATATAAATCAAACCTTACAAATGTTTTTGATTTCCCACTAATGTACTCAATTAGTAAAGCATTTAATGAAAATGAAGGTTGGTCAACCGGGACTGCACAGTTATACGAAGTACTTTCTCAAGACTTTGTTTACTCGAACCCCGAAAACATAGTCACCTTTGCGGACAATCATGATGGTGATAGGTTCTACTCCAAAATCAACAAAGACATTAACAAGTTTAAGCTTGCAATGGCGTTTTTGATGACGACTCGAGGAATTCCTCAGATATATTATGGTACTGAAATTTTAATGGATGGGGAGGAGCATAAAGGTCATGGTGATATTCGAAAAGACTTCCCCGGTGGATGGGCAGAAGATGAAAATGATGCTTTTTCTAAGGAAGGAAGGACAGCTGAACAAAATGATGCTTTTAACTTTTTAAGAAGATTACTCAACTGGCGAAAATCAAATGCTACTGTTCAATTTGGTAGTTTAACTCACTACATACCGGAAAATGGTGTTTATGTATATTTTAAAGAATACAATGGGAATACAGTAATGGTACTTCTTAACAATACATCCGAAGCTAAGAAAGTTGATTTGTCAAGATTTTCTGAGAGTATCGGAAATTTCTCAAAAGGAAGAAGTGTGCTCACCAGGCTAAGTTGGGACGATCTTAATTTTATTGAAGTTCCTGCAAAATCTCCATTGATAATAGAACTGATGAACTGATATAAAAATGACAATTAGTATGCAATCAATAATAAGAAAGATTGAGAAAATCTTAATATTTATTATAGCCTTATTTATTAGTTGTGCATTAACAGCACAAACTGCATGGTTATATCCTCCAAACCCAATAATAAATGATTCCGTTACACTTACTTACAATGCTAATGCTGGAAATAAAGCACTTGCTAATTATGATGGAACAGTATATTTACATACCGGAGCCATAACTGAAAGAAGTCTTGATGGAGGCGACTGGAAACATGTTATCGGAAATTGGGGAGAAGCTGATGAACGGGTTAAGATGAAATCAATTGGAAATGGCATGCACACGTTCAAGTTTGTAATTAAATCTTTCTATAATCTCCAGCCTGATGAAATTGTTCAACAGCTTGCATTTGTTTTCAGAAGTGAGAACGGAGCCAAAGTAGGAAAGACAAAAAATAATGAAGATATTTTTCTTCCGGTAAACGGTTATAAACCTCCAGTTAAAGGTGAAAAAAAATATGAATTTGAAAATAGAAAATATATTTCTCATCTGTTAAGAGACAGTGTACTCGACATACTAACTTCTGAAGGTATAACACGTATTATTCCTTATACTCCTAATATTATTGAAGTACAACACTATGCACAAAGCCTCGTTAGTCCTGACTCTTCGGATGCTGCTATTCTTGTATCTCAACATCCTTACATCAAAGTATTTGATAATGATAATTGGCTAAGGCTTAAAACTAACGACTTAATAGTGGCAATCCATAAAAATCCTTTTTATGTTGCTTTTGTTTATAATGGTGATACTATATTAGAAGAAGAAAAAGGATTTTTTAAAAGATCAGATACAGATGGCTTAAGGTTTAAAATTCAGGATAATGAAAAAATTTACGGACTGGGCGAAAGAGCCAATAGTCTGAACCTAGTCGGCAGCAAATACAATCTTTATAATCGCCCTAAATATGGATATGAAATAGGCGCAAAGAATCTTAATTATTCCGTTCCACTTATAGTTTCATCCAACAAATATTTACTTCTATTTGACAACCCTCAGAAAGGCTATGCAGATATTGGAGAAACTGAGCCCAATATCTTTGAGTGGGCTGCAATTGGTGGATTGATGAAATATTTTGTTGTGGTTGGTAAAGATTATAAATCCATTTCCAGAAATTATGCAAAGCTAACCGGAACACAACCATTACCGCCACGCTGGGCTCTTGGTAATTTACAATCGCGCATGGCATACAGAACACAATATGAAACCGATTCTATCGTAACTCTTATGCAAGAAGATGACTTTCCATTGGATGCGATAATACTTGATTTTTATTGGTTTGGTGATAGTATACATGGCACAATGGGCAGGCTAAATTGGTATAAACCAAGCTGGCCCCAACCTGAGAAGATGATCTCTGATTTTAAGAGTAAAGGTGTTAAAACAATCTTAATTACAGAGCCATACATACTAGATTCGTTGGATAATTTCAAAATTGCTGATAAGTTGGGGATACTTGCATTAGATACAAATGGTAATTCATATGTGAATAAAGAATTCTATTTTGGAGATGGTGCTCTTATAGATATATTTAAACCAGAAGCGGGAAGTTGGTTTTGGGAACAATATGTGAAACAAATGAATATTGGTGTTGCAGGTTGGTGGGGAGATTTAGGTGAACCCGAAAACCATCCGTCAGATCAAATACATGTTGCTGGTACTGCCGATGAAGTTCATAATATTTATGGCCATTATTGGCATAAAATGCTATTTGAAAATTTCCGAAAAGACTATCCAGACCGAAGATTATTTAACCTTAACAGAGCCGGATTTGCAGGATCGCAGCGGTATTCTATTTATCCCTGGACAGGTGATGTCTCGAGAAGTTGGGGAGGCTTACAAGCTCAGTTGCCACTTTTAATTCATATGAGTTTAAGCGGATTACCTTTCATTCACTCCGATGCAGGTGGTTTTGCTCAAGGTGCAAAAGATGATGAATTATATACTAGATGGTTACAATTGGCCTGTTTCTCTCCAATACTACGCCCACATGGTTCCGGCATCCCTTCTGAGCCGGTATTTTTTAATGATACTACAAGAAAAATTGTAAGGAACTTCATGAAACTTCGCTATAAACTCCTACCTTATATTTATACCCTCGCAGCAGAAGCAAACTTACATGGATACCCGATAATAAGACCACTTTTTTATGAATTTCCATTGGACACCACATGCTATAATATTGAACATGAATACTTATTTGGAGATGAAATATTAGTTGCTCCGGTTATTAAAAGTCAGCAAAAAACCAAAAATATTTATTTACCATCGGGGGTAAACTGGTACAATTTCTGGACTAATGAAACTTATAAAGGAGGTAAGTGGATTAATATTGATATAAATTTAGAGACTATTCCAATATTTATAAAAGCAGGATCAACTATCCCAATGACAACAGTGGTAAACTCTACAGATAATTATTCAACAGAGAAACTCATTCTAGTATATTATTTTGACCCAAGCCTTGCTAACAATAGCTATACAATGTTCGAAGATGATGGATCTACTTATGGTTCCATCGAAAAAGACAAATATGAATTAATCACTTTCAAAAGAAAACATATTGATGATAATCATACTGAATACAACTTAATATCGATAGGTAAAGGATATTATGGTCAGCCAGAAATACGCAGTATTCAACTAGAGTTGATTGGACTACCTGATGACCAAGGGCGTGAGTTTGAAATTAACGGAGTGAAACTCCATAAACAACAAGACATATCTAACAATGGATATCACTATGATGATAAAAACAATATGTGGATAATTAATTTCATATGGAAGGGTGAAGAAATTGTAATTAAACAGAACAAGTAAAATGAGAAGTCAGAAACTGAAAGTCGGAAGACTTAAAACTACTTCCAACTTCGGTCTTCTGACTTCCAACTTCTTAAAACAAAATAAAAAATCATGAAAAAATTAAAAAATCGCTTATTTTCGCCAGCCCTAATAATAATGGCGATTGTACTTATGATATCATGTAGTGCAAATCAACCAAATAACAATAATGTTAAAAAAACAACAGACACAATGCATACAGAGTGGAGTAAAAACGCAAATATTTATGAGGTCAATATACGACAATTTACAGACAAAGGAACCATAGTAGCTTTTCAAAAGCACCTCCCACGACTAAAAGAAATGGGTGTTGAGATATTATGGCTTATGCCTGTTTTTCCAGTAGGAGAGCTCAACAGAAAAGGTTCACTAGGCAGTTATTATGCTGTAAAAAATTATAAAGATATAAACCCTGAATTTGGTAATATTGATGATTTCAAAGCCCTTGTTAATGAGGCACATAAACTTGGAATGTATGTTATTCTTGACTGGGTTGCTAACCACTCTGCATGGGATAACCAGTGGGCCATTGAACATCCAGAATGGTATCAGCATGCTGAAAACGGTGATTTTGTATCCCCATTTGACTGGACTGATGTAATTGCCTTTGATTATACTAACCCTTCAATGCGAGATTCAATGATCGATGCGCTTAATTTTTGGATTACAGAAACAGATGTTGATGGTTACCGCTGCGATGTTGCAGGAATGGTTCCTACTGACTTTTGGGAAAGTGCCCGTATTGAAATGGATTCAATAAAACCTGTTTTCATGTTAGCCGAAGATGAGGACAATCCTGAATTATTGAAAAAAGCATTCGATATGAACTATGGCTGGAAGCTTCATCATATTATGAATGATATAGCTAAAGGCAAAAAAAATGCAAATGATATCTGGGACTATTTTGCATGGAATGATACCGTTTATCCTTCAGGATCATACCGTATGTACTTTACATCAAATCATGATGAAAATTCATGGAATGGAACAGTTAGCGAGAGAATGGGCGATGCAGGTGATGCATTAGCAATTTTAGCATACACTGTGCCCGGAATGGGATTAGTATATAGCGGACAAGAAGCGGATCTTAATAAACGTTTACGCTTTTTTGAAAAAGATACAATTAGCTGGGAAAACCTTGCTAATGCTGATATTTACACAACTCTCAATAATCTAAAAAAGGAAAACCAAGCACTTTGGAACGGAGAATTAGGTGGTAATATGGTTCGCATTGGAGATGGTTCAAATGAACATGTTTTTGCATTTACCAGAGAAAAAAATGATGATAAAGTTATCACTTTAATAAACCTGAGTAAATCTCCTCAATCATTTACTTTCAAAAGTGAGAAGGGGAATTATTCCAATGTATTTACAAATGATAAAGTTGTTTTAAAAGGAAATAACACTTTTGACTTACAACCATGGCAATATGTTGTATTAGCTAATTAATTATAATCTATTTTTTTTGTTATAGCTAAAAAACTACAATAAAATCTATAATTTTAAAAGGATGCTGTTTTTCTGTAGTTTTACCTTCAATAATTGAGTACCCGACTTTTATAATATTTATTATTTCCTTTTCTATAATCATTATAAATAATAATTATACTTTTGCAATTCGATATGCACCTATTTACATATCGATTACGTATTATTAAAATAAGAATTATACAAAATGCAAAACAGTTTATACTTTGCTCCACCAGCTAAAAATGAGTCGGTACTAGCATACAAAAGTGGATCTCCAGAAAGAGACCAAATAGAAAAGGCCATTAAACAGGCAAAATCAAAAGTAGTTGATATTCCAATGATTATCGACGGGAAAGAAATTCAAACAGAAAATAAAATAGAAATACATCCACCCCATGATCACCAACATCTTTTGGGGTACTATAATCGTGGCAATGAGGATAATGTGGCCGATGCTATTAATGCAGCATTGAAAGCCCGAAGCAAATGGTCAAGCATGTCATGGAAACAACGAGCTTCAATATTTTTAAGAGCGGCAGGAATGATATCAGGACCATATAGAGCCAGGTTAAATGCTGCAACTATGCTTGGGCAGTCAAAATCAGTTCATCAGGCGGAGATTGATTCTGCCTGTGAATTGGCTGATTTTCTTCGTTTTAACGTGCAGTATATGACTGAGATATACAACGAACAGCCTGATTCAGATGAATTAAAATGGAACCGAATCGAGCAGCGTGCTTTAGAAGGATTCGTATTTGCCCTAACACCATTCAATTTTACAGCAATTGCTGGAAACTTACCATCGGCACCTGCAATGATGGGAAACACAGTGGTTTGGAAACCATCAAATACACAAATATATTCCGCACACATTATTATGGAAATTTTTATGGAAGCCGGTTTACCCGATGGTGTAATCAACCTGGTTTTTGTTTCCGGACCTGTTGCAGGTAAAGTAATATTTTCACATCCTGATTTTGCAGGAATCCATTTTACCGGATCTACTTCTGTATTTCAAAACATCTGGAAAAAAATTGGCAACAATATTTCTAACTACAGATCCTATCCCCGAATAGTAGGTGAAACAGGTGGTAAAAACTTTGTGCTGGTACACGAATCTTCGAATCCCGTACAAGTAGCTACAGCATTAACACGTGGTGCATTTGAGTACCAGGGGCAAAAATGTTCAGCTGCTTCACGTGCCTACATACCTGATAATATGTGGAATGAAGTTCTTGATGAAATTAAATGTGATATGGATACCATGAAAATGGGATCGGTTGAAGACATGTCCAATTTTATGAATGCTGTAATCGATGAAGCATCATTCGATAAACTTTCGACTTATATTGATCGTGCAAAACACGATAAAGAAGTAGAAATAATTCATGGCGGAAATTACGATAAATCTCAAGGTTATTTCATTGAACCAACTATTATTCTTACCAAAGACCCTCATTATGTAACTATGGAAGAAGAATTATTTGGTCCGATATTAACAATCTATGTATATGATCACAATAAGTTTGAAGAAACAATTGAATTAGTTGACAATACTTCTATATATGCTCTAACAGGTGCCATTTTTTCAAAGGACCGATATATTATTGAACATGTAATGAAAAAACTGGAGCATGCTGCGGGAAACTTTTATATCAACGATAAACCTACTGGAGCTGTTGTTAACCAACAACCCTTTGGTGGTGCTCGTGGATCAGGGACAAATGATAAGGCCGGTTCAAAGCTAAACTTACTACGATGGGTTAGTCCGCGCACAATTAAAGAATGCTTTGTACCACCAGAGACTTACAAATATCCATTTTTAGATGAATAACAAAATAAACCAATGATAAATCTCTCGCAAAGTAGCAAAGCCACAGATATAAAAATAAACAGGGTTGATATTATTATTTTTTCTTCATCAATAAACGTTTTGTAATCCACATTTTTTGCGTCTCTGCGCCTTTGCGAGACAAGTAATTAATAAAAAAGAATAAAATGACAACAATAGATACTAATATCAGTGATCTGCTTGAGCGATTAGGCTTAATAGAAATAAATTCGGGTGTAACAACCGGAACAAGTTGGTTTGATGCTGAGGGAGAAATAACATCCTCCATTTCGCCTATTGATGGCAAAGAAATTGCCAAAATTAAAAATGCAACCCTTGAAGATTACGAAAAGGTTGTGAAAACAGCACAAGAAGCTTTCAAAGTATGGCGAGAAATTCCTGCACCTGAGCGTGGGGAAATTGTACGCCAAATTGGACTTGCTCTTCGCGAATCAAAAAGAGATCTGGGAAAACTCGTCACTCTTGAAATGGGAAAAATTTACCAGGAAGGTAAAGGCGAAGTACAGGAAATGATAGACATTTGTGATTTTGCCGTTGGGCAATCGCGACTATTAAACGGGTTTACTATGCATTCTGAACGCAAAAGTCACCGCATGTATGATCAATATCATCCTGTAGGACTAGTAGGTTTAATCACATCATTTAATTTCCCTGTGGCTGTATGGGCATGGAACTCGATGCTGGCAGCCATTGCAGGCGATGTGGTAATTTGGAAACCAAGTTCTAAAACTCCACTTACTGCCATTGCAACAATGAACATTATTCAAAAAGTACTTAAATCAAACAATGTTCCTGAAGGTGTTTTTAACTTAATTATAGCTAAATCATCAGTACTAGGTGATAACTTTTTAGCTGACAAACGAATTACATTATTCTCAGTAACAGGATCTACTGCCGTTGGGAAAAGAGTTGGTCAAATAGTTGGCAAACGTTTGGGGAAAACAATTCTTGAGCTAGGTGGAAATAATGCAGTAATAGTAAGTAATTCTGCTGATTTAGAGATGGCAATTCCTTCAATAATTTTTGGAGCAGTTGGAACAGCCGGACAGAGATGTACTTCCACACGTCGTGTAATTATTCATGAAAAAATTTACAGTGAAGTAAAAGAAAGATTGATACATGCTTATAAACAGATTGATAATAAAATTGGAAATCCTTTGGATAAGAACACACTAGTTGGGCCTCTTATTGATATTCATTCGGTAAATGCATTCACGCATGCTGTTGAGGAAGTTAAAAAAGAAGGTGGCAGAATATTATTTGGAGGTGAGGTACTAGATGGTGATAAATATTCATCAGGAAATTATGTTATTCCCGCCATAGCAGAAGCTCAAAACCACTACAATATTGTTCAGGAAGAAACTTTCGCTCCAATTGTGTATTTAATCAAATACAAAGAATTTGATGAAGCTATTGAATTAAATAATGGAGTTCCCCAAGGGTTATCTTCAGCATTATTTACACTTAACATGCGCGAAAGTGAGCAATTCTTAAGTGAAGTGGGTTCTGATTGCGGAATAGCAAATGTAAACAGTGGTACTTCAGGTGCTGAAATTGGTGGTGCATTTGGTGGTGAAAAAGATACCGGCGGTGGTCGCGAATCAGGATCGGATTCATGGAAAGCATACATGCGACGCCAGACCAATACTATCAATTATGGTAAAGAGCTGCCATTGGCTCAGGGAATTAAGTTTGCATTTTAAGTAGTGTCTCTTAAAAAACGCCAAATACCTCGTTACTCTTGTTTTGAAAACGGTCATTTACTAAGGTAAACTCCCTGATTTTCAAAACTTCGAAAGCCTTGTCTTTAACATTTTCTAAGGAGCCACATAAAAAGTGTAGAGTTTTCTATTTCATTATTATTATGGTTTTTTTGAATTGTAATATTATTAAGGAGTTGTTGAATATTTTAGTCATCCAAAACCTCAAATAAAAAAAGTCCTGCCAAAGCAGGACTCAAAATCAACAATTATGAAACAAAGCAGTACTACCATGAGTCAGCATCACTCATGATTAATTTTAGTTGTTTACTAATTCATCAGCAAAAATACTTCGCACAACTATTCGCAATTGTTAACCTAATATAATAACTGTTAATAAATGTTAAAAGCTGTAAATCAATTAATTGATAAATTACTTTTGTTGCATGAACAAGTGGGTGTCAATAATATTTATTATCCTGGTTACATTAGCTACCGTTGGCTTAATGATGATACAAGTATATTGGATACGAGATGCTGTAAAGTTAAAACAAGCGATATTTGCCAAAGATGTTAGAGAATCCATAAGCGATGTTATTTTTGAAGTCGATAAAATAAGACTTGAAGAGAGAATAAAGAAACAACGCAAGTTTTATGAAGAAAATCAAGGTTCATTTCAGCTTTACGATTCACTGAACCAGGTACTGTATTACAACTTTAAAAACATTGACAGTCAAACAGATATTGATAAGTTTATGCAAAGTTCCAATATGGCTGGAAAGGTATTAAGCGATCTTACTTTCAACTATAACCAACAAGAGCCGGGCAACTTCTTTTATAAAAAAAAGAATCTGATAAATACTTTGATAACTCAGGCATTGAAAAAAAAGGATATAATTACAAAATTTGAATTTGGGATTTTTAGTCCTGCTACAAATTCACTAATCCTGCAAAAAACAGGGACGTATCCTGATGCTCTGTTAAACGAAAGTCTTGTGTTTGATCTTACACCTTTGGGCTCACTCTTTTCTCATCCTAACAAATTACTGATTTATTTCCCTAACGAGAAAACATATATAATCAGTCAGTTATGGCAGATGCTATTTATTTCAATTATTCTTTTTATTGTGATAATTATATCATTTACTTTTAGTATTTATACCATATACCGACAAAAGCGGCTTTCCGAAATGAAGAATGATTTCATTAATAATATGACTCATGAATTCAAGACACCTATATCAACTATTTCGCTTGCATGCGAAGCTTTAAAAGACCAGGATATTCAAAAAACCGAATCACTATATGATAATTATATCGGAGTTATTAATGAGGAAAACGGTAGGCTTGGGTTAATGGCAGAGCAAATACTTCAAACAGCTATTATTGACAAAGGACAATTAAAATTAAAAATGTCGATTATAAATATGCACGACATAATAAATGTAGCTGTTGGCAGCAAAAAGATGGCAGTTGAAGCAGTAGGTGGAAAAATAGAAATGAAATTTCAAGCATTGCATCATGAAGTACTTGGTGACAATATTCACCTTACAAATGTAATTATCAACCTGTTAGACAACGCAATAAAATACTGTATTAAAACTCCTGACATTATTATAAAAACATATAATAGTGGAAATCTAATATTAATACGAATTATAGATAACGGAATTGGAATTAGCAAATCCAACAGAAAAAAGATATTCGAAAAACTATATAGAGTACCAACCGGAAATATCCATAATTTTAAGGGATTTGGTTTGGGACTTAGTTATGTAAAAGCTATTGTAGAACAACATGAAGGTAATGTACTAGTAGATTCTGTAATAGATGAAGGCTCTACATTTACAATTCAATTACCAATAAAATAATTTGCACCATGAAAAAAGAAATCCGTGTATTACTCGCTGAAGATGATAAAAATCTTGGAAATATCCTTAAAGCATATTTAGAAGCTAAAGGTTACCCTACAGTACTATCTCCCAATGGGAAAATAGCATATGAAAATTTCAAAAGGGATAAATTTGATTTTTGTGTACTTGATATTATGATGCCTGAAATGGACGGTTTTACTCTGGCAAAAAATATCAGAAAAATTGACAAAACCATTCCAATTCTATTTTTATCTGCAAAGGCAATGCAAGAAGATAGAATACATGGTTTTGAAGTTGGTGCTGATGATTACCTAACAAAACCATTTAGCATGGAAGAGCTTCTTTTAAGGATAAAGGCAATATTAAGAAGGAGTGAAACTAATATTAATAAAAAAAGCAAGTCAGTTTTTAATTTTGGTAAATTTACATTTGAATATAACAGACAATTATTAATTATTAATGAAAATGAGCAGAAATTAACATCAAAAGAAGCCGAATTGCTGAGGTTACTTTGTGAAAATATGAATAATGTTCTTGACCGCACTGTTGCTCTTAATAAGATATGGTTTGATGATAGTTATTTCAATGCAAGATCGATGGATGTTTATATAACCAAGCTGCGTAAATATCTAAAGGAAGATGCAAGAGTTGAGCTAATTAACGTACATGGTGTTGGGTTTAAGCTTGTTATACCTGAATAGTTATACCAAATAGCTATCATAGAACATTGTGAAATAGAGATGTTGTTTTATTTCACATCACATGAACGACCCAATGGAAGCGTATCCGCTTTAATAATATTCCATAGATGAGATGATCCGGGACCTTTATCTTTATTGGAAAGAACAATTAAGGTTTTCTGGTACTTCATATCACGTATATAAAATGTGCGAAAACCTTTCCACCAGCCAAAATGAAACACAGTGCTGTCCATACTCTCTTTAATTCGCCATCCAAATCCGTAGTTATCTTTCCTTTTCCAGTAACTCGGACTACCTCGCTCAAACGATTCGCTAATGATTGAGTCAGGTAATAAGGTAAAATTATCAAGAGCACGATCATATTTAAATAAATCTTCAACGGAAGTATAAACATTTTTATCCCCCATTACTCCATTTAAATATTCGTTGGGCATTTCACGCCAACGCCATCCACGATGATAATAACCAGGAACGCCATTTTCAATATATCGTGAAACAGCTGTTTCATTTCGCATGTTGTAAACAAATGAATTATTCATTTTAAGCGGTACAAAAATTCGCTTATCTATAAATTCCTCAAAATATTCGCCCGATACAGATTCAACAATATTTGCAAGCAATGCGTAATTTGTATTACAATAATGAAAGCCTGTGTTAGGTGTAAAATATTTGTCAGGTGTATATTCCACAAAAAGATCCAGCATTTCATCATTGTCCATTGGGATTTTTTTGTTTGTCCACTTATCATGAGCCAGGCTCATATACCTAGGAAGCCCAGCACGATGCACCATCAACAATCTAATTGTTACATCTTCATACGGAAACTCAGGTAAATAAGTTCTTATATCTTCATCATAATCAACCTTTCCATCATTATTAAGTATCATGATGGCCATTGCACTAAACATTTTTGAGATAGATGCAAGTTGAAATGCATCTGATATCTCTAACTCTTCCTTTTTTCTTCTAACATTTTTATATCCATATGCTTTCTTAAATATGATTTTACCTTTTTCGGCATAAAGCACAGTACCATTAAATCCTGTAAGTTTTACTAACCGATCAAATTTAGCATCAAGTTCCTCCGCTTTTTTATTTATGATAGCACTATCGGGGTTATAAAAAATCTCTTTATTAATTTCCGGAATAAAAATATCAATATGTTCTACCACTTTTGGTTTCTCATTACCACACCCAACCGTAATAAGCAGAACAACAAAAAATAAAAAGGTTATGTATTTAAAAATAATAAATTTCATAAGCGGGCAAAAATACTAAATGCGAAGAAGCTATATACCTAACAAACCAGAATATTAAAATATTATTTGCTTTTTTTAACACTATTATAAACTATTATTGACAAGCAAAATGAATCTTTGCGAGAATTATTGTCCATTATCGGATGAATAATGATTATCAATAATAATTAGATTATAGTACACTGCACATTTACCGACATTTAGAAATAATGGTACACAATTTGTTTGTCTATAATTACTACTATGATTTATATTATTACATATTTAATATTAGCGCTTGCTGTCTCTTTTTTCTCATTTGGCAAGCGTATTAGCTATCGTGGAGTATTTTTCATTAGCTTACTTTTAACACCAATTATTGGATTAGTAATTGCCCTAAAAGCAGATAACAATATTAGAACCCATCATTATACTACAACATATACATGTCCATCTTGTGATAGTGTGAATAATGAATATGAAAAGATATGCCCTGTTTGTGGTAATGAAATGGAAGTTTCACATCATGAAGTAGGTAAATTAAACCTTGCCTAAACTTTTCTTTGTTCCATAATCTACTTATACCAAATACCCATGCCAAAGCTTCTGGTTTATACGATGATATAAGTACATTATTGAGCTAGTATAATTTTTTTTGTTGACAGCAGCTTCCCGTTTTCACTTATTTGGATCATGACTAATCCTGATGATAGATTCTTGCTTCCAATATCCCATGATCCCTTTCTTGCATTTATCTGAAATTCGTCAACTCGTTTGCCATTTTCATCATAAATAAGAATAGAATAATGTCCTTTTTGAGGGAACCTAAAGTTTAATATGCCCTTAGATGGGTTTGGATAGATTTTAATACCATCAGGCTCTGTATTTTCTTCAGGTGTTCCAACAATCTGCTTATCCCAGACAGCCAGAGTATATTCTCCTGGCTGAAAGTTATCCACAAAAATATTTCCAATTGCCCAAAGGCCTACACGTGATTGAGAGATATAATGCCAATCAACAGAAGCATCTTCACGATAAAGCATAACCACCGAATCATTGTCTGATAATATTAAACCATCGTCCAAATTACTCGACCTGCTATAAAAAAACTTTCCTCTTGCCTGAAAGCTTTCTGGAAAAACACCAGTTACTTTCCAATACCTATATGGAGATAAACGTAGCCCCTCAACAGGTATTTTTAAACTATCAGGAGCAACCCAGTTATGAGTAACTCTAACAAGTGATGAATCAGCCAATTCATCAATAAAAACACTAGCATAAGTTAAAGGAAAAGTAAAATCTACAGGCTCAGTAAAATATCGATAACTATCGGTAGTAGCATCATTCATTTTGTCAAACATATCAACAAAAGCTGCTATCGGTGCTATAGGCATTGTCTCAAAATCAACATACTTAACAGAATGACCTGTACTACCCGAGAAATGTACTGTATCGGTAAATAAATTAAAATTTTCATCAACCAATGTTACTTCAAAAATGTTATCATTAGCAATAAAATCAAAGCCTTTAAATTTTTGTTTTAGCCATATGTCAATCATATAACTAGCTCCGCCCGCAGTTGTATTTATCGAGTCTATCGAAAATTGGGGTGTTCCCGGGCTCATAACCCATGCATCAAAAAAGGGTGTCATATTAATACCTGTATATTCTGATAAAAAGTCGCGCAGCTCATATGATGACATTGAATGATAAGCAATACTATCAGTATTTAAATAGGCTGTCATGGCATCAAAGAAAATTGAATCGCCCAAATAATTACGGAGAGTATTTACAACTGTACCACCCTTATCATAAGCAGTTTTACCGTATGTAACTTGCTGTGGTATATTATTTAATGACCAATAACCACCATCAATAATATGAGCACTTTGTAATACATTTTTATGCATACTCCTCATTTCATCAAGAAATTCATCATGACCATATAATTCCTCAAGATAATACACTTCACAAAAAGTAGCCCAACCTTCGTTAAGCCACATATCTTCGGCTGTAGAGCAGGTTACTTTATTTCCAAACCACATATGCGAAAGCTCGTGAGTATACAGCGACTCATATGATGTACCTCCATCAATAGCAAAATGTGGATATGCAATATTTGAAGCATGCTCCATAGCACCAATCGCTGTTCCTGTGTAGCCTATCTTCTCAAAAGGATATGGCCCGAAGTGACTTTCAAAGAAATCCATAATCTCATGTAAATTAACAAACGACCCAGCTACTTTTCCTGTATCAGAAGGTTTTGTAAATATGCTTATAGGAATTGTGTTTTCGATACCAATATACTCATCTTGATATTCAATGTAGTTACCCAAAGCTACTGATGCAAGATATGTTGGAATTTTATGTGGAAGTTGCCAATGCCATGTGGTTGTACTATTTCCATTGTTAATAGTATCAACCAATATTCCGCCACCAGTTACAGTAAGTCCGGTATTAGCTGTTACAAACAAATCGTATTCAGCTCTATCAGTAAAATCGTCAATACATGGAAACCAAGTCTTACCAAGATTATGTGGAATAGATTCAAAGCCAACACCTAGATTAAAGGCATAACCACCCGAAAAATGAAACCCACCCCAACTTTCATGAAAAGGTTGACCGTGATAATAAACCTTAACTGCAACTGTATCATCTATAACAATTGGTTCATCCAAATATATTGTAAGTCGGTTTAAATTATGCAAAAAGGCTACATTACTTTCATTAATAATTACCGAATCTGTTATCAAATCCTGTAACTCAAGAGCAATATAATTAATACCAGATACTAAAGGAGTAATCTCAACCTCAGCATAACCTGAAATAGTTTGGGCAGAAGTGTTAATTTCTTCAAGATGAATACTATAATGCGTAGCATGTAACGTATCACCTATTCCAAGATTTGATATTTGCGCTATTCCAATTTGAAATATAAATGACAAGATTATTAATAAAACCAGCTTTTTCATTTTCGTAAAATTTTAATATTTGTAAAATTACTGCTTTTTTATTGATTAAGCATTTACTTAGGTTGTTCGATTTCGTACATTCATGTGTAAATAACTGGACACTTTAATTTATTAATAATTTAACATTTATTAATCATATTGTTGTATTTCAATTGATTAAATTTGTGGCACATTTTTAGATGACATAAGTAAAAATTTAAAACTTACGAGATGAAATTAAGATCTATTGTACTTGTATTAGCTTTTGGGTTAGTAACATTTAGTATAACAGCACAAAAGCTATGGACATTAGAAGAATGTATTAATTATGCATTCGAGAATAACTTAAATATCAAGCAAAGTGTACTGAACGTTGAGTCGGCTGATTATGATGTATCACAAAGCAAATTTAACATAGCGCCATCACTTAACGCTTCTGCATCACAAAATTTCGGCTGGGGAAGATCACCCGATCCGCAAACAAATATTTATGCAACGCAGCAAACACAAAACACTTTTTTCAATGTTAGTTCCGACGTAACGCTTTTTAACGGACTTCAACAACTAAATAACGTACGAAAAGCTCAGTTTGATTACTTAGCCGGAAAATATGATTCGGATAAAATCAGAAATGATATTTCACTGAATATAGCAGCAGCATATTTGCTTATATTATTTAATATTGAACTGGTTAACAACTCACAACGACAGGTTGATATTTCAAATGAGCAAATTTCAAGAACGGAGAAACAAGTAGAAGCAGGAGCCGTAGCTCGAGGCAACTTGTATGATATTCAAGCTCAGGGAGCAGGTGAGGAAGCTAATTTAATAGCTAACAAAAACAAACTAATGCTTGCATATCTTGATTTAATGCAACTACTGGATATTGAGGGGACTATGGATTTTGATATTGAAAAACCAAATCTTGAAATTACTGCAAAACCGAGTTTACTTCCTCCAGAAATGATTTTCAACAAATCGGTTAATATAATGCCTGAAATTAAAAGCGCTGAATTAAGGCTGAAAAGTGCAGGACGTACCGTAGCTATTTCACAGGGAGCCAGAAGTCCAAGGATATTTGCTTCAGGTTCAATTGGAACCCTTTTTTCTGATCAAATATTAGAAATAACAGAAGGAGCAGATGGATTTCCAGTTTACGGAGACACTAGGCCATTTTCTGATCAGTTTGTAGACAATCGTGATGGCTCAATATTATTTGGTATGTCAATACCTATCTTTAATGGATATCAGGTTTCAACAAATATTAAAAAATCTAAAATTTATTATGAAAATCTAAATCTAGAGTTAGAACTTGAAAAAAACATGCTTCGTAAAAATATTGAATCAGCTTATGCAGATGCTATTGCCGCTTATCAGACTTATATTTCTCGTCAGAAAAGTGTTTATGCATTCACTGAATCATTTAAATATACTAATGAAAAGTTTAACGTGGGAATGGTTAACTCAACTGACTATAACGTTGTTAAAATTCAACTTGCAAATGCTGAATCAGATCTTTCATCATCTAAATTTGATTATATTTTTAAAACTAAAATACTTGATTTTTACCTTGGAAGAAGTTTAACATTAAGCGATATTGCTAACGTTAAATAAAGTTAGGATAGAGTTGTTTTAAGTGATTATTTTTTAAATCGCGATTAACAAAATTGAAATAGAATAATTGTTTGTTTTTTTAATGTAAAATAAATTAATTTTATGCCATATTCTTATTCATCATAAAATAAAACTTGGATGGCCAAAAAAAGAAACAAAAAACAGATTTGGATTGTAATAGCAATAGTTGTTGTACTCGCAATTATTGTTGTACTTGCAATTAATAAAAGTAAAAATTCTGATAGCACAAAAGTAGCTACAGAACTGGTTGAACTTAGAAAAATTGTTGAAACGGTTTCCGCAAATGGAAAAATACAACCCGCCGAAGATATAATTATAAGTCCCTATATTTCGGGCGAAGTTGTACAGCTTTCTGTAAAAGAGGGTGACTATGTATTAAAAGGCGAAAAGCTTGCAAAAATTGATCCTGAAATATATTTGCGTGCTTTTGAAAAAACTGATGCTTCTTTAAAAACATCACAGGCAAATGAAGCAAGCTCAAAAGCAAGGTTATCGCAAAGTAAGGCTCAGTTTTCTAAGTCAAAACTTGATTTTAATAGAAGTAAAACTCTTTGGGACAAAAAAGTCATTTCTGATGCTGATTATGAAGCTGCACAATCTTCATTTGAAGTTGCTAAGGCAGAAGTTGATGCAGCTCGTGAAAGCTATAAGTCAAGCCAGTTTCAAGTTAGTAGTGCACGTGCCTCATTAAAAGAAGCAAAACAAAATCTAAACCGAACTACAATTTATGCTCCCAATGATGGTACTGTCTCAAAACTAAATATTGAAGTGGGCGAAAGAGTTACCGGAGCATCGCAGTTTTCTGCAGGGACTGAAATCATGCGCATTGCAAATTTAGATGTACTGGAAGTTAATGTTGAAGTAAATGAAAATGATATAGTTAGGGTAGATTTACTAGACACTGCTATTATTGAAGTTGATGCATATCTAAACAGTGAGTTTAAAGGTTTGGTTACTGAAATTGCAACTTCGGCAAACACTGTTGGAGTAAGTGCTGACCAGGTTACAAATTTTGATGTTAAGATTATGATGTTAAAAGATTCTTACGTTGATCTTATAAAAGAAAATTCTTCAATATCTTCACCTTTCCGACCAGGTATGTCTGCTACCGTTGAAATCGAAACAGAAACAGCTGTAAATATCCTTACAGTTGCAATACAGGCAGTAACTACACGTGCTGACACCTCAGGAAGAGTAAAATCGGCAAGAGAAAAACGCGAGGAAGAAAGTGTGGAAAAAGATAAAGGGATTGAAAATGATAAAGATATTGTTGAATATGTTTTCATTTACAATGATGGAGAAACAAAGCTTACAAAAGTTACAACAGGAATTCAAGACAATACTTTTATACAAATTACCGAAGGTTTAGCAGAAGGTGATGAAGTTATAGTTGCACCCTATAGGGCTGTTTCAAAAACTTTAAAAAACAATGATAAAGTAGAAAAAGTTGATAAAAATGACCTTTTCAAATCAGATAATGAATAGATTGTTTGTTAATCATTAGTAGTAAATAACATAATTTTTTGGCCAGAATTTTAAATATTGAAACTTCAACAAGTGTATGTTCAGTGGCACTATCAATAAATGGCAAGGTTATTTCTATGCAGGAATCTCATACAAAAAACTCTCATGCTGAACTAATTACATTATTTTCCCACAAGGTGATATCAGATGCAGGGCTTAAATTTAACGACCTTGATGCTGTAGCTGTTAGCAAAGGACCAGGCTCATATACAGGTTTGCGTATTGGTATTTCAACGGCAAAGGGTTTCTGTTACGGACTTGACTTACCTCTAATATCAATAAACACATTAGCAGCAATGGCGGCCGGTATGAAAAACAAGCTGGATTATTTGAATGGTTCAAATAAAACTTTGTTTTGCCCTATGATTGATGCAAGAAGAATGGAAGTTTATACAGCTTTGTTTTCAAACACACTGATGGAGATTAAACAAACAACAGCTAAAATTATTGATAGTGAATCATTTAAGAAGTATCTATCAATAAACAAAATTATTTTTGCAGGAGATGGTGCTGCTAAATGTAAAGATGTATTAGGCCAGCATCCAAACGCTGTTTTTGCCGATGATTTCCATCCTTCATCAGCCTACTTATGTAAAATTGCTGAAGAAAAATATAGGGATAAGGAATATGAAAACACAGCATATTTTGAACCCTTCTACTTAAAAGATTTTGTTCCAGGTATTCCAAGAGTTAAGGGACTCCGGTAATTCTAACCAAATTTATTTTAATAAACTCTTACTTCATTTTTATAATCAGTAACATATACTTCATGGCCTCTGAAAAGGGAAGTACTTATTGAAAAGTAAAATACATTTGCTTTTAAGCCTTTATAGGGCTGATTACCATTATTCTCAGTATAATTCTGGTTAAAAAATTCAGATAAATAATATTTGAATTTTAAACTTATTCCATACGGAAACTGTACACCGGCAAATACAGTATGATAAATGGTAGGTGTTCTGTCGCTAAACCAAACATTAAACTTGTCAGTTTTTATTTCATTTTCAAATATTTTTTCTTTGTAATTAAGCGGGAACTCAATTTCATAACCTGCAAAAAAGAATGTTTTTCTCATATTACCAACCTTAACCCCAACAGGAATCCCAAAATCGTAATTTCGAAACTTCTTTTTTGTACCAGTACCATCTTGCACATTATATATAAAACCAACATTTCTAATTGCTGCACCAAAAAGCAAACCAAAATTATTATTTATATCATAATTACCAAAAAATTGAAAATTGAAAACCGGTGACCAACGCATAATATTGCCATTTGCATTACTATTATCATCAATTGTAGCAAATGAGAAGATCATCTCACCTCCGGTTGTTGTATATAGTTTATTCTGGGCCTCACTTATATTTGAGAATAATACAGTTATTATAAATATTATTAATAAACGTTTCATAACTTGATATTTGTAGGGTAACAATACGACAAAACTAAAAATAAATTACATTTCTATTAATTAAACAATCATACAATCTCAACAAGTTTATCTTCTAACTGTTGCTGCAATTCACCTATGCTGGCATTATTCATAAGAACAATATCAGCTAATTCGATACAGCGACTTAAATTTTGCTTGTTTGGGTCGGAGGTTGTGAATTCTCTTTTTTCGTTAGCTATAAAAGTATCAAAACTAATTTTATCGGTTTCGGAAGCTCGTAAAGTAATTCGTTGATATCTTACTTTTGGATCGGCATCAACAGCAATCAGATAAAATTCGCCTTGCTTTTTCAAATAATCAACCTCACCCGGTGTTCTTATGCTTTCAATTATAGCATTACCACCACTGTTTACAGCTTTTTTATATAGCTGTTCAATGATGTATGATGATGTATGATTAGCTCTAAGGTTGTTGGCCACTTCAGTCATTGTATCACGATTAACAGGTAACCCTTTTTTTTCTATTTCTTCAATTAAGAACTGCCTTACAGAATAATGCTTAAAGCCCCTATTATTTACAAGATACTCAACAATTGTGCCTTTGCCTGCGCCCAGGGTACCTGTAATTCCAATTATTATCATATTAAATAAATTGTAAATATTATAAAGTTAAACATAAAAAAAATTGATGATAAAACGCAACTGTGATTTTTGACCGCCAAAAGCCAACCACCAAAAGCCAATAGCCAACTATTTCTTTATCCTATCCCCCATTACTTTCAACTTTAATATCTTTTATCCATTTTCCCATTACAATTGGTTTATAAGCATTCATTTTCTCAATCATCTCTTCAATATTAGAAGACACAATTAAATTATTACGATGTTCTTTTCTTACAAAGCCTGATTTAACTGCATTATCAAAAAATTGAAGTAACAAATCGAAATACCCATCAATATTTAATATGCCGACAGGTTTATCTGATATTCTTAATTGATTGTATATCAATACTTCCAGAAGTTCATCAAAAGTTCCAAAACCACCTGGCATAGCAATAAAACCATCCGAAATTTCAACCATCTTTTCTTTTCGCACAGCCATAGACTCAACCCTGATAAGCTTATCTATTCCTTTGTGCTCAACTTCTTTCTCTATTAACATATGTGGCATAACGCCGATAACTTCTGTTTTCCCCAACAGCATTACATCTGCAATGATTTTCATCAAACCAACATTAGCACCACCATAAACAAGTCCGATATTGTTTTTAACAAAAAAATCACCAACTTCCTTTGCAGCTATCTTATACTCTTGCTTATTACCCATACTGGAGCCACAAAAAACACATATTCTAATCATAAATTTTATTTAAATTGGATGGCAAAATTAGGTTAATTTTGCCACATTGAAACTAATAGATACACATACACATTTGTATTTGGATAATTTCGATCCTGATCGTGACGAAATTATTCAAAATGCCATTGATATGAGTGTTGAAACAATGTTGCTGCCTGCCATTGATAGCACTACTTTTGATTCAATGATGGAATTATCGAATAATTATCCTCACAACTGCCTGCCAATGATAGGCTTGCACCCTACTTCTGTAGTAGATAATTATGAAAATGAACTAAAACTAGTTGAAGATGAGCTTACAAAAGGAGGTTACATTGCTGTTGGGGAAATTGGTATTGACTTGTATTGGGATAAGTCCTTTGTTGATCAGCAAAAAGATGCTTTTAGAAAGCAACTAAAACTTGCTAAAAAGCACAAGCTACCTGTAGCAATACATACCAGAGATTCATTTAACGAAATTTACACCATAGTTAAAGAAGAATCAAACGATGAGCTAAAGGGTGTTTTTCACTGCTTTACTGGCACATCTTCTGAAGCAAAAAAAATTATTGATGTAGGTTTTTTAATGGGTATAGGAGGAATAATAACTTTTAAAAATTCGGGATTAGCCGAAGTAGTAATTGGTATTCCAATAAAACATTTAGTATTGGAAACTGATGCGCCATTTTTAACACCTGCTCCTTTTCGTGGAAAACGGAATCAAAGTGCTTATCTTACCTATATAGCCCGTAAATTAGCTGAAGTAAAAAATATTGGTGTTGAGCAGCTTGCTGATATAACCACAAAAAATGCTGTTGAACTTTTTAAACTATGAATATGATTGATGAAACTTCAATTTTAATAATATATACCGGCGGTACTATTGGAATGATAGCTGATGATAATACAGGAGCATTAGTACCCTTCAATTTTGAGAACATTGACAAACAGATACCTGAGCTTCGTAAGTTTAATTATAATCTGGGTTTTCATTGCTTTGAGCCATTATTAGATTCCTCTAATATGAACCCGGAAGTTTGGATTGAGTTGGCACAGATTATTAAAAAAAACTATGAAGACTATGATGGTTTTGTTATCCTTCATGGATCTGATACTATGGCTTATACTGCATCTACCTTAAGCTTTTTACTCGAAAACCTTAATAAACCTGTAATATTCACAGGATCACAATTGCCCTTGGGAGTATTGCGCACAGATGGTCGTGAAAATCTAATTACTGCCATTGAAATTGCTGCTGATAAAGAAGATGATACACCAATTGTTCCTGAAGTGTGTATATATTTTGAGAATCGCCTAATGCGTGCCAATAGAACTACGAAATACAATGCTGAGAATTTTAACGCCTTTGTGTCAGGCAACTTACCACTACTTGCTGATGTTGGAATTTACATAAAGTATAATAAAAATATTATTTTAAAACCAAACTTCAAAAAACTTAAAGTACATAAACAATTAGATACAGGAGTGGCTATATTAAAATTATTTCCGGGAATAAGCACCGGTTTTATAAAATCATTTTTAAATATTCCAGGGCTTAAAGCTATTGTACTTGAGAGTTTTGGATCAGGAAATGCGCCTTCAGAACAATGGTTTATTAATTGTTTAAAAACTGCTATTAGCAATGGTCTTATTGTATTTAATGTTACCCAATGCATGACAGGAGCTGTTGAACATGGCAAATACGAAACAAGTATAGAACTAAATAATATTGGAGTAATAAGTGGAAGAGATATTACTACAGAAACAGCACTAGCCAAATTGATGTATTTATTTGGTGAAGGATTTAATCACGAAACTATTACAGCATTATTACAAACATCATTGCGTGGTGAGATAACAATAAAATAGGTTACTTTACTAATTTTAACATTCTACATAAAAACGTTTTACTCATTATCACATTTTTTAACTATTTTGCACAGAATTTCACTAACTATTTACTACCAACAATATGAAACATCAAGTTACAATAAAGGACATAGCCGAAAAACTTGGCATTTCTCCTTCAACTGTTTCACGTTCTTTAAAAGACCATCCTGACATAAGTATTAAAACAAGAAATGCAGTAAAAGAATTAGCGAAATTATTAGGATATAAACCAAACCTTATTGCTCTAAACCTAAAAAACAGTCGTACAAACACAATTGGATTATTAGTCCCGGAAATTGAACATCATTTTTTTTCAACAATAATAAACGGGATTGAGGAAGTTGCCTATCAAAATAACTATAATGTACTCATAGTTCAATCGAACGAATCATATTTACGTGAAGTTCTAAACACACAAACTTTACTTGGAAACAGAGTTGATGGAATGTTGGCATCTTTCTCAAAGGAAACAAAGGATTTCTCACACTTCCAACAAATTATTGACAATGAGATACCAATAGTATTTTATGATCGCGCTATTGATGATTTACATGCCGACGTAGTTGTGGTTGATGATTATTCGGGTGCTTATGATGCTGTAAATCACCTTGTAAAAGAAGGATGTCAACGAATTGCTTTTTATTCTGCACCACAACATTTATTACTTGGTAAAGATAGGTTTCAAGGTTATATTGATGCACTTGAAAATAATAATGTTAATTTTGATAAAAACCTTGTGTATTCTTGTGACACATTTGAATCAGCGATAAAGATCTCTCAAAGTATATTGAAAAAAACAGATAGGCCCGACGGAATATTTGCCGTAAATGATTTAACTGCCGTTGGAGTTATGAAAGTAGCAAAAAGATTAAATATAAAAGTACCCGAAGAACTTAAGATTGTTGGGTTTGAAAATAGTCAAAATGCATCCATGTGCGAACCCGAATTAACATCAGTTGACCAATTTGGATATAAACTGGGCAAAAAAGCCATGACCATTCTCCTCGACAGGATTAAAGAAGACAACCCAGATTATGAGCCTGTTAGACATGTTATTAAAACCAAGTTAATTATAAGGGAATCAAGTTAGCTTTTTATTGGCTAAATTTTGAGATGAAAATGCCAAAATACAATATCTTAAATAATAACACGGCATTATGTTAACCCTTAACAAACCTGAAACTAAAAACTTGAAACCATATACCGCAATCGTTTGTTTTAGTAGATTTATTGTAAAAACATTAATGTCATCTCCCAAAAAGTTAAAAAAAATAAAAACTTTTACTAATACTGGGTATTTACAAACTTAAATCTTACTTTTGTGAGATTAAAACAATAATTTTTGAGAAATTCAATTTTTTATTAACTAAACAATAAGTATTATGAAAAAATCTACACTTAAATTTCTTGCTATTGGTATGTTCGTTTTAATGGGAACATTTATAATGGCGCAAGTAACAATGATACCAGAAGATGCAACTGCATTTGATGAGATAACCCTTACACTAGATGTAGCGTTATCATGTCCTGACAGCGCATTATTTATGGCTGATTCTGTGATGATGCATTCTGGAGTAACAATCGGAGAAAGTGCATGGCAAAATGTTATTGAGTTTGATGCACTTGGTGCAAACGCTCAACAACCAAAACTTATCTATCTTGGACCATATTCACCAAAAGCTGTTTCAATCTCTCCCGCAACTGCTTCTGCTTATGAAGAGATAACACTAACTATCGATACCAGATTATCATGCCCAGACAGTGCTTTGTTTGGTGCAGATTCTGTTATGATGCACTCTGCAGTAAATATTGATGGAACAGCCTGGTCAAATGTTGTTGCATTTGATGGAATAGGTGCAAACGGACAAAGTCCAAAACTAATGCATAATGGTGACAGTACATGGTCAATCACTTTTACCCCTTCCGAATATTATGGTATTGTAGATGGATCAGTAGTTACTCAGATCAATTGTGTATTTAACAATGGCTCATGGGATGCTGAAGGAAAAGATTTTAATGAAGAAGGTGGATGTACAGATTTCAACATTCCTTTCGGAGAAGAAAACATGTACAAATGGGCTATAACTTTTATACCTTCTGAATTTTATGGTATTGAAGAAGGCACAGATGTTTCTGCCATCAATTGTGTTTTTAATGGAGGTGACTGGTCAGCCGGAGAAGGTAAAGCATTCACCGAAGAAGGTGAATGTACTGATTTCCTAATTTTATTTGGAGGAAGCAGTATAGGTGAAGGTTCTAAAATAAATTCATTTAAGCTTTTCCCTAACCCAGTTGAAAATGAACTAAACATTAATGGATTTATTAATGTTAATCTAGTTGAAGTGTATAATGTTACAGGTCAATTGATCAGAAATGTAGAAGTAGAATCAGTTAAAAACATAACTATTAATGTTGCTGATTTAAACAAAGGTGTATATATTGTAAATATACAAACTGACTCAGGAATTCAAACTTCAAAGTTCATTAAGAACTAGTTGTAAACAAACTTATTATAAAGCCGTATCGCCTCGTCGATACGGCTTTTTTTATGTAAATTTGTTTACGTTATAACAACTTAATTATGAATAAAATTTACACAATACTCACAGTCCTTTTAATTACAAGTTGCTCTCAATCTGTTGAGAAGAAGAATTCTATTAATCAACCCCCATCATGGGCTGGTGAACAAATTTGGTATCAAATATTTGTTGAAAGGTTTAATAATGGTGACACAACAAATGATCCAACTGCAGATAATATCTATGCGGCAAGCAATTTTAGGCCTGTTCCAGAAGATTGGGCAATTACACCATGGACTGACAACTGGTATAAGGAAGATAGCTGGGCAGAAAATATGGATGGAGATTTCTATTCCAAACTTCAATCCAGAAGATATGGAGGAGATTTACAAGGCGTTATTGATAAGCTGGATTATCTTGAAGAACTTGGTATTACTGCCATATATTTTAACCCAATAAATGATGCACCATCTCTACATAAATTCGATGCTCGAAACTGGCGACATATTGATGTAAACTTTGGCCCCGACCCAGTTGGCGATAACAAAATAATTGCTTCAGAAGATCCGGGCGATCCTACAACATGGAAATGGACATCTGCTGACAAGCTATTCCTAAAATTAGTGGATGAATTACATAAACGAGGAATTAAAGTTATCGTTGATTATTCATGGAATCATACCGGAGTTGAATTTTTCGCCTTTAAAGATATAATTGAAAATCAAGAAGATTCACCTTATCTTGATTGGTATGACATAGAAGAATTTGATAATCCCAATACTCTTGAAAATGAATTTAAATACCATGCCTGGTTTGATATTAAAAGTCTTCCCGAAATAAAAAAAGTAGATATCACAACAAAAAGAACCCCCGGACATCCATACGAAGGTAACATTAATGAAGGAGCAAAAAAACACATTTTTGAAGTTACAAAGCGCTGGCTAGCACCAGATGGTGATGTTTTAAAAGGTATTGATGGTTACCGTCTTGATGTTGCAGACCATATTGGGTTAGTGTTTTGGCGTGACTATAGAACATTTATTAAATCCATAAATCCCGATGCATATTTAATTGGTGAAATATGGTGGGAAGCATGGCCCGACAGGCTTATGGATCCTACAGCATATATGCAGGGAGACATTTTTGATGCCGTGATGTTCTATCATATCTATAAGCCTGCACGGTACTTTTTTGCAGATACAGATCATAAAATAAATGCAGAACAACTCAAAGATAGTCTGGAGTTACTTTGGAGTAGATTGGATAAACCCATGCAATATTCAATGATGAATACTGCGGCAACCCATGATTCGCCTCGGTTACTAACATCATTCAATAACAAAAACCTATATAAAGTTTGGGCAAAACCAAATGAAGATACAACATACAAAACCGGCATGCCTGATGTAGAAACATACAAAAGAACAAAACTTTATCTATTACATCAATTTACTATTCCCGGTGCACCACAAATATGGAACGGTGATGAAATGGGAATGTGGGGAGCTGATGACCCCGACTGTCGCAAACCACTTTGGTGGGATGAATTTGATTTTGAAGATGAATACAAAAATAATTTCCAGCCGGGCAAAAAAGAATATGACAAAGTTGGCTTTAATAAGGACTATTTTAATTTCTACAGGAAAATTATAAACATCCGTAATGATAATCCTGTATTAGCCACAGGAGATATTGAGTTTATACTAGCTGAAGGTAATAAACTTGGTTACAGGAGATTTGATGATAATAATGAAATTTTTGTGCTATTTAATATGGAGTCTGAATCCGAAAGTTTTGAGTTACCAGAAAGCAAAACTTATAAGAATTTGTTTGATGATTCATCTGTATCCAATACGATAACACTTGCTCCTGTTTCAGGAGTTGTGCTTAAATGGATAAATTAATAGGATTGGAAATCCTAAACCCTTTAGTTCGGGATTCGGAAATCCCGAACAGCAGCATTGTAATCTCCAAAAGTATGCTGTCATACTGAGGCTTTCCCAATTTTTTATTGGGATTGCGACGAAGTATCTCCCATGAAAAAACCAACCCCTTTATCAAGCGCGTTTGTACCTTAAATCCGCATGTCTATGTGTTTTAAGGTAAACGCACTTGATTAAGCTGATGAAAATGATGTATTATAAATGCATTGGTAGTTAGATCCTCGTCACAGACGAGGACGAGTTTAGCTTACTTTTCTTAAAGCTCATTCGGATTTGTAATCCGGATGCTTGATATTACTAGACAAAGTCCAGATTGCAAATCCGGACGAGCAAAGGGTAGGACTTTGTATACAATTATACTGACCTCCTCAGCCGTTTGAAACAAAAAAAACCGTGTCACCAAAGGAGACACGGTTTTTGAATAACTTAAAATTAAACCTACTAATTCTTAGTAAATTCATAAGTAAATATTGGTAAACTCATATCCATTTTAAAGGTATAATTACCAGGTCCTTCAGGCATAGGTATATCAGTACCGCCCTTAACA
>Ga0307929_1000582_pt1 | contig 34370 bp, 25 predicted proteins | sample AceLakmetage1330_FD_203160 | JGI IMG/M metagenome (GOLD analysis project Ga0307929, IMG submission 203160) | Saline water microbial communities from Ace Lake, Antarctica - #1330 | ecosystem: Environmental > Aquatic > Non-marine Saline and Alkaline > Saline | place: Antarctica: Ace Lake...
ATTGTGAGCAATACTTATTGTTTGAGTTGCAGTTGAAGTATTTAAATTGTTAATAGGTGTTGGATTAATGAAAGCGATTTCTGGGTTGATGGTATCTGTTACTGAGAATGTTGTAGTTGTTGTGTTTACATTTCCAGCTGTATCATTTGCAAATATTGTAATCTCGTACGTACCCAATTCAGTTAAGTTCAATGGTCCAAGTACTTCATTAATTGAATCATTGAAAGATTGCGTAATTATTGTTCCGTTAGGTAATGTAATGTTAATATATTGAGTATCTGGATAAAGTTCTGTTACGTTCCAGTCAATAAATATTGTTTCTTGTCCATATTCAATTATTGTATCATTAACGAATAAATCTACTTGCGGTTCTGTTAAATCAATTGTAATTGTTCTTGTTTCAGTTGAAATAGTATTTCCTGTTGTGTCATTAATTGTAACATTGTAGGTGTGAATTCCTTCTGCAAATGTTAAACTAAAATTACTGTATTCATTTGAATATGGTGTTGTTTCATTCACAATTCCATCAATTGTAATAACTAATGTCTCTGGATTATTTTCTGTATGTGTAACATTGATAATTTGTGTTGCCACATTTGTAATTGTATTTTGTTCTGGAGTTGGTTCTGTGTAATTTAATATTGGTCCAATTGTATCTTGTACATTGAATGTTGCTGTTGTAATGTTAACATTTCCTGCTGTATCATTTGTAAATATTATAATGTCATAAGTACCTAATTCTGTTAAGTTCAATGGTCCTAAAACTTCATCAATTGAGTCATTGAATGATTGCGTAATAATTGTTCCATTAGGTAATGTAATGTTAATATATTGAGTATCTGGATAAAGTTCTGTTACGTTCCAATCAATTCTTATTGTTTCTTGACCGTATTCTATTGTTGTATTGTTTATGAAAATGTTTACTTGTGGTTCTGTTAAGTCAATTGTAATTGTTCTTGTTTCTGTTTGGCCAATATTTGCTGCTGAATCATTTGCAATGTAATAATAAGTGTGTGTTCCTTCACTAAATGTTTTAGTATAATTTGTAAAACCATTTGAATAACTAGATGATTCATTTTCATTTCCATCAATTATTAATTTTAATTTGTCTGGATATAATTCAATATGAGTTGCGTTTAATATCTGGGTTGCTTGATTTGTAATGGTATTATTAATTGGTGTTGGATTTACAAACAATATATTAGGTGTGGTAGAATCAACAATGTATGTTATAATAAAGAATTCTTCACTATTATTATTTGAATCAGTTGTTGTCATATTTAAAGTATAATTTCCATCTGGTAAATTACCTCCCGGGAATGAATAATTTATTGGTAAATTTAATGAATTATTAATTTCAATTGGTCCAACAATCTCAATTATATCACCTGTTTCGTTGTATAGTGTAAAAGTAACATTTATCGGATATTCACTGCTTGTGAAATTTATCGGAGTAGTTACATTAGTTCCATTATTGAATGTTGGTCCAGTTGGAATTGTTGTAATATTTGTAATGTTTGGTGCAATATTGTCTGAAAAATTGATTTTTAAGTCTCTTAATTCTCCCCATTCTAAATTTCCTGAATTATCATAAGCTAAACAATTCCAGCCATAATTTCCATTTGTTAAGTTAATTAACCATGAGGATGAATTTTCTGTTCCACTAATTAAGCTAGTGTCATATAATGATAAACTTTCGTTTGATGAATTAGTAATATATAAGCTAATATTTACTAATCCTAAATCGTCAGTTGTCAAACAATTAAATATTAATTCAAATGGATCTGAGGAGTCATTGTAATAATTATTTAGCGGGTATGTTTGATTTACATTTGGTCCTATTCCATCAGTAGCAATAATATAACTATTATCTTGTGAACCAGTATAATTCTCATTTTCTTCAAATGAACAATTAATGATAAAAGAGCCAGCACTTGAATATGTTGAAATATTTTGTAATTGTGAATATTCTGTTTCAATAACAACTCCATCTTGAGTTAAATTTACACTTTCATTAAAATTTAATACACATGTTATGTTTGCATCAAAAGTAATATTTTGTTCGTAATCATTAGTGCTTCCATTAATTAATAATGTAATATTTGTAATGCCTTTTTCAACATTGTAAATAAACATTGAAGTTTCATTTTTATTTCCTGACGTATCATTAGCATAAGATTTCCAATAATAAGTTCCAACTGGTAAATCGTAGTAATTTAAGAAATAATCATTTATATTACTTCCACTATAAGTATCATTTATTGGTGTTCCACTAAAATTATGTTCTATTAAAATGGAGTTAAAGAAACCATTATCTGTCCAGGTGATATTTAGTTGATGTAGGCCTCCTTTAGAATATGTTCCCGGGCCACTTTTATTATTAAACCATTTTGGATTTTGAACATCTTCTATAATTGTCCCATTACTGTTTAGAGTATAATAATCTGAATAAATATAAGACCCATTGTCTATTGCTCTACATCTAAAATTAACACCTGATTGTGGTTTTTCATCAAATACATTCCAATTAAATGCTTCATTTTCTATGTGAGATCCTACTTCGAACCATTCTTTTTCAGTTTGTGATGTATTTATTTCTTCAATTAAGATATTATCAATCCAACATTCTCCATTTTCATTTGCTTCATTAGTACTCAATAAACAACCAGCATCAAAATTGTATTCTCCCAAATATAATTGTGTTTCATAAGTTATAGTGCCAGAAGTTAATTCATCACTTCCGTCAGTTCCTGCAACTCCCATAAGAACTGGACCCATGACTGAACTATTATCTGTTATGTTATGGTAATAAATTCTTACATATTCATTAGATTCAGTAAGGTCATTTAATCTCATTGAATAATCAAATGATACTCTTATTGAAGTTGGATGGTTGGTTATGTTGAATGAACGATTCCATCCTCCTGAAAATGTTGTACCTACAATTGGTGAGTTTTCATTTAAGTTAATATTTAAGCAAAATCCTGATGCACAGTTTACGTTTGATTCTCTAACTCCTTGAGCTTGAATCGGTGAAGAAGTACCATATAAATCATCTATGTAAACAAAATTGTCATTGTCAGATTCAAATTGTGAATTAAGAATACTTTTGTTTCCTCTTTGAGGTGCGTAAAGGACTTCAACATGATATGTAATGAGATCTCCGTTAGGATCAACGCTACCAGAACAATTTAAATCAATTGTTGTGTTAAATATACCAGTACAACTTTCTCCATTACATGTTATATTTGTAGGAGTTGATGCTTTATCATTACCTACTATAAAATATGTTGATTCAGTATTATTTATGTTGTTACTAGTGTCATTTGTAAAAATAGTATAGTTATAACCGCCAAGATCAATCAGAATTCCTAAGTCATATTCATACAGTGAAGTAGTAGAATTATATCTCATTTGAACTACTTCATTAGTTAAGTTTGCGTAAGTTATGTCTGCAAAGACTGAATCTACTAATGCATTGTCCGTAACATTTGCTGTTATAGTGACTTGTGAACTTTGATTTATTATTTGTTGAAAAATAGGAATTAAATTTAGTACTGTTGGGGGAATAGTGTCAATTACTGTTGTATTTGTAGTTGTATTAACAATGCCGATGAATCTGTTTAATTTATCATAATATATTGCAGATGCATTATTGTAAATCATGCTTTCATTAACTAATGTTTCATTAACTCTTCCTACCCAAGATACAAAATCATTTTCTCCTGCATAGATTACATCGAAATTCCATGTTATTACTCCATTTGATAAAATTCCGCCTTGTCCTATGTTTTCTACAGAAATGTATTCTGGTACAGTATCATTAATGGTAACACTTACAGCATCTAATGGAGAAAAAACTCTTTGAGCAAAAACAACATCTAAATCTCCCCTATTTGGATTAAGGAAACTTAAATAATATAATCCGCTACTTCCAGTTTGTACAATTCCTGGATATGCATCTGAGTAATCATTATCGGTGATTTGTCTAATATCAAAACTATTTCCATTGTCAAAACTTGTTCCAATAAAGATTTCATTGCTAGTCCTATCGTATTCTGAATTAACTTCTTGTGAAGTGTTTAATAAACCAACCCATCCAATATATATGTAACCATTATTGTCTATATTTATTGAAGTTTCATAATCGTAAATATCGTTGTTGGTAATTTGTTTTTTAGTTTGTTCTAATTGACCAAAACTAAATGGTGCAGTAAGATTTGCAAAATATATCTCTTGAAAATCTGGACTTCCACTTGGAGCCCATGCAAAATAAAAAATATTGTTATTAACAACTACTTCTACATCATAATCATTTACTGTATTATTTGTTAATTGAATTGGATTACTCCATCCTCCCGTATAAGTTGATGAACTAACTATGAAAATTTCTGTGTCTCCATCTACTGATGCAGTATAAGTTACATAATATGTTTCACTTAAATCTTGTTCAATTGCAGATTCAAATTCATTAAGTGATGCATTTTCAACAACAACATAAGGTTCATTCCAAGTTAAACCATCATCACTAGAATTAACAATCCAAATGTCCCCATTACCTGCTCCTGTTGTGTGAGAGTAAGAAATTAATATATTTTCGTCGGCATCTGAAAATATGTTTGGAACTTGATCATCTTCAGTTTCATCTGTAACTTGTATCGGGGCAGACCATGTTTTTCCTTTATCTAAGCTTCTTGATACATAAATATCAAGATTACTTCCTGGTTGTGATTCATAAGCAATAATTAATGTTCCTTCATTTGTTTCAATCATTTGCGGACTGTAATCGAAGTGTGTATTGTTTGTAACTAAAGTCGCGTTTTGGAATTCTAATAAAACAATTCCTTGTTCAATTGTAACATTATAATCAATTTGATAGTTAATTACATCTCCAATTTGTACTGGATCTGGAGAATCTGATTTTGAAATGGACATATTTGGTTGAGTTACTTTAAAGGTAGTAATTTCACTATCATTAATTCCTCCTAAAGAATTATTAGCTATTATTTTAATCGTGTACATTCCAAGTTCAGTTGTAGAACTATAATCTCCTTCATATCTTGCTGTAAGATTGTTGTAAATAAGATTAATCATTTCTGAACTTGAATTAGGGTTAGTAATCTCTGCATAAACTGAATCAATTGTTCCTTCTGTTGCAACTGATGCAAACACTAAAACTGTTTCATCAATTGCATAAAGAATGTTATCAGTTGTTAACATTGTTACATTTGGTGCAGTTGGCAAGAAAAATACTGATTTTAATGGCCATTGCATTACTTGACAAGTGTGCTCTGAGGTATGGGAACTTCCTCCCGTTCTTCCTCGGTTTGTAACTATTCTTGTTTCATTTACAAATGTGTATGTCCAAGGAACTCTTGGGTATGCTGTTCCTTCTCCACCATTATAGTTGTCAGAACACCATAATAATGTTCTACTTAAATTAAAACTCTTTGTTAAGTCAGATTCTATTTGAGTGTCTGAATTTATTCCTGAAAATGTGTTTTCTTCTCTTAAACCACTTCCTGCAAATTCAATAACATACCATCTTAAATCTACTAGTCCTGGAGTTGTTCCAGCTGAATTTCTTGAAAATATTAAATCTGTATTATTTAATTGTCCTCTTACATTTGTTTGTTCTAATCCATCATCATTAACTAAGTAGTTAAATGTTAAAAAAGAATTTGTTGAATCAATTGTTTTACTAATGCTAATTGTGTTTCCATCTTCAATATTTTCATTGTCTAAAAATCCTGTTGTTACATTTGATTCATCTATTAAACAAATTACAAAACCTTGTGTAGTTGCCGGAGTTGTTCCAGTACAACCCGCAGTTGTTGCGTCTCTTTGTAAGTTTACATTTGATTGGGAAGTTATGTTTGCAACTATTCTTGTTGTAGTAAAACAATCTCTATCTGTGCTAGGACTTCGTGTATTTCCATGAACTTCAACAAAACATTTTTCATTGTAGTTCGAAGGTAATGAATATGAACATGATGATATATCAACATTGTCATTTTCATCACCAGTTGCCCATGAATTATTAAAACTACATACTCTAATATTTTCAGCTTCTATTATGGACCAAGATGCTCTTGCATCGTATGTTGTTCCACTTTCTCTATTAATTTGAATATCAGTTTCATTTAAGAAGTGAACAGTTCCCGTATGTACATCTGGTGTGATTGATGATGTTGTTATTGTTGCAGCACCATGGAATCTTGCAGTTAAGAATGTTCTACTTAAATTATAAGACCTTCCTAAGTTTATGTTGTCTTGTGTTGCGCCTACAGCTAATGTTCCATTTCCTGAAGTAGTAAATGGATTTGCATCTTCAGTAAATGCTGGATCCCCTGGATAAATTGTAATGTTGTATATTTGTCCTGGAATTAAATCATTTCTTGTTTCAACCCAAGAACCTTCACATGATTGGTTAGTAAAGTTCCATTCCTGACATTTTAACAATCTTGTGTTGACTGCTTCAATGTACATTGTTACATTTGCTAAATCAATTTCTGAAAGATCAATTGCATAGTATTGCCAGTCACTTGGTTCCATATTATCATCTAGTGCATTAATATTTAATTTAAGTAAAGTTTTTTCACTTGATGAATTAAAATCATTTACATTTAACCATCGAACTCTTCCCCCTGTAACATTTAATCTTAAATCTAAAATTCCTGAAACATTATTTAATATTTCAACTGTAGTATTTACTGGAAATTGTTCTTCATCAATACAATCCATTCCATTATGGTATGTAGTTCTTTCAAAGTATGAAGTAGTAAAATTATAAAGTCCAGTGGAAATATTTGCATAATAAACAATGTTGTAGATTCCTGCTAAAGTTAAATTTGAATAATCATATTGGTATGATTGTCCAATTAAGCTTAATTGAATTGTTTCAATTGATTGATCTGGTTTTGTTATATTTGCAATTACTGATTGTATTGCTCTGTTAGAAGAAACATTAAGAAGTAAAACTGCTGTTTCACTCAAATTGTATTGTCTTCCATCATTTCCTGATGATAAAGTTAAATATGGTGTTCCTGTATCTCCAATTGTTATATTTATACTTGGATCAAAATAATTTGAATATGTATTTGAGCCTGTTAAATCTATTGCTCTACATTTTAAATCTACATTTGACTGGTCGTGTATTTCTGAAATATTCCATGTTAAACTATTGCTACTTGAATGATTTCCAATTGTATTCCATTGTGTATTTGATGACCAATTACATTGGTCACATCCATCACAAGATGTTTCATCATTTAATTGATCACAGTTTAAACTTCCCAAACATCCACTTGTAAAGAAATCATTTAATCTTACTGCAGTAATTCCATATTCATTTGCATCTAATCTGTCTGTATCTGGATCATCGCCAAGGTGATATCCGTATAAATTAAATGTGCTGGTTCCTGAACCATTAATTACTACTCCTGATGAACTTCCGCCTTCAAAACAATCATAACTTCCTTGTTGTCCTCTTGAATACCATCCTAATCCACCCAAATTCATACTGCTTCCGTCTTTATACCATTCAAGATAAGGAATACTTCTTACTCCGCTAGCAGTATCTGGTCTTGTTCCAGTTCCTGAGAACATAAACAAATAATCTCCTTCGTAATTAGATTGAATTGAAATGTCTCCAGTTGCACTATTTCCATTAAATGCAAAATCTTCTTCGTCTTCAGTGTCTATCATGTTAAATTTAGTTGGAGTTGTTGTTGATGTTGTTGGATCTTTTGCACTGTCTCCATGTGCTCTGTAATAATTTGCACTATCTGGAAGCTTAACAATTTGTATTCCCATATTTGCTTCATTGGTATTAGATGTTAAAGCAGTTTCAGATTGAGTGTCTGTCATTTCTATGAATAAAACATCATCTTCTGCAGCTTCAAAAATAGTAATATAATTTGGATTTCCTTCAACGTGATCTGTACTTCCTCTTGTAAATGAGTAAGAAGTTCCATATTCAGAAATTGATCCACCTAATGAAGTTCTAATTTCAAATGCACTTCTTCCAGATGAAGAAGCAGTAAATGCCGCTCCTGATGAAATTAAATAATGTCCTGCTTGTTCCAAAGTAATCTCACCACTATTTGTAGAATGTGTAAAACTTCCAGAATCTTTTTCATTTTCAGTTTCCCAAGTAATATCGTACCAATTGTTTGGTGTAGATAATTGTTGATTGGCTGATTTTTCTAATCTTAAATAATCCCATGAATCATCTAATTTTATAATTTGAATACTTGCATGATTGGCAACTATGGTTGCTGTTTGATCTCCATTAGAAGTTCTATAAACTAATTCAGTTCTTATATCATCACCTGAATTAGCATTAATAATTGCACTTCCTGAACAGATTGCATCATCATTTGTTGAACTTCTTGTATAACAACTTCCAAAACTTCCTGGTACGTCTGACCCTGCTAACGATAATTTTGTTTCCCAACCTAATCTGTCACCATAATCGGTAGTAATTCTAATAGTGTATAAAACAAGATAATGTCCTCCTGTTGATAAATCAATATCTATATCATTAGCATTTTGTGTGTATTCTCCATCTGAAAATACTTCATTGTTAAAAGAAATACCTGTCCAAGTGTTTAATGTTGGTGTTGCATCAAAAGTCCCTAAGGTGTTAGTCCAAGTGCCTAATTTTAATGTTTCTCCTGAGGACCAGCTACAACTTGCACCTGAACAATCTCCACAACTAGTTTGGTCTGAGCAAGAATTACAACTTCCAATGTTTTCACAATTTCCTTGATCGTAGTAGGCATCAATATAATAAGAAATGTCGTCTGTATTGGAATCAATTGAACCGGAACACTCAATTTCTATTTCTTCACTAAATATATTGTTACAGCTTCCACCATTACAGCTTATTGATGTTGGTGTTGATGGTGCTGAATTTGGTGGAGTATTTAAAATACTAAAATTAATTCCTGGTGAATAATAATCTGAATATGAATTGCCTCCATCTAAATCTATTGCTTTGCATCTTAAGTCAATATTTGATTGGTCATCATAATTAGAAATGTTCCATGTATAATCATTTGTTTCTGATTGATTTGCAATTTCAATCCAACCTTCTCCATTAATTGATGCCCATAATCCTGTCCAATTAATTGTATCGTCATTTCCTGATTCTGTGTCTAAGTAAATTCCTCTAACTTTTATTTTTCTGTTAGTTGGAGTTTCCCATATGTTTAATATTGTTGAATTGGTTGTTGTAATTGAACAATTATAATTAACTGAAGAAGCAGAATCTCCATAATTTGAAATCAAATTACAATAATTATTAGTGTTGTATGATGTTCCGTCCCAAATTCCAATTTCTAAATCTGGTCTTGTATTTCCTGTAGTTGAAGACCCTGTAGGGTTGTAGTAACTAATTTGAGTTTGTATTGTGATGTTGTCAATTGCATTAAATTCCCTGCCATTTATTGAAAAGTATTCAATCCAGTTTTCAGAATAATCATTATCGTTGCTTGTTTCATAATTAACTTTTATTTCAACATAATTAACACGCATATCTTCAGATGCTCGGTTTGAAAATACTGCCCAAGTTATTAAACCAGTTCCGGAATTAATATAATCTGAAATACTAGATGTTATTGATCTATTAATCCAAGTATCAACATCTTGAGTTACTGATGTTGTACTTCCTAATTGGACCCAATTTGTATCAGTTTGCCAATCTAAACCATCTTTTAATATCCATATTGAATAGGTAGTTGCTGAACCGTCTGTATTTCCTGAAAAAGCCAAGTCAATAGAAGTAATATCAGAAATTGGTGATTCTGAAATATTTATATTATATTCTAACCATAAAAGCATTTCATCACTATTTCCTGGATCATCTGTTGCCCATTGATTCGTATCGTCATTACTAATGTAGCCATATTCTGTGGATGTAGGTTCAACGTGGTCATTTCTGTTTGCAGTACTTCCACCAAATGGAAATTGGTCAACATCATTTTCATACGCCCAACAATCGGTTCCATAATTACATGTGTTAAAATTATATGTTGTTGATTGTGCTGTTGTTCCTGCGAAATGTTTTTGTTCACTTAATTCTTGATCATTAGAAATAAAATTGTTTCCTAATGAAGATTCAATAACATACGTTATAATGTCGGCATCATTATCAATTGATCCTGAACAATTAATATTTACTTCTTCAGCAAAAACATCATTACAAGTTCCACCGTCACACGTTATTGATGTTGGAGTTGTTGGTTGTTCATTTCCTTGTTGTACAAAGAAAACAACATCATCATAATCGGTATAATCTGAACCATCACATTCTGAGTTTATGTCTGAATTATATTTGTTTATTGCTCTTATTGCATGAGTTCCATTTATATTATCTAATGTGAAATTTTCACTAAATGTTTCACTAATTCCACCTGCAGAACAGGTTGGATTTCCCAAAGTAATTCTTTTCCAATTAATAGAAGATGTACTGTTTGTGTAATATAGTGCTACTCTGTCTGCAGTACCCCAACACCAAACAGTATAATCTACTTGTATTGTGTTGGCGATTTTAAATGTTGAATCATTTAAACTAGTAATTGTAATATTCTCGACAGATTCATCACTATGACAAGTTCCAATGCTTGGTGAATCTGTACAGCTATCTATTGTATTTGGTTGGTTTGGTTCTGGACCAGGAGATAATTGAGCTCCTGCACATTGTAATAAGTCAGAACTTACAATGCAAGGTGATTCTCCTGAGTTATTGCAATAAGGTGCACCAAAAATAATATTATACTCTCCGAATCCTGGATCATCGGGGGTTATATTAAATGAATAAATTTTACCAGGAATTACATCCATGAATTCTTTCCATCCACTATTTATTGTACATATAAAATTTCCTTTTTCATCTTTTTTATCAGTACAATTCTTAATTACTTTACATTCTTGATTTGTAAAATTCCAACTATTACATTTGTATAATTTATTTCCTGTTGCATTTACAGTAACAGTTGCTGTTTCAAAATCAATTTCTGTAGGATCTATTGCATACATGCTAATAAACGTTGTATTTGTTTTATTAACATCTTCAATACCTATGTCAATGTTATTGCTTGTAACTCCTTCAAGAGTTATTTCTTGAACTTTTTTTAGATCTGTAGAAATTGTAACAGTTCTTTTACTAGTTTTTTTATCTTTATTTTTTTTATCCTTTTTTTCTTGTGAGCCAAATAAACTGTCTTCTTCTTCTTTTACTACAATATTAAAGTTAGTAGTTTTATTTTTGGAATTTTTAACTCTTGCAGTTATTGTTTCATCTCCAATAGTAATTGTTTTAATATCGTAACCTACTTCTGCAAATATATTTTTTTCATCATAAAATGATATGTTGTTTAATTCTGGCGTTAATATTTGATATATTTGCCATTCTCTACACTTTAATCTTCTCCAATCTTCGCATCTGTATAATTTTGATGATGTTGTGTTAATAACAAAATATCCTTTGTCATTATCTGTATTAATTTTAAATGATCTTGTTGCTTGTTCGCCTTCAATGTTTGTGTTAACTATATCTTTTAGTTCTTCAATTTCAATTTCATAATTGATGTCTTGTTCAACATAAACATTTTCATAGAATATTTTGTTGATAAATCCGTTCATTAATACTTCTATGTCATAACTTTTGTTTTCTATAATTTGAGAGGTAATTGTTGAGTTAAAATATGTATTGAGAACTATTTCTTTTTGTCCCGAGATTCCTTCAACGTCCACTTTAATTATTTTTTCTCCTTCATTGAGTAAAAGAGCTTGATATGTGATGTTGGTAATTTCTACAATAGAATTTTCAATTTCATAAAATAATGTTAAATCTTTAGCAAGAAATTTTTCAATATTAATTTTAAAATTACTTTTGTTTTCATAAAAGTCTGCGTTTAATGTAGCAAACTCAGAAGTAAGAACAATTGGTTTTCCTGGACTTATGTATAATATTTTTCCCGAAACATAATTATTATATGAATTGTCATAAAGGCCATGATATATTTCAAAGCTTGAATTCCATTCTGAATTTGAAGGTTCAAGTTCAAAGTAATTACAACATCTCGTGTTACCATTACATTTAATGTAACTGTCGTCAGTATCTAAAGCATCAACTCTCCAAATAGTGCATAGTTGAGTTTTTTCTTGTGGGGTATCTGAAATAATTTCAAAATCAATTACTCCATTTGTTGGTTCAATTCCGTCATTTTCAGGGTCCCATTTATTATCTATGTAGCTTACATTGATATTTATTTCGCCAGATTTGTAATTTGAAGTGTTGATAATTCTTGAAGATCCATTAAAAATCAATAAATCATTTTTATAAATATTAAAAGTACCTGAGGGGATAAAAGTACCAGAAATAGTTATATCTTCAATAGTTTCTTCAAAATTATATGTTTTTTCTTGAGAATAAGTTAGGGATTCTTGGTAAGTTACTTTTCCAGTTATACCTGGGGTAAATAGAACTAATACTGATAAGATTAATAGAATTACAGACAATGATTCTAATACTCTTTCCTCTTTTTTTAAAAAAGACCCAATACTATTTATTGGATTAATAATGGACACTATATTCCCCCCAATTTTTTCCAGAAGTAAAAATTACCCTGGACCCTACTTTATTTATAAATAACTGGTATATAAATGTTTGTTTTTGTATAGTGTATAGAATTTATAATGATTTTTGAAATATTAATAAATCTTCAGTTGTTAATTTTTGTTTTTTCTTAATTTTTTCTTCAACGCCTTTTTCTTTCTCTTTTAATGTTTGTTTAACCTGGGCATCTTTTTTAGATCTTCTATCTTTTTTAATGCCGTCTGCTTTGCCATTTAATTGATTTATAATTTTTAGTTTATCTTTTAATTCATTATTTAATTCTGTAAATAATTGTTTTTGTTTAAAGAACTGTTTATAGGCTTCTTCTTCTTGTTCTTTTAAATCATCAATTTCTTTTGAAACTTTTAATAGTGATTCATGTTTTTGTTGACTTTCTGAAGCTCTTGTTTGTACTATTTTATGTTTTTCTTCAGCTTTTTTTCTTAATTCATCTAATTCTTTCTTTTTAGCAGATGATTTTGTAAATATCTCACTAATTTCTTTAGAACCTACCATTTGTTTTTTTAAACTTTTAATGGTTTTATTAATTACTTTTTCTTTATCATAACTCATTACTTCAGTTTCAATTTTAGTTTCTAATTTTTCAATTTCATATTTAATTTTAGAAGGATCTTCTTTAATTCCTAATTTGTCTAATTTAGTTTTCTTTTCTTCATTAAGAATTTTTAATTCAGATACTTTTTTAGCAATTTCCTTGTTTAATCTATCTCTTTCGACTTTTGTTTTTCGAACTTCTTGAGTTTTAATATTTCTTTCTTCTTTTGAAGTTTTAACATTACCAATTAAACTTGAAATCTTTTTAGAAATCTCTTCTTTTTTCAAATACCATTTTTCTTTAATTTCATTAATGGCATTTAGTTTGTTTTTAATATCTTTAATCTCAGCTTGTAAAGAATTTAAATCAGTTAAAACCCCTGTAGAACTAGTTTGACCTTTTTTTTGTTCTTGATCTGGTTCTTGTTTAGTACCTTTTTCCTTACTTTTTTGTTGTTGTTCCACTCTACATCACACTATTTTTTGGATATAATTAAAAAAAAATTATTTTTATCCGAATAAAGCTCCTAATCCAGTAGCTGCTTCTTCTTCTTTTTTAGCTTCATCTTCTGCATCTTTTTTATCGTCTTTAGCTTCTCCTTCTGAACTTGTTTCAGCAGTAGGAGCGGCAGCGACAGGTGCAGCAGCAACAGCAGCGGCTTTTTCAATAGCTTCATCAATATTTACATTTTCTAAAGCGGCAACTAAAGCTTTTACTCTTGCTTCGTCTGGTTTAACACCAGCAGCATCTAAAACTTTTTTTACAGTCACTTCATCAACTTTTCCACCAGTTTTGTGGATTAACATTGCAGCATATACATATTCCATTTTTCTACCTCCATCATAATAATGAATTTAATTTTTATTCTTTACTTTCTTCTACTAGATCTTTTGCTGATGGTTTTGGTTCTTTTTTCTTTTTCCAAGCATCTACCATATCATCAACTTTATCGTCAGTGGTTTTTTCTTCTACTTTTACTTCTTTAGGTTTGTCTTCTTTTTCTATTAAATCATCTTTGTTATCGTTAGTATCTTCATTTGGAAGTTGTTTTGTTTCTTCTTTTACTGGTTCTTTGGTAACTTCCACTGAATCCTTTTTTACTTCTTTAGGTTTGTCTTCTTTTTCTATTAAATCATCTTTGTTATCGTTAGTATCTTCATTTGGAAGTTGTTTTGTTTCTTCTTTTACTGGTTCTTTGGTAACTTCCACTGAATCCTTTTTTTCTTCTACTTTTACTTCTTTAGGTTTGTCTTCTTTTTTAGCTTCTACTTTTGGATTTTCTGTTTTTGGTGGAAGATTTAATTCTTTTTCTAAAGCTTTCATTCCAGCTTCTGCTTTAGCTAAAATAGTTTCTTTAGTTACATCATTAAGAATATTACCTTCTAATGCAACAGCTTTAGCTTCTTTGAATGCTTTTTGTACTAAGAATTCTGAAGTTGAATCATTTAATACACCTGCTTCAATAGATAAGTTAAATGCCCATCTTTGTGCTTGAGTAAAGTTGTTGAAGTATTCATCTTCATCAATTGCTAGTACATCTTTAGTAAATATATCACCGTTTTCATATACAGCAACTAAATCAAGACCAACTTCCATTGGTTCTATTCCTAGTCTTAATAATAATGATGATATTTCAGTAGATATTTCTTCACCTTCTTTAACTAATACTTTATCTGCGATAATATCAATTTTTCCAGCTTCTACTTTTGTTTTTAATCCTAAATTTCCTAATTCTGAAATAATTGGACCTGGTGCAAATGGAGTAGGACCTGCTTTAATTTCAATATCATTTGGTGCAATTTGTCCTGCTTTTGCAGCAGCTTTTGATTTATTTTTTTGTAAAATTGAAAATAATTTGAAAGGATTTTCTTTTGATAAAAGTAATGCCGGAATTCCTTTCATGTGTTCTTCTAATACTTCGATACCATTTTTATCTTTTTTAAGATTTTGTAATGCAATTTTAATTAATCTTTTTTTAGTAACGAATAATTCAACAGAATCTCTTAACTTTTTTCTCATTCTTTGAAGTTGAGGTGTTGGTAGGGCATGCATATTAACTATTCCAACAACGGGGTATTTTTTAATTAATCCTTCTACCTGTTTTACTTGTTGTTTTTTGAATTCGTTAACCATTTTATTCTACCTTTATTGATTTTCCCATGGTAAGTTTAACATAAACAGATTTTATGTTTTGTTTTTCACCTGGTAAATGATGTATTACTTGATCGTAAATTGACATAATATCTTCAGCTATTTCATCATCTTTTGATTCTTCTTTACCCATTCCTAGTTGATATAGTGGGATAGTTTTAACTTTGATACTAATCATGTTATTTAGTTTTTGTTTAACAGTTTCTAAATTAGCATTTGGTGGAACAATACATCCTGCTTTTGGATTTGGCATTTTTCCAACTGGTCCTAAGAATCTACCAAAAGCTGTTGCAACTTGTGGCATTAAATTTGCTTGTGCAACAAAATAATCATATTCTCTTGCTAATTTTTTAATTACTTTTGGATCTTTATATTTTTGAAATTCATCTGAGAAAATTGTTTTATCAAATGCTTTTTTTGATTGTTCTAATAATTCAGCACCAACAAATCCACAAATTTTCATTTTTTTCCAAGGATGTTTGATTGGTAAATAGAAATCTAATTGTTGATCAGAATTTTTTAAATTAAGACCTCTAAAATTAATTACTAACTCAACTGTTTGAGAAAAATTTCTTTTTTTAGCATCTTTACGTGCTTTCTTCAATGATTCTATAACGTCTTTCTTATTCATTTTCCCTCCTACCGAAGTAGTGATATTGGGTAATATTAAGTTAAAACTAAAGGGTTATTTATAAAGTTTTCTAATCTATTAAATCGTTTCTAATTACAGTAGTTAATGGGGTATAATGTATTCTTTTAAGTTCTTTATAGTCCCATCCTAATTTTTTTGCTTCAAATTCGTATGACTGATCTCTTTTTCCTGTCATAATATTATATAGTAATCGTATGCATGAATCTGAACTAACTCCTGCTAAAATTGGTTCTAATCCTCTTTGTAATGCTATCTCTTTTGCAATTAGAAAAGATTCATTTGGATTAAAGCCTTCTATTCTTTCACTGTCATTTAAAGCTTTATCAATTGCGGGATAAACTGTGTCCCCTCCATGAATATATATTATTGGAATTTTTAATTTTTTTATTTGCTCGGCGATTTTTTTAAATAATTTTACATTAATGGAGGCATAATATTCTCCAAAAAAGTTCGGGTCAACATAACCGTTTTCAGTATGTGTTAAAAACATTGTTTTCATTTTAATTAGTAATTATGTACTTAGATTTAAAGGTTTTCATTACTTTACTACTCGAGAGTAGTTTCAAAACGAAACCTTTAAATATGATAACCACATTCCCAAAAACAAGGTGAACAATAAGTTCATACAAATTAAATGGGGTGTGAAAATATGAAATGTGCAAAATGTGGAAAAGATGCAGATATTATTTATTTAGATCAACCAATGTGTGATGTATGTTGGACTAAAGAGTCAGAAATTAAAGAAGCTATTTTTGCTTAAATAAAAGAGGTAGAAACTAAGAATGATAGAGGAATCTATAACGATATTAAAGGGACTGCAGTATCCTTCAGGATTATTTGCAGCTAGTAAAAAAGAAGTCTCAACAGGTTATAATAAGGCCTGGTTAAGAGACTGTATTTATGAGATTCTAGGTTTAGAAGTAACCAATAATATTAATGAAGTAAAAAAAGCAGTTTGGGCTTTATTTGATGTGTTTTTAAAACATGAGTATAAAATTGATTATGCTATTCAAAAAAAACCAGAACATAAACATCAATATATTCATGCAAGGTATGATCCAATTACTTTTGAAGAATTTTCTGAAGATTGGGGCAATAAACAAAATGATGCAATTGGAGCTTTTTTATTTAAGGTTGGAAATTTAGAGCAAAAAGGAATAAAAGTAATTATGAATGAAGTTCATAAAAGAATTTTACAAAAATTAGTTCATTATTTGTCTTCTATTGAATACTGGCAAGATAAAGATAATGGTATGTGGGAAGAAAATGAAGAAGTTCATTCTTCTAGCGTTGGCGCTTGTGTTGCTGGTTTGAAAAATATAAGTGATCTTGTAGTAGTTCATCCTGATTTAATTAAAAAAGGTGAAGATGTTCTTAATGAACTACTTCCTAAGGAATCTAAAACTAAAGATGTTGATTTAGCATTATTATCGTTGATTTATCCTTATAATATAGTTAGTGATAGTCAAGCAAAACAAATTTTAAAAAATATTGAAGAAAAATTAGTTAAAGATAAAGGTGTTTGCAGATATATTGGTGATTATTATTATAATAATGGTGGAGATGCTCAATGGACTATGGGATTACCTTGGTTAGCTATTGTGTATAAACAATTAGGCAATATGATTAAGTATGAATATTATATGAAAAAATCTCTTGAAGTTATGAACGATAAAAATGAACTTCCTGAATTATATTATGCTAATTCATTAAAACATAATGAGAACACTCCTTTGGGCTGGGCACAATCAATGTATTTGGTGGCTGCTGTAAAATGATTGTTCCTGTAAACTTAAATGATTGTGATTATTCTGAAACAGAGTTAGAAAGAATTGTTAAAGTTTTAGGTAAAAATAATTGGTTTTCTGATAATTTTTTATTTACTGTTATTGATGGAAAAAGAATACCTGAGTTTTTAAAAAAAGGCACTTACAGGAAAGATAATGTAATCTATGCTTTTCTGTCTAGAGATTTAAGTGAGGAATATGTTGATGGTTTTTCAATAAATAAAATGATAGATTATTATGGTGCTCCTGCAATTGCAGTATATAAGGCATCACACTTTTTGGATAATCATAATAGTTTTGAATATGAATTTAAGTTTGTAAATCCTGATAAAAAACCTAATGCAGTTGCTGGTGTGTTAGAATTAAAATTTTAGAAATTAAATTTGTTATGATTTTTAATCAAAATATCTCGGATCACCGGGCATAACTATTTCTTCTTTATCTTCATAGTTAATGTGGTTGTCTTTTTTTATTTTATCTTGTTCTTGTTTTTTAATGCTATAATCTTTGAAAGGTTTGTTTTTTTTAACAACTTTTTTTTCCATATCTGGATTGCTAATATTTTTAACAACATTAATTTCTAATGTTTTTTTAAAATTGATATTTCCACATTGGTGGCATTTAAAATAAGTACCATACTTGCCTGTTTGTAATTCTAACCAGTCTCCACAAATACACTTAAATTCATTTAATATTGCTACTTTGTGTTCTTGACAAACTGGAATACCTTGAGAACTAGTTGTTGTTGCTTGTCTTTGACAAAAGGGACATACATCGGTCTTACTTTGTCCGTATACTTTTTTGAATCTCACAATTCTGTTTTCAATAACTCATTTATATCATTTACTGTTTTTGTATGAGTCAGTTCTCTTATGATGTCTTTTCTGCCTTCTAATCCTTTTAATAGAGATTGTAAATGAATTTTTATGTGCTGAAAACCTGTGTCAAATTTTTTTGCATATATCAAATAATTTTTAATGCATTTTATTTTTTCCCTTTCAAAATCATATTCTTTACCTTTTAATTCTCCAAAAATAAAGGGGTCTTTAAGTGCTTGTCTTCCAATCATTATAGCATCGCAAAAATCAAATTCTTTTGCAGACCTTTTGTCAAAAATATTGCCATTTCCTATTAATGGAATGTCTACTTTTTCTTTGACTTCCTTAGTTGCTTCTATGTCTACATCTCCTTCATACATTTGTCCGGCAGTTCTTCCGTGAATTGTGATAAAATCTAATCCTTCTTCTTTAGCTATTTTTGCAATTCTTAAGTATGGTTGAGATTGTTTTTTATGTTTTGAATTAGTTGCTAATCTTATTTTTGCAGAAATTGGTAGGTGAGAATGTTTTTTCATTGTTTGAAATAATTCTCTAATTAAGTGAGGTTGATTTAATAATGCAGAACCCATATTTTGTTCCATCATTTTTATAGATGGACATCCTAAATTCAAATCGATAGATTTAACATTTTCTAAATTGTCATAAAATTCATTATCTTTTACAATTCTTATTGATTCTTTTAATTCATTTTTATTGTTCGATATGAATTGTAATCCTACTTCTGTTTTTAAGTCAACTTTTCTTTTAAAAGTTTCAGCTTTTCTAACAAATCCTGCAGTTGAAGTTAATTCCGTAAAACAGTAAGATGCTCCATAGTCTAAACATAATTGTCTAAAAGCACTATCTGAATACATATCCATTGGTGCAAATATGTTTTTATTGTGTATTTTTAGTGTTCCTAGATTCATTAGTTATTGTAAAAGTTACATTTATATATAAGTTTTATCTTAATTATACATAAATGAATATCCTTGAAAAGTTTAAGGTAGATAAATTCTACATTACAGTTGATCCAGTTATATTTACTGTTATTAATGATGAATTAAAAATTCTTTTAATTAAAAGAAAACATCCTCCTTTTCAAGATATGTTTGCTTTACCTGGTGGTTTTATTAAGTCTAATGAAGAACTTGAACAAGCAGCTTTAAGAGAATTAGAAGAAGAAACTGGTGTTAAAAATGTTTTGTTAAAACAATTAAATGCTTATGGGCAAATTGGCAGGGATTCAAGGGGAAGGGTAATTTCAATTCCTTTTTTTGCATTAATTAATTCTGATAAAATAAAGTTAAAGTCTAAAACTGATGCTTATGATGCAGAGTGGGTTTCAGCTTATAAGCTTCCAAAATTGGGTTTTGATCATAAAAAAATAATTGGTGATGCTTTAAATTATTTAAAATCAGAAATTCAAAAGTCTAATCTTGCATTTCAAATTATGTCTGAAAAATTCACTTTTTCAGAGCTTCAACATACTTATGAGGCTGTTCTTAATGAAGAGCTTGATAAAAGAAATTTTAGAAAGAAGATGAGAGAATTAGATTTATTAAAAGAATTAAAAGAAACTAAAATGGAAGGTGCACATCGTCCTGCTAAATTATGTTCTTTCAAGCAAAAAAATTATTTTAGATTTGCTAAGTTTTAGGCAATAATTTACCTAAAAATCATAACCTTCATATACTTAAGTGTACTAACTACCCTAAGTGAAACAAATCAGATGTGTTTTGCTGTGCATAAAAATTAATTGAGCCGGAATTCAATTCGGCTTTTTTTATAAATTAGTAAGTTTACAAAGTACGCAAACAAAACTGGAGGAATTAAAAAAATGAAAATTCAATCATACAGTGTAATCGTAGGTGATAGAAAATGTAATGCTGCATGTCCTTATTGTATTTCACAAATGACTCCTGATAATGGGGTATTAAAGAAAGAAAAAGTTAATTGGAGAAATTTTGAAATTGGTTGTAAGTATGCAAAACAAAGCGATATTTCGACAATATTATTGACTGGAAAAGGTGAACCAACTTTGTATCCTGATGAAATTACTGATTATTTAACTCGTCTTGAAAAATATGAATTTCCTTTTATGGAATTACAAACAAATGGTTTGACTTTAGAAAATCAAGGTTTAAATCAACATATGCTTGATTGGTATGATAAAGGTCTTACAACAATTGCTTTGTCGGTTGCTCATTATGATACTAAAAAGAATAAGAAAATTTACACGCCAAATGGAGATTATCTTAATCTTACTGGAGTGATAGATAAATTACATGATATTGGGTTTAGTGTTAGATTAAGTTGTATGATGATGAAAGATTATATAGATACAACTGACAAATTGGATGCTTTAATTGATTTTGCAAGAGAAAATGAAGTTGAACAATTAACAGTAAGAAATATTACAAAACCTGCTGATACGACTTGTAAAAAAGTTGCAAATTTTGTTGAAGAGCATAAACTAGGTCAAGAACAAATTGAAGAAATGCGAGATTATCTTGATTTTAATGGTACTAGGCTTATGGAGCTTGTTCATGGTGCAATAGTTTATGACTACGATGATCAAAATGTTTGTTTGTCAAATTGTTTAACAATTGATCCAAAGGCAGAAAGATTAAGACAACTTATATTTTTTCCAGATGGTCATTTAAGATATGATTGGCAATATAAAGGGGCGGTGTTAATTTAGAAATTAATTAGTGTATTTTTTACACTATTGTAGTGGAGGATAAAATGAAAAATAAAATGAAAAAATATGCGGATAAATACTTCCTAAGGGCAAATGAAATTTTGAAAAAAGAAGGATTAAATCCTTGGGTAAATATGCAGGTTTTTGTTAGAAATGGACCTGGAAAAGTCGCTGGAATAGATGAAGCAGTTGAATTAATTAAGAATAATTCCAATATTGCAGAAGTTGGTGGGAGAATATATGCAAAAAAAGATGGTAGTTTGTATCAACCCAAAGAAACTTTGATGAATATTGTTGCACCAGTTCAAGAAATCATGGAATTAGAAACTGTTTATCTTGGAGTTATTGCTGCAGGTATTACTAGGCAGAATGATGAGCGTGATGTTGACTTAAACAAAATTCAAAACCAAGTTGAACAAGTTGTTGAATTGGCTGGCAAAAGGCCAGTTTTGTATTTTGGAGCAAGGCATTGGCATTACAATATGGATGCTGCAATTAGTGAGGCGGCATTTAAAGGAGGAGTAAAAGGATGTTCAACTGATGAAGGTGCTGCTGTTGTTGGTCAAGTAGGTGGTGGAACAATTCCTCACGCATTAGAAAATGTTTATGCATATTATTTTGGAAAAGAAAATGCAGTTGTAAAGGCAACTAAGGCTTTTGATAAGCATATTGATCCAAAAGTTCCAAGAATAGCATTAGTTGACTATGCCAATAAAGAAATTACTGACAGTTTAGCTACAGCTCAAGCATTGGGAGATAGATTATATGCTGTAAGAGTTGACACTTGTGGTGAAAATATTGCTGAAGGCGGAGTTGAAGGTAATAAGAAGTATTGGGATGGTGCGGGTGTAAATGTAATGGGTGTTAAGGCATTACGAGAAGCTCTTACTCAAGATGTTGGAATTGTACTAAGTAGTGGATTTAGTAATCCTGCAAAAGTTCGCGCATTTAATGATGCTGAACAACAATTTGGAGTGCAGTTATACAATGGAATTGGTGCAGGATTCTTAGACAATGTAAGAACAAGTACTGCAGATATTGTAGCAATTGGGAAAACTCTCGATGAAGTAGACTTTTACGCTGGAGAAGTGAATCAACGAAATATAATGCATAAAATTGGCCGTCCTCCTAAACTTAATTATGGTTTAGAAAGAGTGGTTTAATTTTTTTGTAATAATTAGTGTAGTAAATACACACTGGGAGGTAAATAAAAATGAAAGCTTTAGTTGTTGTAGATATGTTAAATGATTTTGTAGTAAACGATGAATATCATCAAAAACAAAATCCAAATGTAGATTTAAATGAATTAAGAAGATTGACTAAATTGTATGATGGAAAATTGGCTGTACCAAACGTAACTGGAATTATAGACAATATTGCTCTTTTAAAGAGATTCAATAAAGGATTAACAGTATATGCTAATGATGCTCATGATAAAGATGATGCTGAGTTTAATAACTGGCCAGTTCATGCAGTTAAAAAAACCTACGGGGCAAAAGTAATTGATGAATTAGCAGTTCAAAATAAGGATTTTGTTATTGAAAAACAAGATTTGGTTCTTTTTACTAATCCATTAGCAAACAAATTGTTGTTGGAAAGAAATGTGAAAGAATTGTATGTTACTGGGGTTGCTACAGAATATTGTGTAAAAGGATTGATTTTAACTGGTAATGACAAGTATGGAAATCTTGTTAAGGGAGCAATTGATTTAGGATATAAGGTGAATTTGGTAATTGATGCAATTGCTGGAGTTGATGAGATTATTTTGCCAGATGGAAATGTAGTTTTAGAAACAAAAGGTGCAGTTGCTAAAGCTTTAGTAGAAATGGGTAATGCGGGTGTAAGACCTGTTTATACAGCACAAGCATTGGAGGAATTAATATGATAAAAAAAGCTCAGTTTAAGTATGGAAATCAGTATGCAATAGATGAACTTGAAGACCAATTGCTTAACTTTACTATGGGTTCAAGTGGTGGAGTGATAGGTTTAAGTGGAGGAATTGATTCAACAACTGTTGCATATTTATGTGAAGATACTTTTAAAAAAACAAATAGAAAACTGCACGGATTAATTTTGCCTTCCAAAGCTAATGATTCAAAAGACGCAGAAGATGGTCTAAGAGTTGCTGATTTATTGGGAATTGAAAGAAAAGTAATTCCTATTGAACCTATTGCAAGTATGTATATTAATGCAATGCCGGATGAGTTAAATAACGAATTAAATATTGGTAATCTTTATTCCGAAACTAGAGCCGTAGTTTTAAGTAGATATGCTGCCGGCCATAATTTAAGAGTAATGGGAACTGGTAACCTGGATGAAGATTATGTTTTAGGTTATTTTACTAAGCGAGGTGATGGTGCAGTTGATAATAATATACTTGGAAATGTGCCAAAAAGATTAGTTCGAGAATTAGCAAAATTTCTTGGAGTACCTGGTGATTTAGTTAAAAGAGTTTCAACTGCTGGATTGTGGGAAGGTCAAACTGATGAAAATGAATTAGGATATAGTTATGAAACTGCTGAATTAATTCAAAATGGTTATGACCTAGGATTTACTCCACAAGAAATTGCTAAACATGGATTTGACATAAAAATAGTTAATGACGTATTTAGTAGACACACATCAACACAAAATAAAAGAGAACTACCGCCAGTAGGATTGGTAACTCTGGAGTACAAATGAAAGGATTACTTATAGGAAGGTTTCAACCTGTTCATAACGGACACGTTGATTTAATGCAACAAGTTGATAAATTAGGTTTGGATGAAATCGTTTTAGGTATTGGATCAAATCTTGACGGAAGAACACCAAAAAATCCTTTTTTTTATGATGAAGTTAGAGAAATGTGGTTGCCTATACTTGAAAATATTTCAACACCTACAGAAATATATAGAATTCCAGATATTAACTCTCCTAAAAATTATGCTCAGCATGTTGAAAATATGACTTCAGTTAATAAAGATAATATTATTTTAATATCTGGAAATCCAAATACTGTGGTTTGTTTTCCGGACTATGAGTGTGTTACTTTAAAAGAAAATGTAAACTTGCATGCTAGTATTGTTAGAAATGCAATAAAAGAAAAAAAACCTTGGAAACAATATCTTCCAGAATCATCAATAAATTTAGTTGATAAAATTGGTGAAGAAAAAGTTAGAAGTATTATTGAAGAAAATAATGATGATAAACCAATATATAATGGACATATAAAAGTAGTTCAACGTCCTTATGATGGGAAGGATTGGGATGTTGTTGTAAGTAAAAATGCTTGTGCTATAATGTACATTGATTTAGAAGATAATGTTTGGTTTACTAAACAATACCGAGTTGCGTTAGATAGAACTATTTTAGAATTGCCTGCGGAAACAATGGATAAAGAAGGAAAAAGTTCATTACAAGTTATTGTGGAAGGTTTAGAAGAAGAATGTGGTATTCAAATTAATACTTCTCAAGTGCATTATTTTTTAACAATAGAATCTTCGGGTGGTCATGATACTGAAATGGTAGATTTATTTTATGCATCTGGAAATCATGTAAAAACTCAGCAACGTTTAGAAGATGATGAAAAGATAGATGTTGTAAAAATTCCTTTCAATGATGCTTATGGAATGGTTTTAAATGGATTAATTCAAGGGTCAAAAACTGTTTCATTGCTTCAAAATGAATACATAAGGAGGTTAAATTTGCAAAGTCTTTAAAAATTAAATTGCATTACCAATTAAAATGAATGTACTAGTTGTATATAAAAAAAGCAAATATGAACTTTATCGTGATTCAAAAGATGAAAAAATTAGACAATTCATGGCACAAGATCAAAGTGTTAGTGTTATGAAAAAAAGTCATTTTAGACAAAATGATTCATTGGCTTATTTGCTCGATACTATATATAAAATGAATTTTGACTTTGATGTAATTTACAGAGCTGATTTAAAACCAGTTGAAAATAAAGATCTTGTAATTGCAGTTGGTGGTGATGGAACCGTTTTAGAAGTTTCACATTATCTTAAAGATGTTCCTGTTTTGGGTTATAATTCAGATCCCGGAACAAGTGTGGGATTTTTATGCTGTTGTGACATGGTTGATGTTAAGCATGTGTTAGAAGGTTTAGATGATTATCCGAAAACAAAGTTAAAAAGATTAGAAGTTAGTATTGATGATAAAATTATTCCTGAACTTGTTTTGAATGATTTAAGATATTGTCATCAAAATCCTGCAGCAACTACTAGTTTTAAAATGAACAAAAAGAAATATAAAAATTGTGGTTTGTTAGTTTCAACTTCTGCCGGATCTACTGCTTGGATGTGGAGTGAAAATGGTTATATTTTTGATTTGAATTTGAATTGTTTTCAATATAAACTGATGGGGCAGAGAAATGCAAAACATTTGTTTAATAATCATTTAGGTGTTAAGTCTTTTACTAGACAAGGAAAAATTTACATTGATGGTCCTCATTTAAGTTATGAATGTGGATTAGGTCAAGAGTTAGAAATTAAGATGGTTGAACCATTAAATTTAGTTGGTGATTTATGTGGTAAAAGAAAATTACATTTATCGTATTGAAAATAATTCGAAAGTTTTTTATATGATTTTTTTTTAAAATAAAATATGAATTCAATTGATGAAAATCCTAATTATAAAGAAATTTATAAATTTATAGAACAAAAATATTTTGAAACTGATTATTTTAATTCTGGACCTTTTGATGAATCTTTTTTTTCATTAAGAGTATATGAAACCTGTAAGGATATAATTAAATTAATTGATGTTCCAGTTAAAAAACAACAACTTCTTGTTGCAGCTTTATTACATGACATTGGAAAAATTAAACTTAATGTTGCTAAGGTTTTTGATGTTGAAGGTGTAAAGAAAAAAAATCAATATGTTGATGAGTGGAAAAAACATCCTGAATTAAGTTTAGAAATAGTAAAGCCTTATCTTAATAAAAAAGGACATTCTGATGGTTTTATTGAAGAAGTATGTTATTTAATTAAAAATCATGATAAAAGAATGAATCTGAAAGATAAAACAATTGAATTAAAAATTCTTCAAGATGCTGATTTGTTAGCTGATGTTGGTTTTGCAGGTTTTATTAGGCCTTTTTTATATGGTGGGAAATTTAATAGATCAACTGTTCATACAATTAAATTCATTACTTCTCATAAAGGCGTTAGGGTTTCAGATTTAAATGAAATAAATCTTGATGTATCTAAGGAAATTGCTAAAAAAGAAATTGAACTTGAAAAAAATATGATTAAAGAGATGGCAAAAGATATTGAATCTGATGTATTTTAATTATTTTAACTCATTAAATAATTCTATAAACATAGCATTACTCCATGCTTGGTTCAAACAACCATCTGAAGTTTGATGAAATGCTGAACTTATTTCAGAACTAGAACCGATTGCACCTTGCCATAAAATGTCCTTTTCTGATGCAGAATAAATTTTATTAATATATTTTTTAAATTTCTTTTTATTTACTCTGTTTAAACAAATAGCTGCCATGTTATTTAACCAATACCATGCATCGCCACGATGATAAGATTGATTATTTTCACCAGTATAGTTTAAAGTAAAAAGAGGATGCTTTTTATCAATTGTAGAAATGCCACCCCACTCTAACCATAACTTTTCTAAACTTATTTTAAAACATTTTTCCCATTCTTTTTTAGAAAGAAGCATAGGACAAACATAATAAGCAATAAATATGTTTGGTCTAATTATTGAATCATCTACTCCGTCTTTTAAATAGCCGTTATGAAACATTTTATTTCGTACATTTGTAATTAAACTATTTCTTAATTTTTGATATATTACTTGTTTAGTTAATTTGAAAGCCAGTTCATAAATTGCAATCATCAAAGCTTGAATTTCTATTCTGCTTCCTTTCCTAAAGTCATCACCATAATCTGTGTCCATCCATGTTTCTTTTTTATCATTTACAAAAAATCCATTTTTATTATACTTGTTAATTAATATTTCAATAGTTTGTTTTATTTTTATTTCAAGTAAGTTTTTTTCTTTTTTATTCATTAATTTTAATACATCATTAAATCTTAAAAACATCCATCCTATTGAATCTGCCGAGTCTAAATTTGCATGTGGAATTCTATTGGGAAGACGACCATTATCATTAATCATTGTTAATCTTTTCATTAAGATTTTTTTTGCGTATTGTTCTTCACCAATTTGAGTCAAAGCTTTTAATGAAATCATTTCATCTCTGGTCCATATTTGAAAAAACCAAGGCAGTCCTGCTAAAATTCCTTCTTCAATTAATAAATTATTAAGAGAATTCACTGCCAAATTATATGCTGTATTTTTTTTAGTTTTATTTAATATTTTGATGGATGATTCTTCATTTTTTTTAATTTTATTAAGAGTTTTTAATACTAAATTATTTTCATTAATTGCTTTTTCTTTATTTTTATATGCTGTAATTACTAATTTTTTTGTTTTAACTTTTAATGCAGAAAAAACATACCATGCGTAGGGTTTTGAGTTTCTTTTTTGATCTTGGGAATAAGTATATTTTATCCATTTTTCATTTTTAATAAAATTTTTAACATTTCCAATTACTACAAACATTCCATTGCATTCAACAATTATCTTATTATTGTTTTTAGATATTTTGTAATCTCTTCCAAATTCATTCATCTCGTAGGCTTTTCTAATGTCGAAAATTAATTCGGCCTCTTTTATTGATGATAACTCATAAACTAATGAATTGAAGTTTTTGGGTAAAAAGTAACTTTCTGTGGCACTTTTATTTCTTTTAACTTTGAATATTTCATTTGTAATTTCTTTAACTTCTCCGTCAATTTTAATTTCTTCTAAAATTTTGTAAACTTCTTCATCAAAAAAAAATAAACCTTGATATTTGGAATTTGCACAACCTAAATTTAAAAACCCTTTTTTTGAATTACTTAATAATAAGTTTCCTTCAGATTCTTTTTTTAGTTCAAATTTACCGACTTTATGAATTATTTTCATTTTTTTTATTTGTATGTTTTGTCGAATGCTTTATTGTGAGCAATAATGTAGTTATCAATTAAAAATTTCCAATCTGCTTTTGCTGCCATGTTTCTTGCAATTAATTTATTTTTAACTCTATCTTGCTTTGAGAATTTACTAAATTTAAACATGAATTTAGCTAATGAATCGGTAATTTGTTGGTCTGTTTTTTTGTCTCTTTTTAAAACAAAGACTCCTGGTATTTCTTTATCAACACATTCTTTGTAAATATGTCTTCCAAAACCAGCCAAATCTGTAGTCACAGAACTAACGCCTAATGCTGCTGCTTCTAATGGTGTATAACCCCAAGGTTCATAGAATGAAGGAAAAACACCAAGATGAGACCCCTGCATACATTCATAATATGTTAAATCTAATAATCCGTCACTTCCAGTTAAGTAAATTGGATAAAATATTACTTTAACAGGGTCGTCTTCCATATTATCTAATCCTGACGAATATAATGTTTTAACTATTTGATCATTTTTATCATATAAATGGTGTGTCGATAATTCTGGTGTGCCTACTTTTTTGAATCTTTTTAATCTTTTTTTAGTCTCAAATAAAAAACTTTCACTAAATATTGATTTTTCATTAATATTTTTATTAGACAATAAATTGTTCATTATTTTATTTTTTATTGAAGTATTGTTGTCATTAATTGAATGTTGAATTTCATCATAAATTGCTTTATTTTGTAATAGATGTGGGTCAATTGATTGAGCATTAGCAGGCACCCAAATAAATGCAACAATATTTTTTTTAGATTTAGATTTTTTCATCATAGCATTTAGTTTAGATAATGAATTGATAAAAACATCAATTCCTTTATCTCTATATTCATATCTTCCTGCTAAGAAATAAATTAAAGTATTATCTAAATCTAAAGGATAATACGGGAAAAAGTAATATTTTAGAAATTCTTTTATTTTATTTTTAAAAATATTATGTTGAACAGATAATTCTTCAAAAGTTGGAAATTTTTGAATATCAAGTCCATTAGGAAGTATCACGTCTGGTTTTCTTCCAAGTAATTTTTCAGCTTCAATTCCTGTTATTTCTGAAACTGTAGTGAAAATATCTGAATTTATTGCTGATTGTTTTTCAACAGAATGTTTTGCTTCAATATTATATTTGTAGGCTTCTTGATCTGGATTGATTTTGTCTAATACTGCATATAAGTTAACATTGTTGGAAGAAAGTGTTCTACCAAGAATAGTTGCATGTGTGGTGAAAACAGTTGATATTTTTACTTTGTTTATTTTGAGGTAAAGTAAAGTAACTCCACTTAACCATTCGTGACATTGAACAACAGTTTTTTTATTGTTGGCTAAACATTGAATAACTCTTCCAACTGCATAACTCCATACTAAAGGTTCATCATAATCATATCCTGAACGTATTGAACTAATTGAAAAGTTTTCCCATAATTTTTGTTTGATTTCGTTAAGTTTGTACCAGTAGTTATTAAAATCTATTAATATTGTAAATGGACTTCCTTTTATTAACCATTTTCCAAAATGAATTTGTATTCCTTCTGTTTCTAATTCCTTACATTTTTTTTCAAATTCTTTTGGAGTAGGAACTTCTTCAAATTCTTCTGTTGCTTTATCATGAAAATATGGTCCGACGGCTATATAATCATGGTCATTATAGCTTTCAAGTATTTTACTGGTTTTTGATTTAATAACAGTATTAATACCACCTACTTTATTACAAACTTCCCAGCTTACTTCAAAGAGAAGTTCAGCTTTTTTCTCAATATCGCTCATTTCTTTTTAGGTTTGCTTTCTGCGATAACTTCATCTACAAGTTTTTGTAATAGTTTAATTCTTGTTTCAATTCTGCTTTTTGTTTTTTTCATTTCTTCTGCAAGTTTAGATTCATTAAAGATATCATCAATCCAATTTGCAAAATCATTTTTTATATCAGTTACGTGGTAGTTGAATAAGTCATCACTCATTGTTTCTAATGAATTTGTCAATTCTTGTACGCTTTTTAATTTTCTACCGTCGTTTAAAACAAAAGCAAATTCTTCAGGTGCTTCTTCTAAAATTTTTTTTGAAACACTAATTTTTATTGTTGTTTTTGGTTTTGCTTTTTTTATGTTCTTTTTTTTAGTAGCCTTTTTAACAGGCTTACTTGCTACTTTTTTAGTAACTTTTTTTGCTGTTTTTTTAACTATTTTTTTCTTAGCCATTTACTTCACCTCTTTTTTGAACCTTTAAATTATATTCTAGCTTTTTGTAAGCTAAATTGTAAGGAATCTGATGTTTTCAATCTTATTGTCATATCGTTTAAAATATTCATAAAATTAATGAATGAATCGTATGGACTGTCATAAGGATTGAAATATTTATGAACGTCTCCGTCTGAAAAAAATTTAGTACACATATAGTAAAAATGGTCTGACGTTGTTAATTTTCTCCAAGTATCTAATAATTCTGGGTTGCCAGATTTTTTAACTTGATCTTCAATTGCATAAAGTCTTGCAATAGCAGATTTTTGCATCTTATTGCCTAGCCATGCAGAAACATCTCTTTCAGCATCTGCCCAACTCATTAAATTTGGGACATCTAATTCATCGACTGCTTCATGTTTATCAATTAATTCGGAAGGTGTTTTAAAATTATTATCGGGGTGTTTTAACATTTGTTCAGGGAGTTTTTTCATGAAATTAAATATTCCTGTATCTTCCCACTGATGTTCTCCAAAGGTTTCATAATCCATAAATAAATTAAGACAAACACCATTACCATTAATTTGGTTAGCCCATTTGCCAAATTTCTCAGTTGTAAGTGGCCATTCATTCCAGCTTCTTTCTGAAAATCTAAATGCAATATCATCACTTAATTTATAATTTTTTAATAGTAATTTTGTTTTATTACATCCTTTTGGTTTGTATATGAAATTCGGACTTTTCCAATTTAAAATGTGGTCTGCTCCCTCTGCTAAAATTCCTTTATAACCCATTCTTTCAATGTATTGTCCAATTTCATTATTATAAATTAATTCAGTATTTCTAAATACTTTAGGAGTATAATTGAATAATTTTTTAATTTTATTTTTATGTTTTTCAACTTGTTCAAGAAATTCAGTTTTTGAATATAAAAATGCTAAACTATGGTAGTAAGTTTCATCTAGAAATTCAACTTGTTTGGTTTTAGTTAATTCTTTAAATGAGTCTAATACTTCTGGGCTGTATTTTTCAAATTGATCTAGTGCAGTTCCTGAAATTGAATAAGAAATTTTAAATTCAGGATGTTTATCTAATAAATTTAACATTAATTTATTTGTTGGTAAGTAACATTTTTTTGTAACTTTTTCCATTATTTCTTTATTTTTTTGTTCGTCAAAATAATTTGAATCATTACCTATTTGGAAAATATTATATTTTTTCATTCTCCATGGTTGATGAACTTGAAAATAAAAACAAACATCTACCATTCTATCACCTCATTATAACAGTCAATGCATTTTTTTGCAGGTTCTGCTAAATTAAATTTTTTAGATTCTTCAAAACCATTTTTTTTAAGTTCATAACTTAATGAAGGATATGAAAGAAATGAAACAATTTTATTAGTCATCTCTTCTACGTCCCAAAAATCAACTTTAAAAGCATTAGTTACAACTTCTGAAACTCCTGATTGTTTAGAAATTAAAATAGGGGTGTTATTTTTCAATGATTCTAAGGCAACAAGACCGAATGGTTCAGAGACAGAAGGCATTACATAAAGATCGGCCATTTGAAATGCTCTATGAACATCATCTCCTTTTAAAAAACCTGTAAAAACAAACTTATCTGATAAATTCCTGTCTGCTACTTCATTAACTATTCTTGGAAACATATCTCCGCTGCCAGCAAATATAAATTTAACATTAGGAACATATTTTATTACATTTTCGGCTGCTTTTACAAAATATTCTGGTCCTTTTTGTAATGTCACTCTTCCTAAAAATAATACTGTTTTTTCATCTTTAAATGGAGATACTTCATTAGTATTATATGCTGGATTATTTTCATCAATTCCCCAATGAACAACTTTAATTTTATCTGGATTAATATTATATACTTTAATTACATTATTTTTTGTATAATTTGAATTTGCAATTATTAAATCAGCAGCTTTTAATCCTTCATATTCAATTTGTGAAATTGCTTGATTTGGATTTCCGCCAGTTCTATCAAATTCAGTAGCGTGAATATGAGCAACAATTGGTTTACCTGAAATTTCTTTTGCAACAATTCCTGCCTTATAGGTCATCCAATCGTGAACATGAATAACATCAAAATCTGATCTTTTAGTTATTAAATCAGCAGCTTTTGTATATCTGTGAACTTCAGAAAATAAAGTTTTACCATAATTTTCTTTCATATTTTCATCTAAATGTTCATAAACTTCTAAATATTCTTTAGTATTCATATAAGGAGTAATAATTGAATCTACTTCTTGAAATTTAACATGCTGATTAGCACCCATTAATTTTACAAATTCACTTTTACTATCTTTTGGAAGTTTTGGAACTACAAAAGTGACCTCTATTCCTTCTTTATACAATCCTCTACATAAATCATAACAAGCTGTTCCTAAACCACCTGACTTCATTGGTGGAAATTCCCATCCAAACATTAGCACTTTCAAATTATTTTTTCCCTGGCTTTTTCAGTTAGATCAAAAATTCTAACATATGGTGAAGAAAAAACTTCACTTACAAGCTCTATTCCCTTTAAATAAGTTAAATGTCTTTGTACTGTTTTCCAATTAACACCAGAATCCCTCGAAATTTCATTAATAGTTTTTTTCCCATTAAATAATGAAAGTAAAACGTTTCTTCTAATTTCTTCATAAGTTTTCTTCATTAACACCTTCCCCCAGTTATTGATTTTTTAGTTTAAATACTTTACACTCGATATACAACTCATTATTAGTTTTATTGAATTAATCTTATTTAACTATTATGATTTTTAGTTATATGTTATAACTACTTTGATTATGTCTTTAATCTATAAAATGCTTGGAACATATATTTGTATAACCATGAACACTACATACAATAATATTAGTGATATTCCTTCTTTTATGTACAATTTACTTCCACTTTCAACAAAAGTTGCAAATAAAAATGTGGCAAAAATCATAAATGATCCTGAAATTAAAAAAATAAGGAAGTTTGCAGTTATTGGCATAATTATTGCTGTTACTCCTAAAACTAAAGTTGAATTGGCAACAACAGACCCCATTAAATTTCCTAATGATAGTTCACTTTTTTTCTCAGCTAATGACGATAAAGTAAATGATAATTCTGGTAAGGAAGTTCCTAGGGCAATTAAAATTAAACCAACAATCATTGGAGCTAAATTAAGAAAGTTAACAGTTTCAATAGCGTAAAGTATTGCATATCTTGATGCAAAAAATAAGATTATTAGGCTGAATATGAAAATAAATGGATAAATAACTGCTTGACGTTTGGTAATAGTTCCATCAGTTACTTTTGTAAATTTTCTTTGGTCTCTTAATAAAATATAGTTATATGTTATAAATATTCCAATTAAAATAATTCCATCAATTCTTGATATTTGTCTACCTATAAACATCAATATTAAAGGTGCTAAGGTAATAAAGAACATCATTAATGAATCTTTTTTTGTTTTTTCAGATTTAATTTTAAATCCGCCTACTAAAACAACACCCAGACCTGCAATAAGAGTTAAATTAACTAAATTTGAACCAATAACATTACCTAATGATAAAGCAGGATTGTTTTCTAAAGCAGCATTGATTCCAACGAATAATTCTGGTAATGAAGTTGATAAAGCTAAAATTATAAATGCAGCGCTATAATCGCTAATTTTTAGTAATTTGGCTATTTTTGATAATGATTTAATAATCCAATGACTGCTTAGCACCACTATTGCTAATGAAATTATTAAAAATACAATACTTAAATAAACCATTTAACACCCCTTGTAAATTTCATCAGTATAAGTGGTATATAAACTTACTTTCCTACTTTTAAGTGGTAAAAATAGAAACCTTTAAAAATCAATCTTTCTTACACTCA
>Ga0307929_1000584_pt1 | contig 34306 bp, 33 predicted proteins | sample AceLakmetage1330_FD_203160 | JGI IMG/M metagenome (GOLD analysis project Ga0307929, IMG submission 203160) | Saline water microbial communities from Ace Lake, Antarctica - #1330 | ecosystem: Environmental > Aquatic > Non-marine Saline and Alkaline > Saline | place: Antarctica: Ace Lake...
TATTTCATCGCCTTATACAGCAGGCCGCCGCATCTCCTCCAACTACCTATAAAGAAATCGTAGGCAGAAACCACAACATCTTGGGGTGATCAAACCTCAACTTGCGTTAAATTGATACCCCGCTAATAAAAATATGCTGACCCTACTCCTCACCCTCATTGCCGTACTCATCGTCTCCGGATTGTGCTCCGGCACCGAAGCCGCTCTGTTCTCCGTGCCGCTCCTGCGCGTTCGCGAACTCGCTCGATCCAAGAAGCGCGGTGCCAAAACGCTCCTGAAGATCCGGCAGAAAATGAACCGGCCCATCACCACCATCGTCATCCTAAACAACATAGCGAATATTGGCGGGAGCATCCTCATCGGGAGTCTCGCGGCGGACGTACTGGGCAACCACATGATCGGCTACTTCTCCGGCGGGTTTACCCTGCTGGTCATCATCGCCTCAGAAATCATCCCGAAAACCATCGGGGAAAGTCACTCCGAGAAAATTTCTCTAGCGATCGCCCAGCCACTGCTCGGCCTCTCGCGCCTGTTCACGCCGCTCGTCTGGTGCATCGACAAAATCACCGCCCCGTTCGCCAGCAAAGCCACGCGCTACTCCACCAACGAATCACAAATCAAACTGCTGGCACGGATTGGAAAGCTCGAAGGCGTCATCGAAGATGATGAATCCGAAATGATCCAACGCATCTTCGACCTCAACGACATCTGTGCCGAAGACCTCATGACCCCCCGCGTCGCCATCACCTGCCTACAAAACACCCAAACCCTGGGCGAAGCCAAAGACTTCATTCGAGCCTCTCAGCATAGCCGGATCGTCGTCACCGGCGAAAACCGCGATGAAATCGTCGGGATCGTCTTCAAAGATGAACTGCTCGACGCCATGGTCGACGAAAAATACAACCAGCCCATCTCCGACTTCGCCCACCCCGCCCAGTTCGTCGCTGAATCCACCCGTGCCGACCGCCTGCTCGTCTCCTTCCAGGAGCGCCGCCAGCATCTCGCCGTCGTCACCGATGAATATGGCGGCGTCTCCGGCGTCGTCTCCCTCGAAGACGTCCTCGAAATCCTCACCGGGGAAATTGTCGACGAAACCGATACCGTCGTCGACCTACAGGCCTTCGCAAAAAAACACTCCTCGCACTAGAGGATGGTGCAGAGGCAACAGGTGCAGAGGCAACAGGCACAGAGGTTCAAAACAACAGCGGCAAAGCCCCCTCTCTCTCAACAACCCCTAGTCTGACGCATATATCGTATTACGATATATCGCCCGAAACCCAGACAACTTCTTATCCCTCGCAGAGGCGCAGAGGTCGCAGAGTTTTCAACGTGGAAGAGGCATCCTTGCCTCTGGCCAGCTGCAAGGATGCCGCTTCCACCTTCACGATTCCAAGCCTTGGAACCAACTGCGTTGGATTTTCTGACATTTTTCCAACCCTTGGACCTGCGTGTCCCGCCGTAGCCTTGGCGAAGGGGGAAGGTATTCTGAGCAGGCGTATCCGCCAACTGGCTGGCGCTATTGCGACGGCAACGCAACGAGCCGACCACCGGGAGACGGGCTTTGCTATTGCAAAGCAATGAAACGAAGTGGAATGGCAACTGAAGTGGCAAAGTGCTTTTTGTATTCCAAAAAGAAGCGATCTGAAAGAGAGCGGCAAAATTCGGATTAAACTTTTCCAGACATTGGAAAATGGTGTAGCCTCCGACTCAACGAAAACGGAGTTCCCATCGACTGAGACGCTCTTGAGACCTCCTCTTCCATGTCGAGATATTTTGAACTAACACCGAAAAGGATCACCATGAAAAAAGTCGCACTGTTTCTTCTGGCCGCCCTTTTACTTCCGCTGTGCGTCTCGGCACAGGAAGAGCCTTCAGATGAAGGCTATTTCCTCACCCTAAAACAAAAGGGCCAGCTGATCGGCCGCGGCCGCATTCAGGATGCCAAAGACAATTGGTATGATATCTCGATCTGCCCCGGATATACCCATCCTGTTCAATACGGAAAGAAAAACATGAAGCAGGCCGGCCGCAATTTAAAAGAATACATCCAAAAGAAAAAATACAAAAACATCCGGAGGCATAGCGGTGACGCGTTCGACTGGGCCTTCAAAGACCGCTTGCACGACTACGTATGGAAAGGCACCGGCAAAGAATGGAAAAAGAATTTTTCCTCTGCAAAAACCCGAACCGAAAAACGGGTCTTCGGATGGTGGCTTTCCTATCCGTGGGCGATGATGCAAAGCTCCATGGACAACGTCGTTCGCATCCCGACCGGACTCACCGGAACAGCGCTTGGAGCCGCGTGGGGCGGAGCGGTTGTTCCGGTTGCCGGCATGACCGACTCTTCAATCAAAGGTGCCTGGAACGGTGGCGTAGAGGGAATTGCCCTTCCAGCAACCGGACTGGCTTGGAACACCGTCGTCTCACCTCCAATGGCCCTCTTCGGACAAAAACCGGCAAAAAAACGCGTCGACGGATTCTGGGTCCGCTCTGTCTCCTCCAGCAAAAACTATAAACCGAACCCAAAAGAACTTTCCGACCTGATTGCATGGGGCACCCTTCTTCAGAACGAACTCACCGCATATAAAGAGCAACGAATTGCGGTCGCCAAAAACCAGACCGCTCAAATCAAAGCGACTTATGAAGAGCAAAAACGGATTCGGGAAGATACATTCGACGAAAGAAAATCCATTGACCGGCGGGAAAAGGCACGCGTGCAAGAGCTCCTGAGCTCCCCAGAAGCCAACCCTCAAGAATGGTCTGCATTGGATGTCCGGGAAAATCAAAGCGCCATCCGCCAGCAACTGGGAAAACGAACCGGACTTTCCAAAACAGAACAATCCGAAATCCTCCGCCTTCTCAGGAAATATCCCCCGAACGACCCGAAACCTTCTGAAGAGCGCACCGCGCGCAAAACAGATCCGGCCCAGGAAGCAATCAAGGTCCTCAAAACCGTTCCCGGCGACATCTAAACCGCACACATTCTTCAACGTGAACGCGGGGGCCCTCCGCGTCCATCCAGTTTAAGAAACACGATGAGGGTTCATCTGACTTGCTTGTTCTGCATCCCTAAAGAAGCAACCAACTGATCCAGCATTCCGCCGGGCGTACAATGAGGAATCCACAGACGATCTGCCTGCCGCATCACGAACTCATTACGCCGCCGGGCGGAAGCGAGAGACGCATCAGCCCCAGCGGTTTCAACAACCAACAGCCGATTTTCCTTCAGAGCGCCCTCAAATGGCATTAGGGAGGCCTCGGCAATCGGCCACGCCGGACAGTAAATAATGCGGGCTCTGCGAGCCTGCAATGCCGCGAAAATCTCTTTCTCCGGCGGAGAATGGAATCCACTGATATAAACCGCATCATCATCCACAGGCGGCGTGCAATTCACACCAGCGGGAATATTCCTCGAACACAATATTCCAATCCTTGGAAAATTCCACAACGCCGGGTTACCCGCCGCGCGCACAGACCCGCCCACCACAGGCAAATCAACCGGCGTCTTCCACGGATTCATTCGAATATAGATACGCGTGCGTTCCAGCTCTTCGGCATCGCGGATGATCCGCTCATAATAATTCCGATGCCAAATTGTACGGGCGGGATGAATCCCGCCCCGATGAAATTTCCGCGAGACGGCAGCCTTAAATGCGCCGATCACATCGCCCAGCGCCTCTCCGCGATCCAGCCGAACCAACGCATGGAAATGATCGGGCATCACCACAAACTCATCCAAATGAACCTGCGCGCGCAACTGCGCCGTACGCAGCCATTCTTCTTCAATAATTTTCTGCCAGAGCACGGGCGAGATGCCTCTCGCCCCGACCCAATCCCGATGCGCACAAATCGTGACGAAATACATCCCGCCGCCTGAATAATCATGCGTGTTCAAACGGATCGACCGGCGATGATGTTTCTCTGGATCGTAGTTTCCAGCCATTGGAAACTTCTTACAGGATTTTTCCAAGGTTTGGAAGCAGGCTGAGCCTGCACCCCATAATTTTTCCAAACCTTAGAAACTTCTGTGTTTTTCTGCGCCCTTCTGCGGTCAAACTCTTCTCTCCCCGGCCAAAGTGCGTCATTTTGGCGCACGGGCGTGTGTTAGTGGGACAGGATGTGTCATAAAGTTTCCAATGCTTGGAAACGTTGTTTTCTATAACTCATTCATCATTAACAACTAAAAACTCATCGCTGTCTTCTGGCACACTTGGTGCTCTCTTGTGAGTCGAATTCCATCAATGGGTTCAGAGAATTTAATAAACGAAAGGAACAGATCATGGCAACATCAAGCAAAGTTTTAGGAATCGACCTGGGGACAACCAACTCCTGTATGGCGATTATGGAAGGTGGCGAGTCCACTGTAATCCCGAACGCCGAGGGCGGACGGACAACCCCATCGGTTGTAGCATTCACGAAGGACGGCGAACGTTTGGTCGGTCAGGCCGCGAAACGTCAGGCCGTAACCAACCCAACGAACACGATCTTCTCGGTGAAGCGTTTCATGGGACGTAAGTTCGAAGAGGTGGCGCACGAGATCGATCTGGTTCCTTATAAGGTGGTGAAGGCCAAAAACGGCGATGCCGCCATTGAGATTGGCGACAAAACCTACGCGCCGCCGGAAATCTCCGCGATGATTCTGCAGAAGATGAAAGCAGACGCGGAAGCGTACGTCGGCGAGAAAGTCACTCGTGCCGTCATCACAGTTCCGGCCTACTTCAACGACTCTCAGCGTCAAGCGACAAAAGACGCCGGTAAGATTGCTGGTTTCGAGGTTGAGCGAATTGTCAATGAGCCGACCGCGGCCGCCCTCGCCTACGGGATCGAAAAAGAGAACGAAGAAAAAGTCGTGGTCTACGACCTCGGGGGCGGAACCTTCGACGTGTCGATTCTCGACATCGACAATGGGGTATTCGATGTGAACGCTTCGAACGGTGACGGCCATCTCGGTGGAGACGACTTTGACCAGGCGATTATCGACTGGCTTGTCGAAGAATTCAAAAAAGATCAGGGCGTTGACCTCTCCGCAGATCCGATGGCGCTTCAGCGTCTAAAAGAGGCGGCGGAAAAAGCGAAGTGCGAACTCTCCTCTTCGCAGAGCACCGACATCAACCTGCCGTTTGTTACGGCAGACGCGAGCGGCCCGAAACATTTGAACACCTCCCTGAGCCGCGCGAAGTTCGAGCAGCTCGTCGACAACCTCGTCGACCGCACGAAAAAGCCGATTCAGGACTGTATGAAGGACGCGAAGGTTTCTTCCAGCGATATTCACGAAGTGATTTTGGTCGGGGGTTCAACCCGCATCCCGCGCGTTCAGGAGATTGTGAAGGAATACTTCGGGCAGGATCCGCACAAAGGGGTTAACCCGGACGAAGTGGTCGCCGCCGGCGCCGCGATTCAGGGCGGTGTCCTTACGGGCGATGTAGGCCAGAATGTGCTTCTGCTCGACGTAACCCCGCTTTCACTCGGTATTGAAACGCTCGGTGGAATCTCCACCCCGCTGATCGAACGCAACACAACGATCCCGACGAAAAAGAGCGAGGTCTTCTCGACGGCCGCTGACAACCAGCCCGCCGTAGATATCCACGTGCTTCAGGGTGAGCGCAAAATGTCGAAAGACAATAAGACGATCGGGCACTTCCAGCTCGACGGCATTCCCCCTGCCCCGCGCGGCGTTCCGCAGGTTGAAGTGACCTTCGATATCGACGCCAACGGAATCCTGAGCGTGAAAGCCAAGGATCTCGGCACCGGTAAAGAGCAGCACATCACCATTACCGCGTCGAGCGGTCTGTCCGACGACGAAGTCGAAAAAATGGTGAAAGATGCCGAAGCCCACGCCACCGAGGACGAAGCCGCAAAAGAAAAGATCGACCTGCGAAACTCAGCCGACCAGGCAGTGTTCCAGACCAAAAAATTCCTAAAGGAAAACGGCGACAAGATCGACGACGACAAAAAGGCTGAAGTTGAAGCGACGATTGAGCCGGTCAAAAAGGCGCTGGAAGCCGACGACGACGATCTGATCAAAACCGCAATGGAAAAGCTGAACGAAGCGATGCAGGCGGCGGCGACTGAAATGTACGCCAAAGCACAGGCTGAAACGGAAGCCGCGCAACAGGCGGCCCCCGAAGCCGAAGGCGCTGAACAAGCTTCCGGCGAAAAGCAGGCCGACGGCGACGTGGTTGATGCGGACTACACAATGGAAGACGACGAAGAGAAGAAGGATTAGAACCGCAGAATATCGAACAAGGAATGTCGAATTTCGAAGGAAATGGCATTCCCTTCAAATTTAGAATTAAAAGTGGCAGAAGAGTTCTGTCGAAAGATAAACCCAAGAAGGAGACCATCCATGAAGATTAAACCATTAGGTGACCGCGTACTGGTTGAACCGCTCAAAGAGGGCGAAGTTCTAAAAGGCGGAATCATTATCCCCGACTCGGCCAAAGAAAAGCCGCAAGAAGGAACCGTGATCGCGCTGGGAACCGGCAAGATCGACGACGACGGGAAAGTTGTTCCGTTCAACGTCAAAAAAGGCGACCTCGTACTGATGCCGAAATACGGCGGAACCGAAGTCAAAATGGGCGGCAAGGAATATCAGATCATGCGCGAAGAAGACATCCTCGCAGTGATCGGCTAAAGAAAATTTGAAATTAGAAAATTGAAACCTGAAACTCGTTTTTCCACTGGTTGGAAATTTCAAATCTCACGTTTCAAGTTTCGAGTTTCTTAATCGACTAAAAGGAGATTAAAAATTATGGCTAAACAATTGAAATTTGATGTAGAAGCTCGCAACGCCATGCTGAAAGGCGTGGAAAAGCTGGCACAGGCTGTTGCAGTCACCCTCGGCCCAAAAGGCCGCAACGTGATTATCGACAAGAAATTCGGCTCCCCGGCGGTCACCAAAGACGGTGTGTCGGTTGCTAAAGAAATCGAACTCGACGATCCCTTTGAAAACATGGGCGCGCAGATGGTTCGCGAAGTCGCTAGCAAAACCAGCGACATCGCGGGTGACGGCACAACGACGGCGACGGTTCTGGCTGAAGCGATTTATCGCGAAGGCATCAAGAACGTAACGGCGGGTGCGAACCCAATGAGCCTCAAGCGCGGTATCGACAAAGCGACTGCCGCTTTGGTTGAGTCCCTCGTGAAACTCAGCAAAAAAGTGAAGTCCAATGACGAAATCGCTCAGGTCGGAACCATTTCCGCCAATGGCGACGAAGAAATTGGTAAAATCATTGCTGACGCGATGGCTGCAGTCGGCGAAGACGGACCGATCACGATCGAAGAATCCAAATCGATTGAAACCAGCCTGGAAGTCAAAGAAGGCATGCTCTTCGACAAAGGATACCTCTCTCCCTACTTCGTGACCAATATGGAGTCGATGGAAGTGGCGTTGGAAGATCCCTACATCCTCCTCTTCGAGAAAAAGATCTCGAACCTGCAGGACATGCTTCCGCTGCTCCAGAACGTGGCGAAGACCAGCAAACCGTTCTTGATCATCGCAGAAGACATCGAAGGCGAAGCTCTTGCTACGCTCGTGGTGAACAAACTGCGCGGCACGCTCAACGTCTGCGCGATCAAAGCCCCTGGCTTTGGCGACCGTCGCAAAGCGATGATGGAAGACATTGCCATTCTCACGAATGGTAAGTTCATCACCGAGGACCTCGGCATCACGCTCGAAAACGTCACGCTCGAAGACCTCGGTTCTGCGAAGAACGTGACCGTCAGCAAAGATGAAACCATCATCGTTGACGGCGCTGGTAAGAAAGCGGACATCAACGCTCGCGTGGAACAGATCAAACGTCAGATCGAAGACACCACGTCGGACTACGATCGCGAAAAACTCCAGGAACGCCAGGCGAAGCTCGGCGGCGGAGTGGCTGTGCTGAACATCGGCGCTGCGACCGAGTCTGAAATGAAAGAGAAGAAAGACCGCGTCGACGACGCGCTGCACGCCACGCGCGCAGCCGTTGCCGAAGGGATTGTTCCCGGTGGAGGCGTTGCCCTCATCCGTGCGCAGAAAGCCCTTGATAAGCTTGCGCTCGAAGGCGACGAAGCTGTCGGAGCCGACATTGTGCGTAAAGCCTGCGAAGCCCCGCTTCGTCAGCTGGTCAGCAACGCCGGCATCGAAGGTGCCCTCGTGGTGCAAGAAGTCAAAAAAGGCAAACAGGTCAGCGGATACAATGTAGCGACCGGCGAATACGTCGACATGGTTGCTGCGGGGATTATTGACCCGACCAAAGTGACCCGTTCGGCTCTCCAGAACGCGGCCAGCATTGCCGGTCTGCTTCTGACGACCGAGTGCATGATCACCGACCTTCCTGAAAAGGATGCTCCGGCCATGCCCGACATGGGCGGCATGGGTGGCATGGGCGGCATGGGCGGCATGATGTAAGTCTGCTGTTCTTCATGAACCGAAAGCCCTGTCCGCCTCGGCGGGCGGGGTTTTTTTCACCTCAAATCCCATTGAAGTCCCCATTGACGACTGGGGGCGGGACGGGTATAGTCTCCCGTTTTTATAGCTAAATAAGGCAGAAACTTATGAACTTTGAATATCTGACCAAAGCCCAGGAAAAGATCGGGATGATTCCCGTACTGGTGAATCTCGTTTCCTATCGCACCCGCCAACTCATCCGCGGCGCGCGCCCGATGGTTAAGAAGGACTTCCCGGAACAGGACTTTCACGACATCGCCCTCAAGGAAATTGTCGAAGGAAAGCTGACCGTTGAGATGGGTGTTGAACCGCCGGACGACATTGGCCTGAACCCGATTTCCGAAGCCGGCCCCGCAGTGATCTTGTAAATCTACGAACCACTGCTCACGAAAAGAACGGCCCATCCGGCCGTTCTTTTTTTGTCTCTCCGATCCGCTGTCGCGGCAGTTATTAGATATTTGTTATTCGTTATTCGACAGATTCTTCATAGGATGTTCGGCGATTGAATAGCCCCTCCAACAATAAAAGGAATCCCCCTCGCAGAGGCGCAGAGAGTTTGTGAGCCAGAGCGACGTTCTCCGCGACCTCTGCGAGGTAAGTCCATTCCTGATCGAATTAAAAAGTAAGAATCCATGAGCACGAAGAAAAAAAAATCTAGCAACTCGACGGGAGCCATTGCCTCCAACCGTAAGGCGTACCGGGATTTCCACGTTCTGGAAAAGGTCGAGGCTGGGATTGAACTGCGTGGCACCGAGGTGAAATCGATCCGGCAGGGCCATGTACGGGTCGACGAAGCCTTTGTTCACATCGACAAAGGACAGGCCGAGGTGCTTCAGATGACGATTCAGCCCTATGACCATGGCAATGTTTTCAACCACGAGCCCACCCGTCCGCGGCGATTACTTTTGCATAAAAAAGAGCTGACCCGCCTCCAACGCAATATTCAGCAAAAAGGGCTCACGCTTATTCCGCTTAAGGTCTACCTCACGCGCGGCATAGTGAAGATCGAGATTGCCCTGTGTAAAGGGAAAGACAGCGCGGACAAGCGCGAGACCCTCAAAAAGAAAACCGCCGACATGGAAGCCCGCCGCGCCATGCGCAATGCTAGCCGCTAACCGCTTCGCAGCTGTTATTACCCAAATAACTTACGTTGTATTTATCCCTCGCCCGTTCGCTTCGCTCACTCAAGGCGCAAAGAAAGAGGCCGATGTATGCTCCGCGTTCTCCGCGGCTCTGCGAGGAATTAATTTCATGTTATTCGGCGTTCGAGCGACGTTCTCTTTTTTCCAAGGGTTGGAAAATAAAATGGCTCTGTTGTGCGTTGGGTGTATAACGAACTCAAAGGGGATCTTCATGAAGCTATTATTTTTCTGCATTCTGCTCACGGCCGTCATTTCATCTGCGGAACTCACCTACCCCATCGTCGATACGGGTCAAACCGTCTACTACGACGATCAGTCCGAAATTCGCGCCCCATCCAAAGGTCGCGCCTTTTACGGACAAGATGCGCAACACAACGGCAATCAGCCGAGCTACACCGACAACGACGACGGCACGGTCTCTGACAACGTGACGGGGCTGATGTGGGTGCAAAACCCGTCCCGCACTCTCTCCACCTTCGACGATGCGGTGGACGACGCATCTACGTGTCAAATCGGCGGCTACAACGACTGGCGGCTACCCACCATCAAGGAACTCTATTCACTGATGCTCTTCAGCGGCGAAACCGGCCGCTCCGCAGACAGCTCCACGCCCTATCTCGACACGGAGGCCTTCGACTTTTTCTACGGCGATGCCATCGGACAGAACCGCTTCATCGATGTGCAGTGCTGGACGGCCACCGAATACATCAGTACCACTATGGGCGGTAATCCGACGGTCTTTGGCGTCAATTTTGCCGATGGGCGCATCAAGGGCTATCCCAGGGTCAGCCCGCGCGGCGAAAACAAACTGGTGGTGCGCTATGTGCGCGGCAACCCCGACTACGGCCAAAATATATTTAAAGAGAACGGCGACGGCACCGTTACCGACGAAGCAACCGGATTGATGTGGCAACAGTCCAACAGCGGCGAAGGCCTGAACTGGGAGGATGCCCTCGCAACCGCCGACCATCTCGAACTGGCCGGATACAACGACTGGCGCCTGCCCAACGCCAAGGAGCTGCAAAGCCTGCTCGACTACTCATCCATCCCCGCTATTGATCTTTCGTTTTTCAAGATGAGTGATGAAGAGGCGTGGTACTGGAGTAGCACGACGCATCTTGACGGCCCGCCTGATCGCCGCGGACAGGCTGCGGTCTATGTCGCCTTTGGCAAAGCCACGGGATGGATGAAAATGCCGCCGTGGTCGCAGGACGCTAAATTGATCGATGTGCACGGTGCTGGCGCACAGCGAAGTGACCCCAAAAGTGGAGACCCCGAGAAGTTCCCGCAGGGCCGTGGCCCGCAGGGCGATGTCATTCGAATCTTTAACTCAGTTCGTTGCGTTCGTGACGTGAATTAATTTTCCCCGGTCTCCCAGCGCGCTTTTGAGCTTCGATGTTTAGCCCTTCAACTAAAAGTTGTAGGTCACAAACAGGCGGGCGTCGGTGGCAACTGTGTCGTCCGCGCCTTTGCCGTCCAGATAACCCACGCCAACTTTCAGTGCCACGGAAAGATGGTCGTTAACGATCTGCTTGACCACTACGTTCAACTCCTGCCCTTCAAAGGACTCCGTGTCGTGCGTGGTGTAGTTGTAGAGCGCGTAAAGGATCGTGTCGTCAAGCCGAGTGGTCGCCTTCAGGTAGTAGCTGTCGGCTCCGCCGTTAAACTGTTTGGCATAGAGCATCATCGATGAGCCGAGCGGATGGTTGATGCCGGTACCCGCTTCGGAAAAAGCAAGTGTGTCGCCACCGATGGAAAGGAAGCCAGGCTCCAGCGTGACGCATCCGATTTTCTGCTGGATCGAAGCGCCGATCATGTCGGAGCTGTGGTCCATTCCTTTGCCCACATCGGTTTCGTGGCGGTAGTAGCCGTTGATGGCCGTGTTCTCACAAAGCGTGTATTTCAGACGGCCCCCTGCGATATTGGCGATGTCGTGTGCGTATGCATCGTACACCGCAAGTTCGAGGTTGGTGACGCCAGTATAAACCGCTTCCGCCCAGGTGACCCCGCGGGTTTGCGTTTTTGAACCCAGAACGTCTTCGATATCCTGATATTTCCAAAGGGTGTCGTTATCCCAGACATTACTCATGCGTTCGATATGACCCACCGTGAGAACCGTGTCCGGAATGTCTTTGGTGACCAACATCGCGGCTTCAAATGCACGCGGCTTCTGGCGAAACGCATCGGCACGAAAAACTTCGCCATTGATCACCTGCCGACCGACTTTGACGAAGGTGTTGCTCAGGCCGAGCGCGCCGAAGTTGTATTTCAGCCAAAGCTCATTCAATTCATTCACATTACCATTGAAGAGCAGGTCTTCGCCGTTCGATCCGTAGCGCCCGCCCGCGGCGTGAAGCACATCGACGTGAATCAGCGAAAGCCCGCCGCTCAGCCCGGCCCATTCGGGAGAGAGATAGTCGAGCTTCCAGCCAAGCGTGGTGGAGTAACCGTTGCCAAGACCTTCGTAGTCGCGGTACATGGAGAGCGTCTGCGCGCGCAGGGAAACCTTCCCGTACACTTCCTTTTCATTAAAGGCTTTGATCGAAGAAGAGACGGGGCATTCAGCAGCGAATCCGGTTGCTGCAGCGAAAACTAAAAGCAGTGCGATTTTTTTCATAATTGATTCCTTTGTTAAACGCAAACAGGCCGGATTGCTCCGGCCCGTTCGGGGGGTCCCCCCAACTAGATATCTTTGAGGCCTTCCTTATCCTTTTGTGTCATCAGCGAAACAACGATCAGCACAATGAAGCTGAGCGGGATCGCGATGATGCCCGGGTTGTTGAGGCTGTGCAGGGCGGTCGTCGCATCGAGCCCATACTGCGCATACATTTTCGGCGAGGAGAGGATGATTCCCAACGCGGAAACCATGCCGATACCGATCGACCAAGCAATACCCTTTGCGGTGGTCTTCTTCCAGAAGAGCAACATGATGATCGACGGCAGGTTGGCCGAGGCCGCCACGGCGAACGCCCAACCGACGAGGAAGGAGACATTCATGCCCTTGAAGGCGATCCCGAGGCCAACTGCGAGGATCCCGACGACAACGGCAGAGATCTTGCCCGCCTTTACCTTTTGGGTGTCGGTCATCTTGATGCTGAAGTAGTTGTCCATCAGGTCGTGCGCCACCGCACCGGAGGCGGCAACGATCAGGCCGGAAACGGTTCCGAGCACGGTCGCGAACGCAATCGCGGAGATAATGGAGAAGAGCACAATTCCGAAGCCTTTTGCCAGCAACGGAGCGGACATGTTTCCACTTTCCAAATCGATCACACCATGGGTCATGGCCCCGAAGCCGAGGAACAGGGTGAGGATGTAGAAGAAGCCGATGGAGGCGATGGCTACAATGGTTGATTTACGCGCGTCGCGCTGCGACGGAACCGTGTAGTAGCGGATCAGGATGTGCGGCAACGAGGCGGTTCCGCAGAAGAGCGCGAGCATCAACGAGATGAAGTTCAGCTTGCCGATCGGTGTTTTGGTCGAGAAGTACTGCCCGGGAACCAGCAGGTCGGAGCCTTTGGTAACGACGGGGCAGAAGACCTTCACGTGGTCGCCGGCGTCATCAAACTTGGCAATCTCACTTTTTGGATAACGAACGATTTCACTTCTGTTGAGCGATGAGAAATATTCGAATATATTCACCTTGCCGGTTTTCTTGATCTCATTCCCGTCTTCGTCAGTCAACGAGGTTAGGTAGCCAACGGCCTTGAATTTGTTATCCGCTTTCGGCGCGCCGTTGTAGAGGGTGTCTCCATCGGCGGTGGTGGTTTTGGACTGCGCTTCTTGAAGCGTGTCGCCCTCGACGATCCACCAGTTCGCGACGTCATTATCGACGACCTTAACAAAGGTTTTCCCGTGAACTTCCTTCGTCGTGGCAGCGGTGACGCTAGAGGCTTCGATGGTTTGCGGAATGAAGGTTTCCGGACGCGGCTCTGTGGTGAGCCCGTCTTTTAGGACCAAGACGGAAATCACGGTAGAAAAGATGATCAGCAGTCCGCCCTTAAGGAACTGGACGTAGGTGGTGGAGGTCATTCCAGCCGTGGCCACAATCGTGATCACGATAGCTCCGACCATAATCACACCCACCCAGTGCGGCAAACCGAGCAATGGCGTAACCAGCACCCCGGCACCCACCATCTGCGGGATCAGGTAAAAAAGAGAAACCGCCAGCGTACTGATGGCCGCCATGAGCTGAATGCCCTTGGAGTTGAACTTGGAGTCCAGCGCGTCGGCAAAAGTATACTTACCGAGACGTTTCATCGGTTCCGCCACCACGAATAGGGCAACGATCCAGCCGGCCAAATAACCGATGGAATAAAGGAATCCGTCGTAACCATAGATGGCGATCATGCCGCAGATACCGAGGAATGATGCGGCGGAGAGGTAGTCGCCGGCAAAAGCGATGCCGTTGACGAACCAATGGACGGTTCCGCCCGCAGCGAAATAGCCCTCGGCCGATTTGGCCTTGCGAGCAAAAAAGAACGACATGCCGAGCACGAGGCCGACAAAGGCGAGAAAAATGGTAATTGCGATAGGGTTAGCGATGTAATTCATTAGTTCGCCTCTTCTTTTTTGCTGAGCTCATTTTCTTTTTTGGTGCAGGCGTGGTTGTAAATGAGACCGAGAATGATCGCGAAAATGATCAGTACGAGACCGTAAACAATTGCGAGATTAGTTCCTGCAAGAACCGTGGTCTTCATGACGGACGGCGCGAAAACCGCGATCCCAACAAATCCCATATAGATGATGCAATAAAGCCAGAACAGCTTGATGCCTAACTTCGCCTTCCATTCGGACGCATTGTCCTTTTCCCGCTTCGCAGCTGGTTCGTGTAACATAACGTTCTCCTTTATTGATCGAACAAAATAAAGCCAACATTTTTACCGACAAAACGCCAATAAGAGAAGGGATAACCTCCGCTATTTCAGCTCGTCGAGCCGACCCGTGAGGATGAAGTCGTTGAAGATTTGGATGAGGCCCTGCCGCGCGAGCGCAGTACGGTAGATTTTCGGCGAGTGGTCAGGACCGAATAATGTATAAGCCGTTTCCCGAATGACACTGTTCATCGGCTCAACCGAAAGGTTTTCCAGGGCGGTCGAATCACCCTTCGCCAGCCGGAACGGAACAAAGACGTTCAGCTCAATCGCCTGCAACCGCCCCTTCCCGACGAGCGCGGCTCGTTTTTCTTTGCCCGTCCAACCCACATGATTTTCCCAGTAACATTCTTCCAAACATTGGAAGCAACTGCGTTGCATTTCAGCGCTTCGCGTCGCAACGGCGGAGTCGGTTTCCAATGTTTGGAAAAAGCCGTTCGCAACCCACTGGGCTAATGCGCAAAGCCGCCGGACAGGATGATTGAGCGGGCGCAGTCCAGAAAAGTTCCAATCCTTTTTCGTGAGTGGATCGACCTCTTCCCATTTGTGCTCCTCGCGCCACCACAGATCCCAAAGGGAACGTAGCTCCTTTTTAGAGGATTCAGGCCAGCGCACTCCCGGCTGGGCTGGAAGCAGTCCAGACAATCCGAGCAGTACCGAATAAATGGTTTTCCAGTCGGATCCGTACTGCGCAAGGGATTCAAGCGGAACAAATTGAGCCAGTTTTCGAAACGGAGCCTTGTTGTTTTTGTAGCCAAGGGCGGCGGCGGTCTCTTCGTAGAGCGCCTGCGCCTCTCCGCGCGCCTGCATCAACCACGCCATGCGCTGCGTCTTCTGCCGAATCCGCTCCTCGCCTGCACTCTCTAAAAGATCCATGATCCGGTCCGGTTTTTTTCCAATACTTGGAAGAATAGAGGGGTGGAGGCTGAGCCTCCTTCCAGATATTGGAAAATGCTTAGATGCTCTCGGCTCCTGATAGGGATAGGCAGAGGTGTCGATGCTTTCAAGATCAATGGTACAACTATCGTATAGCGGTAGTTGCACAGTTCCCGGCGGAAAGAGGGATTCGTCGATGGTTCCGGGGAACCAGGTGATGTGAAACCGAACCCCTTCGTAGCGCGGGTCGGTGTGGTGACCATGGTTTTTCCAATCCTTGGAAACAATATGAATCTCGGCGTCGCCCGCGACACGCCGTTGCTCACGACCGATCAGCAAAACGGCTCCAAGAAAATCCGGCCCGGCCTCGAGGTTCCAGCGTCCGGGATTTTCGATCACCACCGGTTCGCCGCGTGAGGTTTTGAGTTCTTTGGGGCGCAGGGAGTCGTCGAACCAAAGCGCATGCAGATGGCGTTCGGTGTAGGGAAAATAGCGTCCGGAAGTTTCACGCACCTCATCCCCAGAAGACAGCCGGCGGTAATCCGCCGCGCCGGGAAACAATTGATCAACCGCCTTTGAAGTTTCGTAAAGCACGTTTGTTTTTAGCAAATAACAGAGCCCTTTGTAAAACCTATGCTTTTAAAATAACCTCGGTGCGCACGCTCTACGGGTCATACCCTCCCAAACCCCTATAAACATTGGCTATATTTGTTTATCGACGAAGCATCCCATACATTTGAATGTACGGAACAACTATTTATGTAATCTACTTATAATAAGCATATTAAGAAAATTTAGACCTGTTGTTTTACATGCGCTTAAACGCATGGGTAATCCCGCTTAACACATACAAAACCCTGATATATGAGAATGGACTACGCCCCTTGTCCCGCATCAGGAAAGTCAAAGTTCGTTTCGAACAGCTTTTTGAACTGCACCGCAGCGGCCTCTTCGTCGGGGCCATCAACCTGCAACGTGATCTCAGTGCCCTCCTCAAGGCCCAGCATCAGCAACTCGAGCGCGGAGCTGACCTCACACGATCCGCTCTTTGCTGTAACCGTAACCGTTCCACCATACGCGATAACCGCTTTGATGATTTCAGCCGTGGGGCGGCAGTGAATCCCTGCCGCGTTACGTATAGTTGCTTTCGTTTCGATCATAAAGTAAGTGCCTTTTGCTTGTACCAAACGGGCCCGCTCGGTTATACAAGCCGCTACCCGTTTAAGCAAAATAGAGAGAACAACGGAGCTTTGCAAATATGAAATTTCCGGTCAGCTGGCTGAAAGAACTCGTAGACTTTGAAGACACCCTAGAGGGGCTCTCCGACAAACTGACGTTTGCCGGGCTCGAAGTCGAACAAATCGAAACCATCGGTGGCACCTTCGAAGGCGTGGTCGTCGGGGAAGTCATCGCCATTGAACAACACCCCAATGCCGACAAACTAAGCCTCTGTACCGTGGAATACGGCGCGGAAGAAACCATGCGCGTGGTCTGCGGAGCGCCCAATGTTGAGATCGGTACTCACTACCCCTTTGCACCCGTCGGCACCACTCTGCCCGGCGGTTTCACGCTCAAGAAAGCCAAAATCCGGGGTGAAGTCTCGATGGGGATGCTCTGCGCCAAAGACGAATTGGGTCTCGGCGAGGACCACTCCGGCTTGCTCGTACTCGATGCCGATGCCGCGCCCGGCACCCCGCTAGCCGAACTGATGCCTCCGCCCGAACACGTTTTCGAACTCGAAATCACCCCCAACCGCCCTGACTGCCTCAGCATGATCGGCATCGCCCGCGAAGTCGCCGCCATTTACGGCACCGACCTCAAACTGCCCGCCATCGAGCTAAAAGAGTCTTCCGAAACAGTCGATTCGCTGGTCTCCGTCGACATTCAGGATGAAGAACGCTGCCCACGCTACACCGCGCGCGTTCTCAAAAACGCAACCGTCGCCCCGTCGCCCGACTGGATGAAAATCCGCCTCGAATCCTGCGGCATCCGTTCCATCAACAACCTAGTCGATATCACCAACTACGTTCTGCTCGAAACCGGCCACCCGCTTCACGCCTTCGACTACACCCTGCTCAAAGACGGCAAGATTATCGTTCGCCGCGCCACCGCCGGCGAAAAGTTCACCACGCTCGACGAAGCCGAGCGCGAGCTGACCAACGAGATGCTCGTCATCGCCGATTCCGACAAGACCGTTGCTCTCGCCGGCGTGATGGGCGGAGCCAACACCGAAATTAAAGACGACACCTCCACCCTTCTGCTCGAAAGCGCCGCCTTTGCGCAATCCGGCATCCGTCACACGGCCAAAGCGCTCGGCCTCTCGACCGACAGCTCCTACCGCTTCCAACGCGGTATCAACACCGATACCGTCGAGTGGGCCAGCCGCCGCGCCGCCGCGCTGATGGCCGAGCTGGCTGGCGCCACCGTTTGTAAAGGTGTGATCGATGCCTACCCCGCCCCGAAAACAAAAACACAGATCACGGTGCGCTGGGCGAACATCTGCAAACTGATCGGTCTCGAAATTCCGGCTGACAAGATGCTCCAAATTTTCCAAGCCTTGGAAATTTCGATCCTCGAGAGCGACGACCACGGTGCGACGCTCGAAATCCCGACCTTCCGCGACGACCTCACCCGCGAGGTGGACATCATCGAAGAGGTCGCCCGCATGAACGGCGTCGATAAGATTCCTGAAAAGCTCCCCATCGCTCAAGTGGTCGGTGGAGCACACGACGACCGCGTCCGCGCCGTCAACACCTGCCGCAAAAACCTGGCCGGACTCGGCGCACGCGAAATTTTAAACTACACGCTGGTCAACAACCCGCTGCTCGACCTCTTCGGCAAAAGCGATGACCGCGAAGAACTGCCCCACCCGATCAGTGCCGAGCAGTCGGTGCTCCGCACCTCACTCATCCCGCAGATGATCGAAAGCCTCGGCCGCAATAAATCGCGACAAATCAACGAAGCCACCTTCTTCGAAATCGGCCGCACATTCATCAAAACCGACAACGGCCCTGTCCAGACCGAAAAGGTCTGCCTCGGACTCATGGGCCCCGCCGGGCGCGGCGCACTCGATAAGCAGCGCCCCCTCGGCGACGAGGAAGTTTTCCTCTGGCTCAAAGGGCTGGTCGAGAAGCTGCTCGTCACTCAGAAGGTCACCAAATTTAAATTCCAACCCTTGCCTGCCCTGAGCGACAAAGGAGTCGCAGGGGAAGAACACGGGGCCTTTGAAGAGGGTCGCGCGCTCAAAGTGATGTCCGGTAAGATCCAACTCGGCGTGATTGGCCTGATTAATTCCAAGGCTCGGAAAGAGTGGCGCCTGAACGATCCGGTCGCCGCCGCCGAACTCGACCTCGAACCACTGGTTTCCAATGTTTGGAAAACGGGTACGGTCAAAGACATCCCGCTCTACCCGGCCACGGAACGCGACTTTGCTTTCATCGTCGATGAAGCGGTGCAGCACCAGGAAATCCTCAAAGCCATCAATGGCTCCGCTCCCGCCGAGCTCGAAAAAATTGAACTCTTTGATATCTTCCGTGGCAAAGGAATTGAAAAGGGGCAGAAGAGTATGGCCTACAGTTTCCTCTACCGTTCGCCCAAAGGAACACTGACTGATGAAAAAGTGAATAAATTTCACGAAGCCGTCGGACAACGTGTCTGCAAGGCCACGGACGCCATCATCCGCGAAGGGTAATGCGGAGAAATCCCGCGCTTTTTTCACCGGCACCTTGACCCTTCGGCTCACATCTGATAGCCTACGTTTGTAGAAGGGAAGAAGAAAAACCTTCTCGCTTGTTCTTTTAAATTTTAGCCCGCCCGGTTCATGGAAGCAAAATTCTCTGATCCGATAAACATATAATTAAAGGGAGCTTGGGACGGTCCGATCAATGGTTTGGTCGTTCATTAGGGCACCCACCTTGTCAATCAGGGTTCGGAGATAGCTTCTTCGGGTTTGGGCGCTTTTCCAGCCGTTTCGGTGAAAACCGAGCGGCTTCTTTGTCTCTTCGGAACAGGGATAGAAAAGAGTTTTTGACCGGATCACAGGATAAACTGGATGGGTTTTCATCATGGGTACCATCCTTTTCCTTGGTCTCGGCTTTCTAAAAAACCCATGTGAACTTTTGGAGGAAAGAAACATTGATCAACCGGATCTCTCTCTCCATTTTTAAAATCCTGCCAATCTTGTGATCCGGTCAAAAAATCCCCTTCCACTATTTCACCATTCCAGCATTCCCGATTCTCTGCCTTCGTGGTTAACTTCCTCCCATGGAATTGTTCGAAGCGAAATCAAAAAAGAACACACCGAAAGCGGGGGCGGGAACGGCGCCGCTGGCGGCACGGATGCGTCCGCGCGCGCTTGATGAGATTTTCGGGCAGGAGCATATTCTCGGCGACGGCAAGCTGTTGCGCCGCGCTATCGAAGCCGACCGCATGTCGAGTATCATCCTCTACGGCCCGCCCGGCTGCGGAAAAACCTCGCTCGCCGAGGTCATCGCGCTGACGACGGATCGGCGGTTCGAGCGCACCAGCGGCGTGCTGGCCAACGTGGCGATTCTGCGCGATCTACTCAAGACCGCCGCCGGCTGGAAGAAAATTCACGGACAGGACACGATTCTCTTCATTGATGAAATCCACCGCTTCAACAAGGCGCAGCAGGATGTCCTCCTGCCCTATGTCGAAAACGGCGACATCATTCTGATCGGTGCAACGACCCACAACCCTTTCTTCTTCATCAACACGCCGCTCAACTCCCGCTCACAAATTTTCCAGCTCAATCCGCTCAGCGAAGAAGCGATCCATGCCGTTCTTCAGCGCGCGATAGAGCATCCCGCCGGACTCAATGAACTCGTCACCGCCGATGGTGAAGCCCTTGCGCATCTGGCGCGCGTCTGCGATGGCGATGCGCGGCGCGCGCTCAACGCGCTCGAAATCGCCGCGCTCACCACGCCGCCCGGCGAAGAAGGGCTTGTATGTCTCACGCAGCACGAAATTGAAGAGTCGGTGCAGAAAAAAGCGGTGGTCTACGATCACGACGAGGATGAGCACTACGACACGATTTCAGCCTTCATCAAAAGCGTTCGCGGCTCGGACCCGAACGCAGCGGTCTACTGGCTGGCGAAGATGATTTATGCAGGCGAAGACCCGCGCTTCATCGCGCGACGGCTGGTTATCCTCGCCTCGGAAGATATCGGAAATGCCGACCCACGCGGACTGACGCTGGCCACCTCGGCGATGCAATCCGTTGAGTTTGTCGGCATGCCAGAAGCGCGCATTATTCTCTCGCAGGCAACGACTTACCTCGCTAGCGCACCGAAAAGTAACGCGAGCTACCTGGCGATTAATGCCGCACTTGACGACATCGAAAACGGCCGCACCCTGCCCGTTCCCAAGCATTTGCAAAGCGGGCCGAAGCCGGACAAAGGCAAACAAAAGTATCAATACGCTCACAACGGCAAAGATCATTTCGTCGATCAGGAATATGTTCCGACCGATAAGGTTTATTATCAGCCGACCGATCAGGGCTACGAAGAAACCATCGGCAAACGGCTGGCCTTCTGGAAATCTCTGCGGAGAAAAAAAACGTAGACGAGGCTTCCAGCCTCGTTGGCCGAGAAAAAGAACGCTGCCCATACAAACGAGGCTGGAAGCCTCGTCTACGACAAAACATGAAAAAAACTGAGATTCGCAAACAGATCGCCGAGCAGAAACATGCGCTCGGTTTCCAAGGTTTGGAACTTTTGAGCGCGGCAGTGGTTGAAAAGTTCCAAGGTTTTGGGAAAAAAATGGGTGGAGGCTCCCTCCTTCGCCAAGGCTACGGCGGGCAGGCAGCCTCCTTCCAAACCTTGGAACTTTTTAAAAATGCTAAAACGGTCGGGGCGTATATGCCCCTGCCCGACGAGGTCAACATCACTCCCCTTTTTAACCTCGCGGGTAAACAGTTCTATATTCCGACGTTCGATGAGGCTTCCGGCGGCTACCGGTTGGCGGAATACGGCGAAAAACTCAAAAAAGGAAAGTTCGGAATTCTAGAGCCCGCAAACCCGGCATTCGCCCCCGAAGAACTCGATCTCATCCTCGTACCGGGGGTCGCCTTCGACGGCGCCGGACACCGCATCGGGCGAGGTGGCGGGTTTTATGACCGCCTGTTGTCCCAATACGACGCTGTAAAAGTCGGTGTCTGCTTCGAGTTCCAATGTTTGGAAGGAATCCCCTCAGAACCGCACGACAACAACGTCGATCTGTTGGTGACGGAATCACAAATTCTTAAATGTGTGATGAACTGTTAGACAAGGACGCCTCTCAGAGTTATGCTTCGGCTATAAAAATAAAACTCTGAAACAAGGATCTAATTATGGACAGCATTATAACGTGGTGGCACGGCCTACAAGATGTAACCGTCAGCCTTCTTTTCGTCATTCTCGGCTTTTTCTTTAATGCCTATTTGATGCGAACCAATGCGATGGCATCTGAAAAACGCGGAAATATCATTCTTAAAAATGCCAAAGAAAAAGCGAATTCGATTGAGCATGAGGCGGGTGTTTCGGCCCGCGAGGAGGTGCTCGTCGCACGCGAGAGGGCAGAGAACAGCCTGAATGATAAGCGCCAGAGCATCATCGAACTTGAAGACCGTGTGGTGGCCCGCGAAAAAGACATCTCCCGCAAACTCGAGTTGCTGGAAACCAAGGATCGCGACCTGACTGAAAAGCTCGGACAAGCCGATGAGGAGCAAGAGGTTCTGAAGGAACAGAAAAAGACGCTCTTCGAACAGATGGAGGAGGAAACCCAGCGTATTCAAGATGTTGCAAAACTCTCCAAAGAAGAAGCCCGTACGATGATTATGGGGCAGACGGAAAAAGAGCTAGAAGACGAAATCAGCGGACTGATCCGTCACCAGCAGAAAGCCGCACACGAACAAGCCCGTGATGACGCACGCGAAATTGTCTGCGCCGCCATCGAGCGCTATGCCGGCGAACATGTCGCCAACATCACCTCTACACAAGTTCGGCTACCCGCGGATGATTTCAAGGCCCGCCTGATCGGTAAAGAAGGCCGCAATATCAAATCGTTCGAGATGGAGTCTGGGGTCAACCTGATCATCGACGAGACACCCGGTGCCGTACAACTTTCCAGCTTTGATCCCGTCCGTCGGGAAGTGGCTCGCGTCGCGCTGCAACGTCTTCTGGACGACGGCCGAATCCATCCCGCCAGCATTGAGAGCACCCTCAACAAAGTTCGGGGCGAAATCGATGAGATCATCCGCCAGGCGGGCGCAGACGCTCTCTACAGACTCGGCATCTCCGGAGTGGCCCCCGAACTGGTGAAAATCCTCGGCCGCCTGAAATACCGCACGAGCTACAAACAAAATGTACTCGACCACTCCATTGAAATGGCCTCGCTCATGGCGATGATGGCCGCGGACCTCGATCTGGATGTCAACCTCGCGAAACGCGTGGGGATTTTCCACGACCTCGGCAAAGCGGTCGACCACGATGTGGAAGGCTCCCATGCGGTAATTGGCGGGAACCTGCTCCGTAAATACGGCGAAGTGCCTCTGGTCTATAACGCCGTGGCTGCGCATCATGACGATGTGGAAAAGAGCAGTGTCTATGCGGTGTTGGCCTCGGCCGCCGATGCCATGACCGCCGCGCGTCCCGGCGCACGAATGGACACGACCGACTTGTATCTCGAACGCCTCGACAAACTCGAAAAAATCGCCCTCTCCTTCAAGGGCGTCGATAAAAGCTACGCCATTCAGGCGGGTCGCGAGTTGCGCGTTATTGTGGAAGGCAAGCAGGTGGATGACAGCCGCGCGCTGATCCTCGCCCACGAAATCGCAAACCGTATCCAGGCGGAGGTTCGCTATCCGGGTCAGGTCAAAGTGACCGTCATCCGTGAGACACGCGCCATCGAGTATGCCAAATAAGGAGGGCTCCATGCAGAAGGTGTTTGAACTCGATCATCCGCTGGTTCGTCACCATCTCACCCACCTGCGCAGCAAAGAAACCGCCCCGCACATTTTCCGCGCACAAATCCGGCGGCTGGCTATCTTGCTCGCCGCCGAAGCCACGCGCGATCTTCCGCTCAAACCCAAAACCATCGAAACACCGCTTGTGGAAATGGAAGGCGCGGTGCTCGACGTGCGCATTGGGCTGGTTCCCATCCTGCGTGCAGGCCTTGGCATGACCGATGCCCTGCTCGACCTCCTTCCCACCGCCGAAGTCTGGCACCTCGGCTTAACCCGTGACGAAGCAACGCTCCAACCCGTCGAGTACTATCATAAGTTTTCAAGCAACCCGCCCGATCTCGTTTTCGTGCTCGATCCCATGCTCGCAACCGGCGGTTCAGCCAACGCCGGAATCCAGCGGGTTAAAGACTGGGGCGCCAAGGAGATTCACATGCTTTCAATCATCGCCGCGCCCGAAGGCATTGCCGCCGTCCGCAAACAACACCCGGACATCTCCATCTATGTATGTGGCATTGATGAAAAACTCAACGACGATGCCTACATTCTGCCCGGCCTCGGCGACGCCGGCGACCGCATCTTCAACACCCTCGGCTAAACCTCTGTGTTGCGACAACCTATTCTAGCTCGAACTCGAACTCGACGGGCATCTCGACGGCCTGCCCGATCGGCTGTCCAAAATTCCGTCCGATAAGCTTTCCGAGCATTTTTTCGAGAGACCGCCGAAGCAACGGATGTCCTTTTCCGTACGTGATGGTTGCCTCAGAAATTGTGCCATCCGCTTCAATGATCACCAGCAGATCAAAAACCCCTTCATACCCCGCGCGCTGTGCCGAGGGAGGGTAATATTTTTCGGTTTGAATCTGCGTCAAAACCCAGTCCGAGAGAGCGTCTGCCGTCACCTCTTCATCGGCGGAAGATGCCTCCTGATTGACCTGCGCATCGGCCTGGATCGGTTCGGGTTCGGGCTCCGGCTCTTCAATGATTTCTTCGAGTGCAATATCCGCCTCTTCCTCCTCCATTTCATTACGGCGTGACAGGTCGGGGGGTAGCGGCTCGGGCTCTTTCGGGGGCGGCGGTTCCTCAACCGCCACCAGTTCCATCTGAGCAAAACTCAGATTCACTGCATTCACATGGATCGAAGTGGCTTCCTCGTCGGACAGCCGATCGGCCCCCCACCAGATCACGCCAACGACCGCAACATAAAGAAGTATGCTGAAAACAAATGCCAGCAGACGGATCCAGCGCTCAGATGGGCGGAGTTTATTCACGACCTTGGGGCAGCGTGGTAATGGAGATGTCTTCGCGATCCAACAAGCGCGCCTCGTCGATCACCGCGAGAAATGCGTCAAATGGCGCGGCACGATCAACAAACAGGTTGATCCCGAGATCAGGATTCGCATTGAGTAGTGCAGGAATGTCTTCCCGAGTCAGAGTGATCCCGTCATTAAAAAGAATGCCGTCCGCATCGATGCTGATCACCAATTGCTCCGTCCGCTCAGCAGACGCCGCCGCCGAGGCGGCCTTGGCCAAATTCACGGGAAGCGACGGGCGGATAAACGTCGAGGTGATGAAAAAGAAAATGAGGAGAATAAACACCACATCGATCAGCGGTGTCAGGTCGATCTCTTCATCGAATTCTTTATCCAGTGAAAAATCTTCGAACATATCAGTCCCTCATCAGGTCGCGGGTGGACTCAATGCACTCGATCATTAGGGCGCGGGTGCGCAAGCGAAGCAGGTAATAGAAAACAAGCGTAGGAATCGCGACGGACATGCCCATGATCGTGGTGATCAGCGCTTCCCAGATTCCGCCGGCCATCGCCGCATTATCCACCGCCGCCTGCATCGAGATCTCACGAAACACTCTCGAAATTCCTAGTACCGTTCCGAGCAGACCCAGCAACGGGGAGATCACTGAAATCAGACGGAGGATCGTAAGCGATACATAGGTCGATCCAAAGTTGCGCTGGAAAAGGTACGAAATTTCGCCCTGCAGCTCCGTGCGCATCGTTTTGTGGGTGAGCGCAGTCCAGACGACGAGGCTGAGCGGATTCGTTGACGCCTGCTCTTCGGTCACCACCGGTTGATCTTTTTTGAGCGCGGTCAAAAATCTCCGAAAGCCGCGCGGCACCCAGGCCAGATAGATGGCACTCGCCAAAAAAAGATAGAGGCTGATAAACGAGAGGGCCGCGATCACCACCCCTGCCGGACCAATTTTGTCATAGAACGCTTCAAGCATAGTTTTTCTCCAGACCCGGAGCATAAGCCTGCCGTGCAGGAATGATCAATATTCAATGCTCAATATTCAGCTTCCAAGGGTTGGAACTATTCCGTAGCGGCATTCACCTCAACCGTGATATGGGCGAGGTGCGGAATGGCGGAGAGTTTTTCCTTATAGAACCTGGGCGGTTGCGGGCAGTCGCTGACAATGCCGAGGATGACTCCATAATCCTGCGGGCCCAGTTTCCAAACGTGCAGATCTGCGATGATTTCTGACCCGATCACTTCGCCCATTTCTTTAATGATTTTCTGCTCCGCACTGCCGTCCAGCAGAATAGGCGCGGTTTCTTTCAGCAGGCCGATTGCCCAGCGAGCGATCACAACCGCACCGACCATACCCACGGCGGAATCGAGCCAGTTCCAGCCGAAATATTTTCCCAGCACCAGCGCGATAATCGCAAGAACAGATGTCAGCGCATCGGCGAGTACATGCAGATAAGCGGCTTTCAAGTTATGATCGTGCTGGGGGTGGTGACCGTGATGATGTTCGTGTGGCGTTTTCAGGATAAACGCACTGGCCACATTGACCAACAGACCGAGCACGGCCACACCGAGTGCTTGATTAAACTGGATGATCCCCGGAGAAACCATGCGGTGTAGCGATTCCACAAACATCATCAGCGCAACCACGGCCAGCGCAACCGCGCTGGCAAACCCGCCGAGCACGCTGAATTTTCCGGTGCCGAAGCTGAAGGCCGGATCCTGCACGTGTTTGTGCGCATAGCGATAGGCGGCCAAAACAATGATAAAGGCGACGGCATGGGTGCTCATGTGCCAACCATCCGCCAGCAGCGCCATCGACCCAAAGATCGTTCCGGTAACAATTTCGACAACCATCACGATGAGCGTGAGGATCAGTACCTGCCACGACCGTTTCTGCCCGTGTTCATGAAGGACCTGAAAGTCGTGATTGTGTTTGAAGGTTTCGGTCTGCATTTATACGGCCTTAAAAATGGCGGCGTCTTCGGGCTTCACTTCGATACAGCCCTTGCAGCTGGAGCATTTCGTGTCGAGCCGCTCAATCCGGCCTTTTCGTTCCAGCAAGTTGAGCATGCCCTCGATCGCTGAGGTCTCCATCTGAAAATGCAATGCAATTTCTTTGAGCGACATCGGCCCGCGCTCGGCGAGAAGTTTTGAAATTTGAGAGAGCATTAGCGAACCTTGATTTGTACGGCGATTTCCCGTGGGACGGTGTAGCGACTATCGCCTAGGGCGATAACGAGGTTGGGTTCGCTCTGATCGTTCTGAAGAACATGAATTCGCGCCCCGTTGAAAATCCCCATTTCCATGGTTTTCCGGTCGGAGTTTGCCAAAACCAACACGTCGGCTCCCGCCGCGAAGTCGCTCAGCGGGCGGGCGCATCGCCTCCCCTTCCGCTCGCCTTGTCCTGAACAGCGACACCGCTGTTTTTTTCTAAACATTCGTCCAAACATACTTACCCCTTTCACCCGATTTTAGAAGAACTCCACTTCATCGCGCCGCAGAAAAGCACAACGATACCGCCCAGCCCAACGACCCAGAGTGCAGAGGATGCGGGATGCGCGGCGGCGGTGGCCAACTGATAGAAGAGCGTCGCGACGATCCAGGCCAAGCTGGTCAGATAAACGACGGAAAAGGCCATCCATTTCCAGTTGGTTTCGCGTTGAATGGCGGCGATGGCGGCGACGCACGGCGCGTAAATGAGGATGAAGAGAAGGTAGGCGAGCGCGGCGGCTTTTCCGCCAAAGTAGCGCTGCAAGGAGCCAAGCGTTCCGGTGTCGATCTCCATCGCTTCGGTGACGGCGAAGGAATCCTCTACCGCTCCGGCTCCGGCCAAGCCCATCGGGTCTGCGAAGGTGCCGGAGAATCCCTCGAAGGCAGCGGGAATGGAAGCAAAGGCTCCGCCGTTGCCGCCCCAAAAATCAAACGCGTCATCCGCACCGTCCGTGTTTTCAGCATCCAACTGACTGTAGAGGGCATCGAGCGTTCCGACGACGGCTTCTTTGGCGAAGATGCCGGTGAAGAGTCCGACGGTGGCCGGCCAATTTTCGTCGGTGATGCCCATCGGGCGGAAGATCGGCGTGATGGATTTTCCGACCGCGCTTAGAATGGAGTCGGAACTATCCTCGTTTCCAAAGGAACCATCGGTTCCGATGGAGTTGAGAAAGCTAAGAACGACCACGACGATGATGATGACTTTTCCGGCTCGGAGAATAAAACTTTTGAGCTTGTTCCACGTGTGGTGCATCACGCCGTTGAGGGTGGGAATGTGATACGGCGGAAGCTCCATGACAAAGGTGGAGGCCTCCCCTTTGAGCAGTGTTTTACGCAGGAGCAACCCCGTCAACACACTTAAGACGATCCCGAATATGTAGAGTCCGAAGATGACGGAACTTCCAGACCTTGGAAAAAAGGCGGCCGCGAAAAGGATGTAAACCGGTAGCCGCGCCCCGCACGACATGAAGGGATTCATCAAAACCGTCATGGTTCGGTCGCGCTCATTTTCGAGCGTTCGCGCCGCCATAATGCCGGGCACGTTGCAACCGAAGCCGACGAGCATGGGTAGAAACGCTTTGCCGGGCAATCCGATGGCGCGCAACATGCGATCCATCACAAACGCCGCACGCGCCATGTAGCCGGAATCTTCGAGCGCGGAGAGACAGAGGAAAATGAAGAAGATCGGCGGAATAAATGTTGCGACGGTTTGAATGCCGCCGCCGATCCCGCCAGCCAGCAGGGTGATCACCCATTCGGGTGCATTCAAACTGCCGAGCAGAGCTCCAAATCCATCGACGAAGAGGGTTCCGAAAAATTGATCGAAAAAGTCGATAAATCCGCCGCCGACGTTGATCGTCAGCATGAAAACACCGTACATGACGGCGAGAAAAATCGGAATGCCGACAACGCGGTTGAGCACAACCCGGTCGATGGCATCGGAGACCGTTTTTCGAACCTGATCGGAGCGTTCAATCACATCCTTAGCGAGTCCATGGATGAAGCCGTAACGACCGTCCGCAATCACCACGTCTACGTCGTCGCCCACATGGTGCGCAATATGATCGGAGTGTTTTTTGACCGGTTCCGCGAGGGTTCCCCCTGTAATTTTTTCAGCGAGTTCATCGCCTTCGAGCAGCTTGATGGCCAGCCAGCGGGGATCGACCGACGCAATTTCCGCGAAGGTTCCAACCGTTGGAAGCAAATCGTCAATCGCCTCTTCCACTTCGCTATCATACGCGACATGCGTCGGAGAGATGGCGTGCTTTTTCGCAACGTCCAGCACCGCATCTTTCAGCGCATCGACGCCATCGCGGCGCGAGGCGACCAGCGGAATCACCGGACATCCCAAGTGCTGCTGAAGATGTTCAATCTCGATGCCGATCTTCCGCTGCTTGGCGATATCGATCATGTTCAGAGCCACCACAACGGGCACACGCATTTCGAGCAGCTGGGTCGTCAGATAAAGATTCCGCTCCAGGTTGGACGCATCCACAATATTGATCACCACATCGGGCTTCTCGTTCAGGATATACTCGCGGGAAACCTTTTCATCGACCGACCAAGCGGAGAACGAATAGATCCCTGGCAAATCGACCACCTTCAGAGCGGTTTCGCCGTGGCGGCAATCGCCTTCGAGTCGCTCGACCGTCACGCCGGGCCAGTTTCCCACTCGCTGGCGCGCACCCGTCAGCGCATTAAAAAGTGTTGTTTTTCCGCAGTTGGGATTTCCCACCAAAGCCACTGTTAAATTTTTCATGTTTCAAATTCCAAGTTTCAAATTTCAGGTTTCAGGTTTTAGCTTTCGACCTTCTCGATGTTCAGCGAATCTGCTTCCGCCTTACGTAGCGTCAAATTAAAGCCACGCAACTGAATTTCTGCCGGATCACCCAGCGGAGCCATCCGCACCAGTTTGAATTCCGCGCCGCGAATGAGCCCCATTTGCAACAGCTTTTGTCGATACATTCGATCCGTTGTATCATAGCCCTTCACCCGACCCGACTCGCCGACCTTCAACTCCTTGAGTTTCATCGCATTTCCTTTTTTAAATAAAATCTAAATAGTGGTATCGCATTTGAGAGTTAGGAGCAACTAAAACTCAAGCCCGAGTTGCATCGTGATGAGATCCGCATCGGGTCCACCGTCAAACTCCTCGTGCATGTATTCGAGAGAAAGCCCGGTGCTGTACAAATCGGTTTCACGAAGAAGAACATTACAAACCACTCCGCAGCGGGTTTCGGCAAACCAGTCAGCCACCCCTCTTGATTTTTCAATTTTCCCAGCGACATCGACTCGATCAGAGAGAGCAAACCCCAACTCGAGGTTGAGTGACTCCGGCTGAAAGCCTGTATCCACTCCGTCGATGGAGATCGAATCCAGCACCTTCACATACTCGGCGATCAGCGTTGCGGGGCCCATCGTCGCGCTGACCCATGCGTTAAGGCCGCCGGTATCATCCGAGGTCGTCACATATCCAGAATCGTCGAGCATACCAGTCAACCCATCGGAGTCCATGATGTTACGAATCCAGGCCGCCCCGAACGCCACGGACGAATCCTCGTTCTCGATCGTGTAGGATGCCGCGACGACCGCGTTCTCAACCTGGCTTTCCCCGTCGGTTTGCACATCGCCATTAAACACAGAAACACTCGCGAAGAACCCGCCCTTTTCAAATCCGAGCAACGCCGCATCTTCCTGCGCCTCGCCCAACTCTAAAACAATTGGATCGGAAATAAACAAACTGTCGAAATTCCCGAATGGAACGTACATCTTCCCGAGTTGCAAAAAGAAGGGCGTCACCTCTGGGTTTCCAAGCGTGATAAAACCTTGGTCGATATCGAGTTCTTCGCCGTCCTCGTAGAGTGCCACGACATCCGCCCGAACCCACTCATCGAACTGCCAACCCGCCGCCAGCTCCACCGTCGCCAGCGAGATATCGCTTGCGTCCTCATCGCCCGTGCTATTGTAACCGGCCTCCACCTCGATCACCCCACTGAACTCCAACCCCTCCGGAATCGAGAGCGTCGGTAAAGCCGCCCGCTCGTCCACCTTCGTTTGAACCGCCGCCGTCTGCGCCTGATTTTCTTGAAGCATTGCTCTGAGCTGAGCGACTTCTAATTGAAGCGCATTGAACGCCTCCTTGCTCACCGTCTCCTCCGCGAAAACCCCGCCCGCCACGAAACAGACCACCATCATCATCCAAACCATTTTCCTCATTGCAACTCCTTCTGCGGCTCTTCACCGCACCTCTATTAGTTAAAGCGAAGTAAGTTAGCTTAGCCTAAAAATAAAACAAGCCGTTTTTTAGATTAAATTTAAATAAGAGCAAGGGGACTCTGTAAATTAGGCGTGGCAAAGAAAGTTTGCTACTCTCCGCAGATGGAAAAACTAAGCGCCAGCCTCGAAGACTATCTCGAAACCATTTTCATCATCGCCGAACAGAAAGGGGCGGCACGCCCCAAGGACATTGCGGATCGTCTCCATGTGCGTGCGGCCTCCGTGACCGGTGCACTAAAAACACTCGCCGGAAAAAAACTGGTGAACTACGCCCCCTACGATGTCGTCACCCTGACGCCCGCCGGCAAGCGGATCGCAAAAAAAATTGAAGGTAAACACAATGCCATCCTCAACTTCTTCACCAACGTGCTCGATATTCCGAGCGAAGAGGTTGAAGAATTCGCCTGCACCATGGAGCACTCCATTCCAGATCATGTCATGGAACGATTTATTGAGTTTGCAGAATTTGTCGAGAAGTGCCCAAACCGCGGGGCATCGTGGAGAGAAGCATCACACGGCTATTTTTGCAAAACCCGCGGGGTCGACCCGCAGTGCGAAAAGTGTAATCTGGCAGATGGGTAGAGAAGTTCGGAAAGCATCTGCCCAATTTCTTGTAGCCGCGATCCTCGATCGCGGGGTCGAAGGGTTGAGTTTTTTAACCACATTGGACATAGACAGGATCACCGCGATCATGGATTGCGGCTACATTCGATCCCTCGGGGTCATTTCGGCGGCAGTGGAAAACGAGCGCCCCGAAGCGGCGAGGGTCTCCGAAGACGCTCTTCTACTTTACATTTCCAAGCATTGGAAAAGTCAGCAAGCTCCGACTCAGTCGGCTACCAGTTTTCGCCGAGAATCTCGAAATGCGCCTGCGGATGATCGCAAGCCGGGCATTTTGTAAGCGCTTTGGGACCTTCGTGCAAATATCCGCAGTTGCGACAGCGCCAGACCACAGCGTCACCCCGCTCAAAGACCTTTCCAGCCTCAATGTTGGCGGCCAGCTCCTTGTAGCGTTTGTCGTGCTGTTTTTCAGCCACAGCGATGGCGGTGAATACAGCGGCAATCAGCATGAATCCTTCTGCTTTCGCTGTCACAGCAAACTCAGGATACATTTCAGTCCACTCGTGCTCTTCACCCGCAGCGGCATCCAGCAGGTTCTGCAGGGTGTCTTTCACCGGCCCGGCCGGGAAGGTGCTGGCGGGGATTTGAATTTCGCCACCTTCCATCAGTTTAAAGAGACGCTTGGCGTGCTCTTTTTCCTGATTTGCGGTTTCAGTGAAAATATCAGAGATCTGAACGAGACCTTCTTTTTTGGCGACGCTAGCATAGTAGGTGTAACGGTTGCGGGCCTGCGATTCGCCGGCAAATGCACACATCAGATTGGTTTCGGTTTTGCTTCCCTTGAGTTCCATAGTGTTCCTCCTTTTAAAAGTTAACGGAGTGAATTATGGGTATCTCTGCACCTGTTTTCAAGGCTGGTTTCCCACGACATAAACGAAAGCTGGCGTGCTGGCCCTTCGACTCCTTTTAGTCGCTCAGGACATTCAACTCGTTCGAACAAAATGGCCCGCCATCGAGAAAAAGAAGTTTATAGATGACGACGGGCAAACTCACGCCCCGAACCGCTTTTCAGGTAAAGCTCAAAAGCAACTGCCTTTTCTTCGTCCCGAAAAACAATGCTGGTTTCGATATACCATGGACAAAACTTCGCCGTATGAGGAACCTCGCCTTGATTGTGTTTTTGCAGGCGGGATTTTAAATCTCTCGTGCGGCCAACATAATGATGATCACCCTGCTCGCTCCTTAAAATATAAACGGTGTGGTTTGTATTCATAGCTGGCCTGCCAAGCCGTAGACTCGAAGCGATACTCACAGTCCGCCTTCGCATACTCGCAACCGCTCGCATGACTACGGCGTGACAGCCTCCGCTCTTCGCTCCGCTTCGAGCGAAGGCTGGTGCGCCCAACAGGAGTCGAACCTGTATCAATGGCTTCGGAGGCCACTATTCTATCCATTGAACTATGGGCGCAAGAGAAGAGAGAACGTACCGATTCCCGTTTCATTGGGAAACAGAAAAAGACAAAAACAAAACGCCCCGCAGTGCGGGGCGCTCGGCAAACCGTCCGTAAAGACGATTAGGCGTTGGCGGCTTCGAACTCTTTCATGAAGTCGATGAGCGCATCGACGCCTTCTGCGGGAAATGCATTGTAAATAGAGGCACGGATGCCACCCACGGAACGGTGCCCTTTCAAGCTAGTCATGTTCTTAGCGACGGCTTCGGCCACAAACTGCGCTTCGAGCTCTTCGGTCGGCAGACGGAACGTGACGTTCATCGGCGAGCGGTATTCCGTCACGGCAGTGCCTTTGTAGAAGTCGGACGCATCGATCGCGGCGTAAAGCTTGCCCGCTTTCTCTTCGTTGCGCTTCTGCATCCCTTCGAGTCCGCCGTTGGCCAGCAACCAGCGGGTAACGAGTGCAATGATGTAGATCGGGAACGTCGGCGCGGTGTTGGACAGCGAGTTGTTTTCCAGAACGTGCTGGTAGCGGAAAAGCTCCGGAAGAGTTTCCGGACCCTTGGCCGCCAACTCATCTTTAATGATCACCAGTGTGACACCGGCACAGGCTAGATTTTTCTGCGCACCCGCGTAGATCATGTCGAACTGCGATACGTCGAGCGGGCGGGAGAGAATATCCGAAGACATATCCGCGATGAGCGGCGCGTCCGTTTTCGGGAATTCTTTCACCTGTGCGCCGGAGATCGTCTCGTTGGAGCAGATGTGCACATAGGCCGCGCCATCGGTGAAGCTCAGGTCGTTGCCCGGTACGCAGGTCGGAATCTCTTTCGCTGTGTTGGCGATCTCGTTGACCGTTCCAATTTTCTGCGCGGCCTTAATCGCCTTCGAGCTCCAGGCCCCTGCGGTGATGTAGTCCGCGGTCTGGCCTGCGCCGAGCAGGTTCATCGGGATCAACGAGAACTGAGTGCTCGCGCCGCCGGTCATAAAGAGAACGCTGTAGCCCTCCGGAATCTTCAGTAGCTCTTTGAGGTTATCGATGGCCTCGGTGTGAATGGCAGAGTAGTCCTTGCCGCGGTGGCTCATTTCCATGATGGACATGCCGGTTCCGTTAAAATCGAGCAGTTCAGACTGAACCTGTTTGAGAACCTCTTCCGGCAGAATCGCCGGCCCTGCGCTGAAATTGTATGCACGTGCCATGATGAACCTTTCCTTACTATTGTTAAAACAGACCGGAAAGGTACCCCTTCCCTGCCCGCCCATCAAACGGATTTTCCAACCATTAGAACCCGCTACGCTAGATTTCAGTGCTTCGCATCCCAAGGGCCACGCTTTTTGGCTCTTCTCGGATGTTCGTTTTTTCACTCGCATCAAATCATTGAGGTACCCCGGATGGCCGTCGCGTCCCACGGATCGTTTCAGCCCAAAAGACGAAAGACGGTCTTTCAAGTTATTTTGAGCCTCCATAACCGTGCCATAAG
>Ga0307929_1000585_pt1 | contig 34290 bp, 37 predicted proteins | sample AceLakmetage1330_FD_203160 | JGI IMG/M metagenome (GOLD analysis project Ga0307929, IMG submission 203160) | Saline water microbial communities from Ace Lake, Antarctica - #1330 | ecosystem: Environmental > Aquatic > Non-marine Saline and Alkaline > Saline | place: Antarctica: Ace Lake...
AGCTTTTCAAGCCATGTAGCCTCTAGACGTTCGGCGCAACCATGCCTTCTAATTCCAAATTAAAGTCACGGCTTAAGCGAAACATTCACGGGATTCTCCTAGCCAATGGTAATTCAAGCTAACGAGCTCATTTTTCGAGCGAAAAGCCACAATATGTTTGGAAGCACGGATCTCAACGTAGATGCGTTGCGAGCATTAGCTGAAGAAGAATTGGACGCTGCCGACAAGATTGGGCACGCGTTACGAACGCAGAATCTAGACCTTCCAAAAACTGCTTGGCTCGGAGCTCGCCTAATAAAGAATGGATTGAGTATATTAGATCAGCGCGGCGCCAGCGGCCTAGCTTCCTATTACTTCTTACGAGGCCTCAACGATTATGAAGCTGGCCGCTCAAAATTCTTAGAAAAAAGGTTGGCGGATATCATGCTAGCCGCCGGCTCGGGTGACGTGGAGACACTTAGAAGCATCGCAGACGAACTGCCATACACACAGGCTGAACTTCCGTATCCGGATGAAATTTTACAGGTTGAAAAACTTGGAAATATAAACTCACAACTTGAGAAACTAGAGACCACGCTCGGTGAAATAGAATCGGCAAAAATCACACTAGCTACGCTGACGGAGAGCGGTCAAACAATCGCAAAAAAGATTCATGATTCAAAGGAATCCGCCGAAGCCACAGCCGCATCGTTGAAAGAAATTGAGGATCGCGCCTCAAAGATGGGCGAGTTAATTACCAGCAGAATAGAGGCAGTGGAAGCCAGCTACTTGGCAAACCATTCATTGAAGAAAGCGGCGGTTTTTTGGGGAAGTGAATCTAAAGACCATCAAACCAGCCAACGGAGGTGGTTTTGGGTGTTCATAATCGCAGTAGGCATCACCATTGCCGGAGCCATCGGACTCATCTTTAAATTTGAGACCATCGCAGCATCCTCACTTCTGAAAACCCCCAATACATGGTCGCTGGTCCTCATCTTGTTTGGCGTACCTATTGGCGTATGGCTCTGGATGGTTCGCCTGTTTTCGCGAATGCATCGACATGAGATCGCCCTTCGTGACGATACGAAGGAAAGAAAACTCATGACAGAAGCCTACATCTCGATGCTAGCGACAGAAGACATACAACCTGACGATCGGGGCCATGTATTGCGATCAATATTCCGCCCACGGACGGTTGAGGATATAGAGGATGGTCCACCAACCATTGTCGCCCAGTTGGCGGAAGGCTTTCGCGACGGAAGAGCGGGCACCAAATGACCCTAAAACTTGTCCGCCGACCAAAAGCGATCTGCAAACACATCATTACTGGCGTTAGCAGGGGAGCGCCTTCGACCACTCGGCCACCTCTCCACCGCCGGGGATACGCGGGAAACCGCCTGATTTCAAGCCACAAATACGTCTGAGCGACGCACCAACCACAATAAAGTGTGGCCGGTGCAGAGTTGCCCCTGCCCGGCCTCCAAAAAAAAGCAAAAAAAAGGCGGGGCCCAAAATACGCAAGGGCCCCGCCATACAGGTGTTGAGGAATGCTGCCTGATCAGAACGAATAGGAGGCGTTCACCGACAGGAAGTCTTTATCGTTGAGGTCGTTGTAGTCGCGGGCGCCGAAATTGTTGGTGTAGGCGAGGCCCACTTGCCATGTGCTTTCAAGGTCCGCATTCACACGAAGGGTCAAGGCCTTCTTGTGTTCGATGAAGCCGGGGCCAATCGGGCCGGCTGAGTTGCCCTTCACGTCGTGGCCGTACTGCACCGACGGTGAGACTGTCCAGGAGGTGCCGAATGCATTGTTGTATTCAGCGATTGCCACCAAACGGTAGCCCCAGGAGAAGTCGTCCGCGTAGTTGGTGAAGCCAACACCCTGGCCAAGAATGGCATCCGCAACGGCGTTAGGATGACCTGCCCCCGAGCGCGGTGCCGAAAGACGGGCATTGGAGCGCAGGTCAGGCAGATACTGCGCACCGACATTGGTCAGCAGGATGATCATATCCGCGTCAATGGCGGAGGTAATCGGATCCGATGACGGGAAGGTGCTGGTTGTCTGGAACTGCGTGGTCATCGATGCATATTCATCGTAGCCACGAATTTCCGTGCCCGATGCATAGATCCCGCCAAAGTCGCGTACCACGAAGTTGTCGGGCAACGTCCCATCGGGAAGACCAGCGGCGTAGTCATCCAGGCTGGAGTTTTCCAGATCATTCGCATTGATCTCGGGGTCGGCCAGCTGGAACGGCATGTTCGGCGTGTAGGACACTTCACCAGCCACAGCCGTACCGCCAAGAACATCAACAAGCGTGTTGAAGCTTGCACCCCACGCCTCAATGTCTTCCACATAGACGGCGTAGGATTCCTTGGTCCGCGCATTCGCACCAACAGCCGCATTCAGGATCGAAACCGGAAGCCCCAACGCCGTACCATTGGCTGGGTTCGCACAGTTTGCGAATGTATTTGCCGTCGCCAGAAGGCCAAGCAAGGTCCCGCAGAACTGGCTGGTGGATGTTACGTTCACAGCATTCAGCGCCGCGTTGCCTGTTACCGCGCCCATGTTCAGCGAAGCGGCAGCAGACGTAAACGTCGCGATCGGCAGCTTGGAATGGTAACGGTTGAAGTAGAAGGCAAGATCGGTGCCGTCGTTCAGCCAGTCCGCATAGTAGCGGAATGCAACGCCGAACTGGCCTTGATCATCCGCGTCGCGGTCATGCGTCCGCGGCACGGCCACTCCGCCGCCACCGTATTCGCTGGCCAGCATCACATAGGCACCACCGTCGCAATAGCCGTCATGGCCGGCGTGGAAAGTGCCGCATGCATTGAGGTCGGATTTTTCAAAGCCGAAGGCGTAGTACCCTTCGAGGCTCATGTCGAACGGCAGGCCGAGTGAGGCATAGACAGTCGGCTGCGGCTTCAGCGCTTCACGCACTTCAGAACCAGGTGTCCGCAGGGCAGCCACATCAACCGGCAGATACGCATTCACACCACCGGGAATGAACAGGCTCTAGCCCCAGTTCACCACCTGGTTGCCGGCGCGCAATGTCAGCGGCAGATCGCCGACTTCAAAATTTGTATAAACGAACGCGTCGAGCAGTTCAGCACCCGAGCGAGCCGCATCCTGCGCATCATCGCCACGCGCGGCATCCTTCAGCGGCCGGCGGCCGAAGCGCGAATTGCCTTCGCCAAGATGGGCATCGGCCCAGAAATCAAAGAACGCCGTGCCGCGCACGAAGACGCCCATGTTGCGCCAGGAAATATCGGCTTCGCCGGTCACCTTGACGACGCGCGAAATGGTTTCCCAGCCTTCGGTGTTGATGTTGCCATCGTCATTGTTGACGCTCTGCGCCACGCCGAGGCTATTTGTGCAGCCGCCATTAAACGTTGAGACGTATTCGCAATCCTGATTGCTCGTCCGGATGCTGGTGCCGACCGACATTGTGGTGGACGTGGCGATGTCCGCCTCGCCGACTTTAAAATTGGCTGCCTGCGCAATGGCGGGTGCTGCAATAAACGCGGCCCCCAATATCCATGCACCTACAAGACGTGGAGCGATGCCCCTACCCTTGAGTATCATTTCTTCCCCCTTGATCCCGGCCCTTCGGCGACGGGAACGCATAAGTTGGCCGCCGGCTGGTACGCAGCCTGACGCACACGCTTGCTCAAATCATTACGTTCAGTCTTAACTGAACAAACAGGAACTACGGAATTAAACTTTTCCCGTCAACGCCCAATCCACAAAAAAGGGCGGCAAATAAGGGAGTTGTGGCTTTTGCGCCGCGCCCATAGGATGGGCGTTCGGTCTGAACTGTGAAAACCAAACAAATAAAACAGTCGGACCACACAAAAAGACGTTCATACATAACGCGTTTCGGGGGGAGCGAATTGTGGATTCCATAAGGGAAAAAGCGGCGGAAGAGTTCGTCGAGATTATGGGACTCGTCCTGCAGTCGGACGGTTTGTCCCGCACCGCAGGACGAATCCTGGCCATGCTGATTTTGATGGATCGGCCCGCCGGACTGGACGAAATCGCCAATTACCTGCAGGTCAGCCGTTCGGGTGTATCCACCAACACCCGCGAACTGGAGCGTATCGCCGCCATCGAGCGCAGCACCCGCCCCGGCGACCGCCAATACTATTTTGAAGTCGTGAATGACGTCCTCAGCCCGCTGCTCAATAATCACGTGGAGCGGATGAACAAGGCGCTTGCGACCATTCGCAAAGCGTCTGCCACCATTCCGCCCGCATGGGAGCAGGCCTGTAACCGGCTGGACCGGATGGATTTCTTCTATTCAATCGCCATCGGCAAGACCAACGACCTGATCCATGAACTTGCGGACGCAGACAAAGCCAACGCACCGGTAAAGCGGCCCGCTATTACACCCGCCGACTGACAAACTGTCTGTATTTGCCATACCAGCATGCCACCGCACGTTGCATAATCGGCTCATAAGATGAGTCGGCACATCCGGCGACTCGCAAGAGGCAATAATAATGTTCAAAGAATTCCAGGAGTTCATCTCCCGCGGCAACGTGATCGACCTAGCGGTCGGTATCGTTATCGGCAGCGCATTCACAGCGATCGTAAAATCGCTGGTTGCGGATGTCGTCATGCCGCCCATCGGCCTGGTCCTGGCCGGCGTTGATTTCTCAGCGCTGTTCCTGGCCCTGGATGGCAACAGCTATCCAACCATCGCCGCAGCCGCCGAAGCAGGGGCTGCTACCCTCAATTACGGGTTGTTCATCAACGCCATCATCTCGTTCCTGATCGTCGCCTTCGTGGTGTTCCTGATCGTGCGGTCCATCAACAAGATGAAGCGCAAGCAGGAAGAGAACCCGGCAGAGGCACCGCCCCCGCCGCGCAACGAACAGTTGCTCGAAGAAATCCGCGATCTGCTGAAAACACGCAGCGCCTGAAACTGAGCGGTCGCGCGAGCCTTGGAGCTAGCGCGGCCGCATCAGGCCTTCCTGCGTAACGGATGCGATAAGCACCCCGTCCTGCGTAAAGATGTTGCCGCGATTAAAACCACGTGCGCCAAAGGCTGAAGGTGCATCCTGCGCATAGAGAAGCCACCCATTCGCCTTGAACGGACGATGAAACCACATGGCATGATCAAGCGACGCGGTCTGTACCTTGCCGTCCATCCATGACACGCCATGCGGATTGAGGCTGGTGTCCAGCAATGTCATGTCGGACGCGTAAGCCAGAACACACTGGTTCAAGGCCACATCGTCGCCCACAGGCCCAACAGCACGAAACCAGACATGACTGACTGGTGCCCGCTTCTCGGCGTCAAAATAGCTGGGCGGCTCCACGAAGCGAAGTTCAATTGGGCGTGGACGCAGGAACCGGTCCCGCATTTTTGCCGGTATTTTGTCAGCCACCGCCTCACGCATCTCAATTTCGCTGGGCAGGGTTTCAGGCCCCGGGATATCGGGCATTTCAATCTGATGATCGAACCCCTCTTCCGGCATCTGAAATGATGCAGCCATATTGAATATCTGTTTGCCGTGTTGAATGGCAATGACGCGCCGCGTGGTGAAGCTACGTCCGTCGCGCGAGCGGTCCACCTCATAGACGATGGGCACCTTTGGGTCGCCCGGCCGAATGAAATAGGCATGCAGCGAATGGCAATGCCGGTCCGCATCAACCGTGCGCTGGGCGGCGACCAGCGCCTGGCCGATCACCTGTCCACCAAACACCCGCTGCCATGAATCCGCCGGGCTCTCGCCGCGGAACAAATTGACTTCAATCGGCTCGAGATCGAGCAAGCTGAGGAGGTTTTCGACCTGACCGGACATGGGCATCCTTAATTTTGGGGCTTGGTACGCAACAAGAGCTGCCGCCCACTAAAAAGCGGCGCCAGCAAGGGTGGCGTTGTCATGCCTCAGCGGATGCGGAAAGGTCAACAGGGGCAAAACGCCCCCCTGCCATGCGTTTCCGGCAGTGAGGGCATGCCCCGAAGAAGGGTCGGCGGTCGTCTTTAGGCGTGTGATGTCATCCATTCGCGGGCCTGGCGCTGGGCCTCGGCAATTTCGGCTGTAGACATCTGGTCAGCCAGTTCCTTGCGTTGCTCCTTGGCTTCATTCGAGCCGCGTAGCGCCGCCAGATTGAACCATTTGTGAGCCGTCACAAGATCAGGCTCAACGCCTTTTCCCACTGAAAAAATCAGCCCCAGATTATAAAGCGCACCGCTGGTGCCTTTTTCGGCAGCCAACTCGAAACGCTTTAGATCATCAAGTTCCACACGGGCCATGGAATCCTCCTACCGACGCCCTGAACGAAACAAGACCCCGCCACCAATGTCTGGCTTTGAGCCCGCAGTACCCCCGCACTGCCCATACCCCATTGGGTACGTTTGCAGAGCGGATGCTGGCCTGCCCGTCTAAACAACAGGTTAAGCGATTCAAATGGAGCGGAAGAGTCGACCTTTTTTGGGATTACTTAAGTCCGAAACATTTATCCCTGTGGCAACGGTACCACCATTCCGGCCTTGACGGCCTCACGCGCGCCCAGCGTATCGAGCCAGCGCTGGGTATTCACACCCTCGCCCACCACATCCGGTTTGACACCCTTGATGATCGGAAAACCCAGAGAAATCCAAGGATAAAGAGCCATATCAGCAATCGAATAATCGCCAGCCGCAAATTCGTTGTCGGCCAAATGCTTGTCAAACACAGCAATCAGCCGCGCACTCTCATCCATAAAGCGACCAATCGCATAGGGAACCTGCTCAGGCGCCGTATTCACGAAGTGATTGAGCTGACCCATCATCGGCCCGATGCCGCCCATCTGCCACATCAGCCATTCAAGTGCCTTGGCGCGTGCCGGGCCTGACGGCGCCAGAAACTTGCCGGTCTTTTCCGCCAGATAAATCAGGATCGCACCGGATTCAAAAACCGAGACCGGACCGCCCTCGCCGTTCTGGTCGACGATCGCCGGAATACGGTTGTTGGGACTCACCGCCAGGAACGCCGGCTTGAACTGCTCGCCATTTCCGATGTCGACGGGATGCGCCGTGTAGTCGAGCCCGGTCTCCTCCAGCATGATGGAAACCTTGCGCCCGTTCGGCGTCGTCCACGTATAAAAGTCGATCATTCACCCACTCCCCGTCGGGCAGTCTGCGCTGCCACTTGTTTGCCAAAATAAAAGCCCCGCCCCGTTGACCGGGAGCGGAGCTCATATGGTGACGCAATCCAAAACCTCAATCGGTCTTTATCAGCACCTCGATAAACTGATGGTGATGACCATCATCTTCAATGCGCGGCACAACCTTGTAATCCCCCGGCTTAATTTCATAGCCAAGGGCATCCTGACTGTCATCAAACGCAGCAACACGACTGCCTGACGGGTTCAGCAGATCAAACCCGTAATCACCACCAATCACCGAGAAGATACGCCCAGGCTTCTCCAGCTGCGTCACCGGCGCCTTGATCAGCGGCTCGATGCGCTCATGGTCATCATGCAGACCTTTGATCTTGGCAATGCCCGCAATGGCGATGCCCGGGGTCAGCATGAGAACTGCCAGTGCAATGCCCACGCAGTACTTCCACATCATGTACCCCCCAATCAGACCTTAAAGGCCAAGTTTCTTCGCAAGGATTTCATTCACCGCAGCCGGGTTTGCCTTGCCCTGACTTGCCTTCATCACCTGACCGACAAACCAGCTCGCCATTTTCGGCTTTTCCTTGAGCTCTTCAACTTTGTCCGGGTTCTGAGCAATCACTTCGTCCACCAGCGCTTCAATCGCGCCCGTATCCGTGACCTGCTTCAGACCCTTCTCCTCAACGATCTTGCCCGGCGCATCTCCGGTCTCGACCATGATCTCGAACACATCTTTTGCGATACGTCCTGAAATCGTGTTGTCGGAAATAAGATCCACAAGCTCACCGAGATGGTCGGCTGAAACCGGCGACTCGGTAATCTCGACATTCAGTTTGTTGAGTGCGCCGAACAGTTCACCGGTCACCCAATTGGCGGCAATGCGCGCGTCACGCCCCTCGGCCACCTTCTCGAAATAGTAGCAAGATGCCTTGTCGCCAGCCAGCACGCCAGCGTCATAGGGCTTGAGACCCCATTGCTCAACAAACCGCGCCTTCTTGGCGTCCGGCAGTTCCGGCAGGCTCGCACGGATGGTCTCAATGAAATCATCTGCCAGTTCCAGCGGCAGCAGGTCCGGGTCCGGGAAGTAGCGATAGTCATGCGCTTCTTCCTTGGAGCGCATGGAGCGTGTCTCGCCGGACCGTGCATCAAACAGCCGCGTCTCCTGCTTCACTTCTCCGCCGTCTTCAATGAGGTCGATCTGACGGCCGACTTCATACTCAACAGCCTGCCCGACAAACCGGAACGAGTTGACGTTCTTGATCTCGCAGCGCGTGCCCAAAGGCCCGCCCGGCTTGCGCACCGACACATTGATGTCGCCGCGCATGGAGCCTTCTTCCATGTTGCCGTCGCACGTCCCCAGATAGCGCACAATCGTCCGCAGCTTCTTGAGGAACGCCTGGGCTTCTTCCGCCGAGCGCATATCCGGCTTGGAGACGATCTCCATCAGCGCCACGCCCGAGCGGTTGAGGTCAACGAATGACAATCCGGGATCCTGATCATGCAGGCTCTTGCCCGCATCCTGCTCCAGATGCAGCCGCTCGATCCCGACTGTGCGGGTAATACCCTCCGCCATGTCGAGCACGACTTCGCCTTCACCAACAATCGGCAGATCAAACTGTGAAATCTGATAGCCCTGCGGCAGGTCAGGATAGAAATAGTTCTTGCGTGCAAACACAGAACGCTTGTTGATCTTGGCATTCAGCCCAAGGCCCGTGCGAACCGCCATCTCCACGCAATAGGCGTTGAGCACCGGCAGCATCCCGGGCATTGCCGCATCCACAAAGCTCACCTGCGAATTCGGCTCAGCGCCAAACTCCGTTGCCGCGCCCGAAAACAGTTTTGATTTCGAGGCAACCTGCGCATGGCACTCAATGCCGATAATGACTTCCCAGGGGCCGGTTGCCCCCTCGACCAGTTTTGATTCAGCTTCCGCCATTACGACCTCCACCATGCATCGGGCTTGCCCGTAAAGCCCGCCGCACGCTCCAGCGCATAGGCGCCACGCAACACTGTTTCTTCGTCAAACGCCCGACCGATCAGTTGCAGCCCCAAAGGCAGCCCCTTGTCCGACACGCCCGCCGGCACGGAAATGCCCGGCAACCCTGCAAGGCTTGCAGGCACCGTGAACACGTCATTGAGATACATCGACAACGGATCATCCGTCTTGGCACCAATGCCAAAGGCAGGCTCCGGCGCCGTCGGCGTCAGGATCAGATCCACATCCTCAAACGCATCCTTGAAATCCTGAGCAATCAGTGTACGGATTTTCTGCGCTTTGAGGTAATACGCATCGTAATAGCCCGCAGACAGCACATAGGTGCCGATCAGAATGCGGCGCTTCACTTCAGCGCCAAAGCCAGCGGCACGCGTATTTTCATACATGCTGGTAATGTCATCACCCGGCACCCGCAGTCCATACCGCACACCGTCATAGCGCGCGAGGTTGGACGACGCTTCAGCAGGCGCCACGATGTAATAAGTCGGCAGCGCGTATTTGGTGCGCTTGAGGCTGACGGTTTTCACCTTTGCCCCCTGCTCCACCAGCAGATCCACGCCACGCTGCCAAAGGTCTTCGATTTCCTTCGGCATCCCGTCAACGCGGTATTCTTCCGGCACACCAATGGTCAGCCCTTTGACGCCACCTTCAAGTGCTGCCTCATAGTCCGGCACCGGCGTGTTGATGGAGGTGGAATCCTTCGCATCATGTCCCGCCATCGCGCCCAGCATGATTGCCGCATCACGCACCGTGCGCGTCATCGGCCCGGCCTGATCCAGCGACGACGCAAACGCAATCGTGCCCCACCGCGAGCACCGCCCATATGTCGGCTTCATCCCGACAATCCCGGTCAGCGCCGCCGGCTGGCGGATCGACCCGCCGGTATCGGTACCCGTGGCACCGGCACACAGGTTCGCTGCCACAGCTGCGGCAGACCCGCCGGACGAACCGCCCGGCACCAGCGCGTTATCATCCCCCTCAAGCCGCCACGGATTGCGCACCGGCCCGTAATAAGAGGTCTCGTTGGAGGAGCCCATGGCGAACTCGTCCATATTGGTCTTGCCCAGCAACACCGCGCCTGCATCCCACAGATTGCGGGTGACAGTGGATTCATAAGCCGGCGTGAACCCGTCCAGAATATGGCTCGCCGCCGTCGTCTTCACCCCTTCGGTGCAGAACAGGTCCTTGATGCCCAGAGGCATCCCCTCAAGCGGCCCCGCCTCGCCATTCTTGCGGCGGGCGTCGGATTCCTTGGCCATCTCAACGGCCTTGCCGGGCAGCACCGTAATAAACGCGTTGAGCGGATCAGCCTCATGGATGGCATCGAGATAGGCGTTGGTCAGCTCTTCCGCCGAGCAGTCACCCTTGCCCAGCGCATCACGCGCACCGGCAATATCAAGCTGCGTCAGATCGCTCATTCCACCACCTTCGGCACAGTAAAGTGCCCCTCGCGCGCATCCGGCGCATTGCGCAACACATCATCCCGCTTGCCGCCATCGCTCACATCGTCAGCGCGCAGCGGCGCGGAAGCGTCCACAACCGAGGTCATCGGCATGACACCATCGGTGTCCACCTCTTCGAGTTGGGCCACCCAATCCAATATCTGGTTGAGTTCGCCCACAAGCGGGGGCACTTCGTCATCCTTGATGGCGATCCGCGCAAGCATCGCGATCCGCCGGACTGTGGCCGCATCAACTGACATAGAAAACTTCCAGCTAAGGGCTTATCAGCGCGGACAAAATGGCCCGGACCCGCCGAATCGCCTCTTGGGTTGCAGTAAGGGGTGTAAGAGTGGCGCGGAACATAGCCGTAACGTACAAGACGCTTCAACCTCTTGCCTCCCTAACAAGCCGGATACACCCAATTGATTACCGAAGATGCGACGGAATTTGCCGCTGCCCTCCCCGCAACCGGCGGCCTTTTGGGCCTTGATCTGGGCACAAAAACCATCGGCATCGCCTCCAGCGACCCCGACCGGCGGCTGGCATCACCGGTGGTCACCCTCAAACGCGGCAAATTCTCGGTCAATTCCCAGGAAATGCAGGCGCTTATAAATGACCGGCAGACAGCGGGCCTCGTCCTTGGCCTGCCCATAAACATGGACGGCACATCCGGCCCCCGCGCCCAATCCAGCCGCACCTTCGCCCGAAACCTGACAAATGCACTGGGTCTCCCCGTGCTCCTGTGGGATGAGCGCCTCTCAACAGCAGCCGTCGAACGCGAGTTGATCGGCCTGGATACGTCGCGCAAACGCCGCGCCGAGGTCATTGATCAGATGGCTGCCAGCTACATCCTGCAAGGTGCGTTGGACCGGCTACAGGCAATCAAACGCCAATCTAGCTGACCCGCCGCAAGGCAAACACAGCCTGCGCTCGCGCTGCCACTTTCCCATCTGGCCCTATGAACTCCACATCCGCATGTAGCAGGCTGGATGAAGTATTCGTCACTTTGCCTGTCAGCGTTAAAGGCCCTGCGCCGATCGGGCGAAAATAGTCCACATTCAGGCTTGCAGTGCGCATCATCTGCGCATTGTCCAACACAGTCATCGCCGCAAATGTGGCCACCTGGTCGGCCAGCACCCCGTAATAGCCACCAAACAAAAAACCTTCAGGGTTGAGCAATTCCGGCTCAAGCGCCCAGACCTTGCGCACAAACCCCGGCTCCCAGTGCTCCAGCGCACCGAGCGAGAGCCTCTGTGCGACCGGCGGCAGCTGCGCCTCACCGGACGTCAGAGCCGACAACCGCTCCTGCCAATGGCTGGTGTGACTCGTAGTCTGCATGGGATTCACCTATGAGGGGGGACAGAACAGTCCGCAACGCTGCCCACCAAACCGGGCTGAAATAGGGCTGGCCCAATCGGGCCAAGGCACTACCCATGATTGAAATCCTCTACGCCCTCATCCCCGTCTTTCTGGTCATCGCGCTGGGTGCCAGCCTGCGCCGCCTCAGCTTTCCCGGTGATGACTTCTGGCCGCTGCTGGATCGCGTCACCTATTTCATCCTGTTCCCGTCGCTGCTGGTGCACTCCCTTGTCGCCGCCGATTTTTCAAATATCCCCGTCCCCAACATGGCCGCCGCCCTGTTCGCGGGCCTCATCACCATGTCGCTGCTGATGATCAGCCTGCGCCCGTTAATCTCCGGCCCGATGGGACAATCCGGCCCTGCCTTCACCAGCATCTTTCAAGGCGCCACCCGCTGGAACAGCTTTGTCGCACTGGCTGCCAGCTTTTCGCTGTTCGGCACAGAAGGTCTTGCGCTTGCTGCCGTCGGCATCGGTGTGCTGGTGCCGACCGTCAATGTGCTGTGCGTCTTCATACTCATGCGCTATGCGGGCGATGATCCGGCCAGCTTCCGGATGCTTGCGCGGCTGCTGGTGCGCAACCCGCTGGTGCTTGCCTGTGCGACAGGTATCTTCCTCAATGCGTCCGGCATCGGCCTGTGGGAACCGATCCTCACAGGCGTCGATATTCTCGGACGCGCCGCCCTCGCGCTGGGCCTGCTCGCCGTCGGTGCCGGTCTCGACCTTTCGCGCTTCTCCTCACAACGCATGCCAATTGCCCTGACAACAAGCCTGCGACTCATCCTTATGCCGCTGCTCATGGCCGGATGGTGCTGGGTCTTTGATGTGGATGGCATCGCCCGCATGGTGGCCATCCTCTGCGGTGCCGTCCCCGGTGCAACGGCGTCTTATGTGCTCGCCCGCCAGCTCGGCGGCGATGCCCCGCTGATGGCAAGCCTCATAACGGCATCAACACTCACAGCCATTGTCACCATGCCCACAATCATCTGGCTGCTTGGCTGATTGTTAACGACAGTTGCAGGAAACAAAAACGCTACCTTGCGGTGCAGCCTGCCAATCCCTATAAACTCGGCTTTTAATGACCATCCAAGCAGAACGCCCTGAATTGTCCTTTTCCCAAACCCATCTTCTGGGCACTGAGGGACTGTCGATTCAGGATATCAACGCGCTCCTTGATCTCTCCGACACCTATGTCGATCAGAACCGCCGCGTGGACAAAAAGTCCGCCGTACTGCGCGGTCGCACCCAGATAAACCTGTTCTTCGAAGCCTCCACCCGCACGCAAAGTTCTTTTGAGCTTGCGGGCAAACGGCTGGGTGCTGACGTCATGAACATGTCGGTCTCAACGTCGGCCATCAAAAAAGGCGAGACGCTGATCGACACAGCCGTCACCCTTAACGCCATGCGGCCTGATCTGCTGGTGGTCCGCCACCCGGACTCAGGCGCTGTTGCTCTTCTGGCGCAAAAGGTCGATTGCGGCGTCGTCAATGCCGGCGACGGCAGCCATGAGCACCCGACTCAGGCATTGCTTGATGCTCTGACCATCCGCCGCCGCCTCGGCAAGATCGAAGGCCTGAGGATCGCCATCTGCGGCGACATCCTGCATAGCCGCGTCGCCCGCTCGAACATCCACCTGCTGACAACGCTCGGCGCCAGCGTCCGCGTCATCGCACCGCCCACCTTGATGCCCGGCGGCATTGAAAAGCTGGGCGCCAAGGCCTTCACCTCCATGCGCGAGGGCCTTGAAGGCTGCGACGTGGTGATGATGCTGCGCCTGCAACTCGAACGCATGACCGGCTCGTTCATTCCCTCGACCCGTGAGTATTTTCACCTCTACGGCCTCGACTACGAAAAACTGGCCCACGCCAAGCCCGACGCGCTGGTAATGCATCCCGGCCCGATGAACCGCGGCGTCGAGATCGACAGCCTGGTCGCCGACGACGTCGACCGCAGCCTTATCCGTGAGCAGGTCGAAATGGGCGTCGCCGTCCGCATGGCCGTGCTCGACGCCCTCTCCCGCCACCTGCCCAATTCGTGAGGCGCAAGCGTCAATGAGCACCGCCTTCATAAACGCCCGCCTGATCGACCCCGCATCCAACCTTGATGCGCCCGGCGCGGTGCTGGTTGAAAATGGACAGATCATGGATTTCGGCGCGCATCTTTTTGCGCAGGGTGTCCCGTCCGGCATTGAGACAGTCGATTGCGGCGGCCATATCCTCGCGCCCGGCCTGATTGACATGCGTGTGTTCACCGGCGAACCCGGCGAAGAACACCGCGAAAGCCTTGCCAGCGCCAGTGAAGCGGCAGCCGCAGGCGGCGTCACAACCTTTGTGGTCATGCCCAACACCCAGCCGATCATCGACGACGCCGCGCTTGTCGATTTCATCTCGCGCCGGGCCCGCGATACCGCCCGCGTCAACGTGCAGATCATGGCCGCTCTCACCAAGGGACTTGACGGCCACGAGATGACCGAAATCGGCCTGCTGTCCGAAGCAGGCGCCGTCGCCTTCACAGACGGCACCAAGGCTGTCATGGACGCGCAATTGCTGCGCCGCGCGCTGACATATTCAAAACTGTTCAACGCTCTGATCGTTCAGCATACGGAAGATCCGTCACTCGCCGCTGCAGGCGTCATGAACGAAGGCGACCTTTCAACCCGCCTCGGCCTGCCCGGCATCCCGACGGAAGCTGAAACAATCATCGTCGAGCGTGACCTGCGCCTCGTGGAGCTGACCGGCGGCCGTTACCATGCAAGCCAGATATCCTGCGTCGAAACGCTGGACGTGATCCGGCAAGCCAAGCGCGAAGGCCTGCCCGTCACCTGCGGTGTCAGCGCCGATCACCTGTCCCTCAACGAAACCGATATCGGCGAATACCGCACCTTCCTGAAATTGTCCCCGCCGCTGCGCACCGAACCCGACCGCTGCGCCATGATCGACGGTCTGGCCGACGGCACCATTGATGTCGTGGTCTCAGGTCATGATCCGCAGGCACCCGACACCAAACGCCGCCCCTTCGAGCAGGCCGCACACGGTGCCGTAGGACTTGAAACCCTGCTGCCGGTGATCCTTGAGCGTGTGCACAATGAAGAACTGCCGCTGACCCAGGCCCTCGCCGCCGTTACCTGTCGCCCGGCAGATATCCTTGGCCTCCCGGCAGGCCGCCTTGCCGCCGGTGCACCGGCAGACATCGTGTTGATCGATATCAACAAACCATGGGTGGTGGATGCTGCCGCCCTCAAATCAAAATCCAAGAATACTGCCCACGAAGACCGCCGCTTCCAGGGTCGCGCCGTCAAAACAATTGTCGGCGGCAAAATTGTCTTTGAAGAATAACGCTTTTCAAGCGTGACATGAGGCCACTCACACCGGACAATGCGCGCAAAATAGCGTTGCCGGAGGATACCCATGCTCATCGACCCCATATCAATTGAATATTCCGGCCCCTTCTACGCGCTGGCGCTGCTGGGCGGCTATCTGCTCGGTTCAATCCCGTTCGGCCTGCTGTTCACCCGCATGGCCGGGCTTGGCGACATCCGCACGGTCGGGTCAGGCAATATCGGCGCGACAAATGTGCTGCGCACCGGCAATCGCTGGGTGGCGCTGGCAACACTCCTCGCGGATGGCGCCAAGGGTGCCATCGCCGTATTGATCGCCCGCTACATTGCCGGGGACACCATCGCCGTCCTTGCAGGCACCGGCGCATTCGTCGGCCACATTTTTCCGGTTTGGCTGAAGTTCAAAGGCGGCAAAGGCGTCGCCACCTTCTTAGGGCTAACCCTCGCACTCAATTTCTTCGTCGGCCTTGCCGCCTGCGCGACGTGGCTGATTGTAGCCGCCATCGCCCGCTATTCATCCCTCGCAGCGCTCGTCGCCGCAGCATTGTCGCCAGTCTTCTTCTGGCTGGCAGGCCAATGGGTCGTCATTCCCTTCGCAGCTTTTTACGCGGTGCTGATCTTCATCCGCCACAGCGACAACATTAAGCGCCTTGTGGCAGGCGAAGAACCGCGCATCGGAGCAAAGAAATCCGAACCTGCGGCGGCAGATACACCATGACCCCTCACGCAGCCATATCAAGTCCCGGCAGCGATGCCGATCTGCTTGATTGGCTGCGTTTGATCCGTTCACAGAATATCGGCCCTCATACATTCTGGGACCTGTTGAGCCGCTACGGCACTGCGGCAGATGCCCTCCACGCTTTGCCCGAAATCGCCAGCCGCGCAGGCCGCCGGGGCAAGCTTAAACTGGCAAGCCTGCACGACGCCCAACAGGAATATGAGAAACTTCATGCCTATGGCGCCCGGCTGGTGCCCTGCGGCGACCCTGCCTATCCCTCACTGCTCGCGCAGGTCGAAGCCCCGCCGCCATTGCTCACTGTGCTCGGCAACGCCGCCATAGCCGGTGCCCGCAGCATTGGTATTGTTGGCGCCCGCAACGCGTCAGCCTCCGGCCGCAAGATGGCCGCCATGATGGCTGAAGGGCTTGGCCGCCAGGGCGTCACAATCATCTCCGGCCTTGCCCGTGGCATTGACACACAGGCGCATATCGCAAGCCTTGCAACAGGTACTGTCGCCGTCACCGCCGGCGGCATCGATGTCATCTACCCGCGCGAAAACAAAGACCTTCACACACAGATCAGCACATCCGGTGCCGTGGTCACAGAAATGCCATTTGGGGCTGAACCCCTTGCCCGGTATTTCCCACGCCGCAACCGGCTTATTTCCGGCATGTCCGCTGGCGTGATCGTGATTGAAGCAGCCATACGGTCAGGCTCCCTCATCACCGCCCGCTTTGCGCTGGAACAAGGGCGTGATGTCTTTGCCGTCCCCGGCTCACCGCTGGACCAGCGCGCACGCGGCACCAATGAATTGATCCGCAACGGGGCAACCCTTGTTCAATCTGCCGAAGATGTGCTGGATGAGATCGAAGCCCGCTTCAGCGAGCCGGATCAGCCGTATCTGTTCGCAGCTGCCGCCGACACACACCCCGCTAGTGTGCCCGAGACCGCAGCTTACAATGATGATCAGGCCCGCAAGGCTGTAACCGAACTTCTAAGCTCGTCCCCCGTAGACATAGACGACATTGCCCGCCTCAGCGGGTTACCGGTGTCGCGTGTGCTGGGGATCATTATGGAACTTGAAATCGCCGGGCGCGCCCTGCGCCACCCCGGCAGCCGGGTAAGCGCCGGCTAAGCTGGTGACTTTGGCGCCTTGGTTTTGACGCCTGTGCCGCCGCTGCCATCGCCTTCAGCTATGCGCGAGGCTTCGCTGCCCGCCATCTCCAGCAAATAAGCCAACATCATGAGGTCCGTTTCACGGGCCACTGAACTCAGACCGATAAGCATGTCGAAGATGTAGGCTGCCGTCTGCCGCGCATCATCCGAGTCAGTTGGGTACTTGCTGTCCGTCACCAATATTAAGCTTTCGTAGTTATACATGGCCGACCCGGCGCAATCACAAGCCGATGGAAAACCTAAATCTCGATTGACGATTTCCATGCCCGGTCGCTCTGCAAAGTCGGAGCGGTCATACGTGGTGTGACCTCAAATTAACAACACACGTTTTACGAGAAAGCCGCGGGAATATGAGGGTTACGCTGCGTAACTCCCACATTTCACAAGATTCCCGCACAAATCGTTTCATAATTGTGACAGAAGGTAACTTGTCCGGCTATTTGACACTCAGCCGCATCGGACATCATGTTGTCGCGACGAATCGCCCCCTGACGCCGTGACAGTCTTCCGGCGCCCCCAGTCCGTCACACCGGCCCTAGCTCGAGGTTTACGTGGTCAACGTTGTTATTGTGGAATCCCCGGCCAAGGCCAAGACGATCAACAAATATCTGGGTAGCGGCTACAAGGTCCTGGCCTCTTATGGCCATGTGCGCGACCTGCCCCCCAAGGACGGATCTGTCGATCCGGATGATGATTTTGCGATGAAATGGGAGGTTTCTCCCTCTTCAAAGAAGCAAATTCGCGAAATCGAAAATGCCGTCAAAGGCGCCGATAAGCTCATTCTGGCGACTGACCCGGATCGCGAAGGCGAGGCTATTTCCTGGCATGTGCTCGACATGCTGGAGAAAAAGAAGCTCATCAAGGACATGCCCGTCGAGCGGGTTGTCTTCAACGCCGTCACCAAGAAATCCATCCTCGAAGCCATGGAAAATGGCCGCGACCTGGATAATGACCTGGTGGAGGCCTACAAGGCCCGCCGCGCTTTGGACTATCTCGTCGGCTTCAACCTGTCGCCGGTCCTGTGGCGCAAATTGCCCGGCTCGCGCTCAGCAGGCCGCGTTCAGTCCGTGGCCCTGCGTCTCATCGTATCCCGCGAAATGGAAATCGACGCCTTCAAGCCGCGCGAATACTGGACGATTGATGCCGGTCTCCACAACAATGACGGCGACGCCTTCAATGCACGTCTCGTCTCTTTCAACGGCAAGAAGCTCGACAAATTCGACCTGAACACCGAAGCGCTGGCCCGCGAAGCCGAAAGTGCCGTTAAGGCATCATCCCTGCGCATCGCCTCGGTCGAGGCAAAGCCCGCCAAGCGCAATCCGCCGGCCCCCTTCACAACTTCCACCCTGCAGCAGGAGGCATCTCGCAAACTTGGATTCAATGCCAGCCGCACCATGCAGGTGGCCCAGCGCCTTTATGAAGGTGAAGACATCGGCGGCGAGACAGTCGGTCTCATCACCTATATGCGAACCGACGGCGTGCAGATGACGCCCGAAGCGATTGATGATGCGCGTGATGCCATCGCCGCGCAGTTCGGCCGCAACTATCTGCCGGACCAACCGCGCATCTACCGCACCAAAGCCAAGAATGCGCAGGAGGCCCACGAAGCCATCCGCCCGACCGACCTGTCGCGCACGCCGCAGGATGTGGCGCGCTATGTCAGCGACGAGCAGCTCAAGCTCTATGAACTCGTGTGGAAGCGCGCACTGGCCAGCCAGATGGAAAGCGCCACCTTCGAGCGCACCACCGTTGAAATGACCAATGGTGACGGCAATGTTGGCATGCGTGCCAACGGCTCCGTCTTGGTGTTCGACGGCTTCCTTACGCTCTATCAGGAAGGCGTGGACGACTCCGAGGGCGACGAGGATGCAAACCGCCTCCCGAAACTGTCGCAAGGCGAAACGCCCAAGACCGTCACGGTCAATGCGGACCAGCATTTCACCGAGCCACCGCCGCGCTTCACTGAAGCGTCGCTGGTGCGCCGAATGGAAGAGCTCGGCATCGGCCGCCCGTCCACATATGCATCGACACTTGGCACCCTGCGCGACCGCGAATATGTGCGCATGGACCGCAACCGCTTCATCCCGGAAGACAAAGGCCGCGTCGTTACGGCCTTCCTTGAAAACTTCTTCAGCCGCTACGTGCAGTATGAATTCACTGCAGGCCTTGAAGAAAAGCTCGATGCCGTTTCCGCCGGCGAACTCGATTGGCGCGAAGTGCTGCGTGACTTCTGGAAAGATTTCATCGCCGCGGTGGATGACACCAAGGAACTGCGCATCACCGAAGTGCTCGATGTACTCAATGATGTGCTCGGCCCCCACGTGTTCCCGGAACGCGAAGACGGCACGCCGCCGCGCCAGTGCCCGACCTGTGGCGAAGGCCAGTTGTCGATCAAGACCGGTCGCTACGGTGCGTTCATCGGTTGCTCGAACTATCCAGAATGCAAGTTCACCCGCCCGATGGCAGGCTCGGAAGCCGAGCAGGCCGCAGCCGGCGACAAGGAACTGGGCATCGACCCGGAGACAGGCCTCCCCGTCAATATCAAGACCGGCCGCTTCGGCCCCTACATCCAGCTTGGTGAAAAGACCGAAGAAAACGAAAAGCCGAAACGCTCCGGCATCCCCAAGGGCATGAGCCCGGCGGACGTCGATTTCGACTACGCGCTCAAGCTCCTGTCGCTGCCCCGTGACGTTGGCGAACATCCCGAGACCGGCAAGATGATCACCGCCGGCCTTGGCCGCTACGGCCCCTTCGTCCTACATGACGGCAAATACGCCAATCTGGATAGCGTCGAGGAAGTGTTCTCCGTCGGTATCAACCGCGCCGTCGATGCCATCGCCCAAAAAGCCCTGCGCGGCGGCAATCGCCGTGGCCAGGCAACTGTGCTCAAGGAACTCGGCGAGCATCCGTCCGAAGGCGGACCGGTGCAGGTATTGGATGGCCGCTATGGCGCCTATATCAAACACGGTAAGATCAACGCCACCCTGCCCAAGAGCCTTCCTGTTGACGACCTCACCCTTGAGCGCGCCGTCGAACTGGTAGCGGAAAAAGCTGCCAAGGGCGGCAAGAAGCCCAAGGCAAAATCCAAGGCGAAAACAAAAACCAAAGCCAAGGCAAAAACGAAGACCAAGGCGAAGGCAAAGACCAAAGCCAAAGCGAAAACCAAAGCCAAGGCTAAGACAAAAACCAAGGCAAAAGCCAAGACCGCAACCAAAGCGGAAACAGATTCAGATACGGACGCATCGTAAGTGGCAAAACAGCCCGGCACCTCCAGCCCCAAAAAGCCTGCAAAGAAACGCCCGGCTAAACGCGGCAAAGCCAAGGCCTCGTCGGATAAGTTCCTGCCGACCCGCGATCAGGTGCTGGAGTTTCTTGCAACCTATCAGGGCACCCCGGGCAAGCGCGAAATTGCCCGCGCCTTCCGCATCCAGGGCCCGCAACGCGTAGCGCTCAAGGGCCTGCTGCGCTCGATGGAAGAAGAAGGCCTGCTGGATCGCGGTGACAAGAAGAAATTCACCCGCGCAGGTGAGCTGCCACCGGTCGGCGTCATCGATATTGTCGATCGCGACGCTGATGGCGAACTGCTGGCCAAGCCCGCCAACTGGACGTCAGAAGAAGAGCCACCCACCATCGTGCTCGCCCCGTCGGGCCACAAGGACCCCGCAAGCTTCGGTGTCGGCGACCGCGTGCTCGCCCGCCTCAACAAGGCCACCGAAGACTTCGACTACGAAGCGCGCGTCATCAAGAAGATGGGCGTAGGTGCCAAGGCCCTTATCGGTGTGCTGCGCAAAGGCCCCGGCAAAAACTGGACCCTCGAGCCCGTCGATAAGCGCGAACGCGGCGACTATGAAATTGCTGCCAGCGACATCGCGGATGCAAAAATCGATGAGCTCGTGGAAGCCGAAATCGTCTCCGCCAGCCAACATGGCCCCCGCCGCGCCCGCGTCACCAAATCCATCGGCAGCATGGACGGCGCCCACGCCATCAGCCTTATCGCCGTGCACGAACAGGGCATCCCGGTTGAGTTTGACCCCGCCGCCGTCGCTGAGGCCGAAGCCGCCAAGCCTGCGACCGCACGCGGCCGCACGGACCTGCGCGATATCCCCCTGATCACCATCGACCCGGCGGACGCCCGCGACCACGACGACGCCGTGTGGGCCGCCGAAGACGACGACCCGAAAAACCAGGGCGGCTATCAGGTCATCGTCGCGATTGCGGATGTGGCGGGCTATGTCCGCCCCGGCTCGGCGCTGGACAAAGACGCCCAGAAGCGTGGCAACTCCTGCTACTTCCCTGATCGCGTAGTGCCCATGCTGCCCGAGCGCATCTCAAATGATCTGTGCTCGCTGGTCGAGGCCAAGGACCGCCCCTGCCTCGCCGTGCGCATGGTGTTCGACAAGGACGGCAACAAACGCAGTCACGAATTCATGCGCGCCATCATGAAGTCCGCAGCCAAGCTATCCTACCAACAGGCGCAGGCAGCACAGGACGGCGAAGAAGGTGGCCCCACAGGCCCAATTGCAGAGCAGGTCATCAAGCCGCTCTATGATGCTTACGCAGCCTTGCTCAAAGCCCGCGCCAAACGTCAGCCCCTTGATCTGGACCTGCCCGAACGCAAGATCGTCATGGGCGACGATGGCAAGATCGCGCATATCAGAGAAGTCGAGCGCCTCGACTCCATGCGCCTCATCGAAGCCTTCATGATTGAAGCCAATGTCTGCGCTGCTGAAACACTGGAAGCCCAAAAGGCACCCGTGATCTACCGCATCCATGACGCGCCGGCGCCGGAGAAAGTCACCGGCCTGACCGAGTTCCTGCAGACGCTGGACATGTCCCTGCCGCGCGGCGCCGTCATCAAGCCGGGCCACCTCAACCGCATTCTCAAAACGGCGGCCGGCACAGATCAGGCCGATATGGTCAGCGAAGTCGTGCTGCGCTCCATGGCGCAGGCAGAATACAACCCGGACAATATCGGTCACTTCGGGCTGAACCTGCAGCGCTACGCCCACTTCACCTCACCGATCCGTCGCTACGCCGACCTGATCGTCCATCGCTCGCTCATCAAGGCTCTTGGCCTTGCGCCCAACACCGCAAAAGATGGTCTGAGTACGGACGAAGCAGAAAGCCTTGCGGAGATCGCCCAACACATATCTTCCACTGAGCGCCGTGCCATGGCTGCCGAGCGCGCCAGCAATGACCGCTATCTCGCCCAGTTCCTCGCCAACAAGGTGGGCAGCGAATTCACCGCCCGCATTTCAGGCGTCACCCGCTTTGGCCTGTTCGTGCGCCTGCATGAAACCGGTGCCGACGGGCTTGTCACCGTGTCCTCGCTCAAGGGCGACTACTACCACCACTCCGAAACCCAGCACGCCCTCATCGGCGAACGCACCGGCACGATGTATCGCCTCGGCGAGCCCGTGACCGTGCGGCTGGAAGAAGTGGCACCACTGAAGGGCGGCATGCGGTTTGAATTGATCGAAGGTGGCCGCCCGGCCAGCAGTGCCGAACAAAAACGCGCCCGGCAGGATCGCAGTAATTCCACAAACAAAGGTGGCCCCCGCGGTCGCCAGCCGTCCCGCTCAGGGCCGCGCTCAGGCAAACGCAAACCCACCACGCGCCGCCGCTAAACCAGCAAAAACCTTGCGGTTATGAATGCGGCAATCAGACGCCTTGTGATGAAGCCGCCGTCGACCACATGATGCTGCATGGACATTGAGCTTTACTCATCACCCTGTAATGACCCCGGCGACGCGTTTAAAACCGCCGCGCCGCAACCTGCACCCACACCAGCCCCGGCGGCCGCCCGCCGCGTATGGCCCGCTATGGTCCGCGGTGCCTTGGGAAAATGCCCAAATTGCGGTGAAGGCCGCATCTTCAGGGCCTATCTTAAGGTTGTTGAGTCGTGCGCCCATTGCGGTCAGGAGCTGCATCATCACCGCGCCGACGATGCCCCGCCCTATTTCACGATTTTCATTTCCGGCCACGTCATCATTCCGCTGATGATTCTGGTGGAGAGATACTGGGCACCGGCCATCTGGATACATATGGCCATGTGGTTGCCCCTGACGCTGTTCACCTGCATGGCCCTGCTGCCCCCCATCAAGGGCGCTCTTGTGGGCCTGCAGTGGGCGCTGCGGATGCATGGCTTCGCAGGTGACGATGATGTGGTCCCGGGCACAACATCTATGGACTCAATCGCTCCTTAGGGGCATCGTCCCCGGCGACATGACAAAAAACCAGAAGACGACCAAACCGGGTTCACCTCCGTTCGATCCCGCCTATATGCGCCCCAGCGAATACCGTGAGGAAAAAGCACCCGCCGTCCGGCCCAAGGACGCGGCAACGCTGATTCTTGTGCGCCATGACGATAACGCGCCGCGCATTCTCATGGGCAAACGCCATGCCGGGCATAAATTCATGCCGAACAAATATGTGTTCCCCGGCGGCCGCGTGGACGTGGCCGACAGCCGCATATCACCCGCCCGTGATCTCGCGCCCAATGTTCAAAAGCAATTGATGCACCGCATGCGCGGCGGCACACCGACACAGGCCCGCGCCCGCTCCTATGCGCTGGCAGCGGTGCGTGAGACCTTCGAGGAAACCGGCCTCGTCGTCGGCACCGCCAATGACGGCCCGCCCCCCAAATCCCGCCATTCGGATTGGAACGCCTATTTCCAGCAGGGCGCACTGCCCGACCTTTCAAAGTTTGAGTTCGTCGCCCGCGCCATCACGCCGCCCTACCGCAACCGCCGGTTCGATACGCGCTTCTTCATCGGTGATGCCACCAACATCCTCAGCGACATGCACGACACTGCCGGTGCATCCGGTGAGCTGCTGGACCTGCACTGGCTGACCATCCGCGATGCAGCTGAGCTTGATCTGCCCAACATCACCCGCAAGGTCCTGTCGGAAATAGAAACCCGCATCGCCTCACCGCGAGACGCCGTGCGCCGCCCAATTCCTTTCATCTATTTCCGTGGCGCCAAACCCATCGAAGACGCGATTGAATAATGGCCACACAACTCCAGCCTCCCCCCACCGCCGTCAAACCCCGTGACGCCGCCAGCCTCGTCCTGCTGCGCGATGCCGCAGACGGTGTCGAAGTCCTGATGGGCCGCCGGCATTCACGCCACGCCTTCATCCCCGATGCCTTTGTCTTTCCCGGCGGCAAGCTGGACCCGGACGACAGGCTGGTCACAACAGCGCAGTCGGACACAAGCCGCGCAACGCCCGCGACCCGCGCGCTGGAAGCAGCCGCAATCCGCGAGACATTTGAAGAGACCGGCCTGCTGCTCGCCTGCCCCGGTCATCTTGGCCATGCGGCCACCGGCAAATCCGCCAGCACCTGGGACACGTTCCGCGAACGCCAGCTGGTACCCGACGCGCGATCACTAAAGCTGCTGGCCCGCGCCATCACCCCCACCAACAGCCCGATCCGTTTTCACGCCCGTTTCTTTGCGACCCATAACCCGGCAGTGTCGGGCACCATTCAAGGCTCAGGCGAATTGCTCGATCTTGCCTGGTATCCCCTCGACGACGCCAAGAAACTGCCGGTGATCGACGTCACCGAATTCGTGCTCGGCGAAATCGGCACCCGCACCCAGAACGGATCGCTTGATGGCCCCGTCGCGTTCTGGCGCTATCGTTCCGGCAAACCCATCCTGTCCTACAAGGACTGAGCCCAAGTGAACGAGCCCTATGTCAGCGCCGACACCCACGCGCTTACATCCCAGCAGCGCCGCCGCTCTATGGCTGCTGCCATGGCCTGTGTCGCCGCCGTCGGCATCGGCCTTGGCGCCACCCTGCCATTGCTGGCCCTGCGCATGGACGCCATGGGTGCCACAGCAACAATGATCGGCGCCAACACTGCAATGGTCGGCGTCTCTCATCTGATTTTCACGCCACTGGTGCCGCGCATCCTGCGGCATATGCAGATGATGCCGTTCCTCATTGCCTGCATCGTCGTCGCCACCCTCAGCACGCTCGGCTATGTGGTCTTCACAGATATCTGGATGTGGTTCCCGCTGCGCTTCATCGCGTCCTGCGCCCTGGCTGGCCTGTTCATCGTCAGCGAGATATGGATCAACCAGCTTGCCGATGACCGCACCCGTGGCCGTGCCATCGGGCTTTACGCCACCATCTTCGCAGGCTCCTTTGCACTGGGTCCGGTCATCCTGCTGATGGTGGGAACCGACGGGCCAACGCCCTTCTTCATCACCGCTGCCATGACCATGCTGGCGATCATTCCCCTGCAATTCGCCCGCGGCCTGATGCCCTCTATCACCGAAAAGCCGACCCGCAGCATGTGGGCCTTCATCATGGTCGCCCCCGCCGCCACTTTCGCAGCGCTGGCTTACGGCGCCATCGAGACCCAGGTGTTCAACCTGCTGCCGGTTTATTCGGTGCGCACAGGTGCGACCACCCAAGTCGCGGCCCTTGTTTTGTCCGTCTTCGCGGCAGGCAATGTCGCCCTGCAATTCCCGATCGGCTATCTGGCCGACAGGTTTGATCGCCGCTACGTGCTGGCAGGGTGCGCCGGCATCGGCGTCATCGGCCCGCTGCTGCTGCCGTGGACCACAGGCGAGCCCATGTTCCTGTATCCCGTCCTGTTCATCTATGGCGGGGTCGTTGTCGGCCTCTATACGGTCGGGCTGGCGCTGCTCGGCCAGCGATTCCGTGGTGCTGATCTGGCTGCTGCAAATGCCGCTTTCGTGGTCATGTATTCGCTTGGCGCACTGATCGGCCCGCTGGCCGGAGGCACCGCCATGGACATCAATAATCCCGACGGTTTGACCGTGTCTTTGGCCGCAATTGCCTTGTTTGGACTGGTTTTAACGCTTGTCCGCAGGCGCACAGCTGGCCCCGCATTACCGCCGGATACAGCGCAGAACTGAGGCATTTGAGCAATCCCGGCCGAACCGACTTGACAGGACCCGCCTGATCATTAGGTTGCCGCCTTCGCCTCGCGCATTTGTGCGTCCGGCCCATCAATTTTCTGCAGGACCTGGCAAATGGCTAAGCCAACAACAATCAAGATCAAGCTTCAGAGCACAGCCGACACCGGCTATTTCTACGTGGCCAAGAAGAATGCCCGCACCATGACCGACAAAATGGTCGTCCGGAAGTATGACCCGGTCGTGCGCAAGCATGTGGAATTCAAGGAAGCAAAGATCAAATAGGCATTCCCGGCGCACACCTGCGCCTGCCTGTTAAGATCACCGAACACGAAATAGCGCTGCTCCTCTTGGATGCGGCGCTTTTTTGTTGCCTGATTTGAAATGCAGGTGTCTGCGAAACCGGGCAGCCGGAGAGAGACAAGCCCTCCCCGGCTGATAGTTGCACCACACGTCACCGGACCAGATGCGGCTGGGTCCGGCGAAGTCTGCGGTGCTGGGCTTTGTGGCCTGGCTTTCAGTCGTTTCCGGGCTCAAAAAGAGGCCTATCCGACCCCGGAACTTCAAAAGCCAGGTCGCCCTGCCAATTCACGTCCGGGCAATGCGGCAGCACCGGACAAAGCAGCAAGACAGCCCAGAACGGCGGTCCTTCGTCAGAAGGAAGACGCCCCCCGATTTAGCGGCCAATTGCCCGCGACAACCTCAAAGAGGCCGGGTCGCAAGCTGGAAAAGTCAGGATCCCCATCCCGCCATTCCCGGCGCTGTGCAGGTCTCTCCCCCAAAAAGATACCTGCGGCGCGAAGCGTATCACCACGCACCGGACAGGCAACAATTTAATGGATGTCAGAAAAATATTTCCCATGAGTTTTATGGTGTTAACCATAGTTCCTCATGTAATTGCTTTGCTTTTTCGCATCGCGCCAACAGCGCCCTTTCGGGTGCGGGAAGACGACCAGCGTGCCTACGCGGCTTCGGAGACCACCCGGTTGCGACCTTCGCGCTTGGCACGATACAGCGCCTGGTCCGCCCGCTTTAAGAACCGATCGACACTGTCAGTCGGCCCCAGCAAAGACGTAACGCCAATTGATGCAGTAATATCAAGCGTTTGCACGTCACAGTTAACCTTGAAGGGTTCATTGGCAATTTCCTGCCGCAGCCGCTCTGCCACGTTATAGGCAAAAGCCACATCGGTATCCGGCATCACCACAACGAACTCCTCGCCGCCATAGCGGCAGGCAAGGTCGATCCCGCGCACACTGCGGGCCAGACGCTCGCCGAATTCGCGCAGCACGTCGTCCCCCACATCATGCCCGTGGGTGTCGTTCACCGATTTGAAGAAGTCGATATCCACGATCAGCAGCGAAATGGGCTTGCCCCGGTCCGAGGCACGCTGCACCAGCGTCCCCAGATGGCTTTCCATATACCGGCGATTGTAGAGATTGGTCAGCGGATCGGTGATCGCCATTTCAAGGCTCAGCTGCAGGTTCTGCCGCAGCACATCTTGATAGCGCTTGCGCTTGAGCTGGGTGCGCACCCGCGCCGTCAGCTCATTGCGATCCACCGGCCGCATCAGATAATCGTTGACGCCCATATCAAGCGCCCGCACCAGCCGCGTGGTGTCGCCATTTTCAACAATGGCCAATATCGGCGTATTGCGCGTGCGTTCCTCGGAGCGCAGATGCGAGCAGAACCGCAGGCCATCCGAGCGCTCAAGCGACAGGCTGACCACCACAAGGTCATATTCCTCGCCACTCACCCGCACCAGTGCTTCTCGGGCATCGGTTTCGATCGTCACCTTGTTTTGCTCACGCAGGCTTTCGGCGATCCGGCGGGCCGATGTTTCACGGTCCTCCACCACCAAAATACGGCCCATGCCAGCGCCGGCGCGATGCAGCGCTTCGGCATCATCCATCAAGCCAAGACGATCGCCGGTGGCCTCGCGCATGCGCAGCTCATCGGTCATCAGCTTCAGCCGCACCAGACTGCGCACCCGCGCCATCAGCGCAATGTCATCAACCGGCTTGGTCAGAAAATCATCAGCCCCCGCCTCCAGCCGGTCACCCGGTCGGTTGGCTGGTCGAGCGCTGTCACCATGATGACAGGCACATGCTGGGTTTCGGGACGCGATTTGAGTCGGCGGCAGACTTCAAAGCCGTCCATTTCCGGCATCATCACATCAAGCAGGATGATATCGGGCTTTTCACTCATGGCAGCGGCGAGCGCTTCCTGTCCGTTGAAAGCGGTGGATACGTCAAAATACTCAGCCGTCAGCTTTGCTTCGAGAAGCTTAACATTGGCGGGAATGTCGTCGACCACCAGAACGCGCGCCGTCATGAAAATACTCCTGCCAGCAACCGCTAATCGAGGAACCGCTGAACGGTTTCCATGAACTGGGCTACGGAAATCGGTTTGGCGATATAGGCTTCGCACCCGCCTTGGCGGATCTTTTCCTCGTCGCCCTTCATGGCGAAGGCGGTGACCGCGACGACCGGGATCGAGCGCAGGCTGTCGTCTTCTTTCAGCCATTTGGTGACTTCAAGGCCGGACACTTCCGGCAGCTGGATATCCATCAAAATCAGGTCGGGACGCTCGGACCGCGCCAGTTCCAGCGCCTCCATGCCGTCACGCGTCTGAAGAGTTTCATAGCCGTGGGCGTCGAGGAGGTCATGAAAGAGCTTCATGTTCAGCTCATTATCCTCAACGATCAAAACGCGCTTAGACATCCTGGTCTCTCCCGCAGCAGCGGCCGTATAGGGCGCTCACTGCACTTGGCCTGAACGGGCCATCGTCACAAAATTCTGCCGGTTAACCTGCGTTTTCCCCGATATTGGGCCTATCTTCAGGTCAATATCGGGCAGCCACGCCAATCCGGCCCCCCTCGCATGGCAACCTTGCGCTAAAAGGCTTAAGGCACTGTTTAAGCATTGCCGTTTCACACCGGCATTTTGGTGCCCCAACACAAGGAATTTCGCGGTTTTGAATAGTGAAGACGCTCAGATTCTGGCGCTGCAGGTGCTGACATTTCTGGTCGAGGATGGTGCACGCATTGAAGGCTTCCTGCGGATGACCGGCACTGACCCCTCGGATTTGCGCGCACTGGCCACATCCCCGGATGGTCTTGCTGCTATTCTTGACTATTTGTTGGGCAACGAAGCCCTGCTGCTGGCCTTCACCGGCGAAGCCCAATGCCCTGACGACGCCCCCGCCCGCGCCCATCGCACCCTTGCCGGCTCCCGCCCAACGCCCGATTGGACCTGACACACAGATGACCGCTTCCTCCACCCTCGACCTATCCCCAGCAACCGCCGACCAGATCGCCGCCCTGACGCTGGACACCGCCCGCCCACTCATCGTGTCGGACGCGGATGAAGTGCTGTTCCAGTTCATGGCCGGGCTGGAAGCTTATCTTCATCGGCGTGGCTACGAGATCACCCTCAAGAGCTTCGCAATCACCGGCAATGTCCGCCACCGCGAGACCGGCGCTGTCGTTGCACCCGAAGACATGCGGGATCTTCTGGGCGAATTCTTCGAAGCCGAGACCCACAAGCTCGAGCCGGTCGCCGGCGCCGCCGCCGCGCTGGAAGCCCTTAACCCTCACGCCCAGATCGTCATCCTCTCCAACATTCCCTTTGCCCAGGCGGATGCCCGCGCCCAGTCACTTGCCGCCGGCGGCATGCCCTATCCACTGGTCGCCAATGCCGGCCTCAAAGGCCCCGCCATGGCAGCACTGGCAGCCAAAGGCGGCCAGCCGGTCTTCTTCCTGGATGACCTGCCGCACAATCTCCAGTCGGTGCATGAAGCCGTCGATGACGTTCATCTCATCCATTTCGTTGCCGACCCGCGCCTGCGCAAAATGGTCCCCAGCCCCGAGGCACCGCATTTAAGCTCCGGCGACTGGACGCATACAGCAGGTCATATCGCCGACCGCATCAAAGCCCACAAAAGCGGCACCTTAGACATACAAGGCAGGTTCAAATGCGCATCGGCATAGATCTCGGCGGCACCAAGACCGAAGCAATCCTCATCACCCCGGAAGGTGAGGAAGTAACGCGCCTGCGCACCAAAACGCCCGCAGAGGACTACCCCGCCAATCTCGACATGCTGGTGTCGCTGGTCACGCGGCTGGATGAAATGGCCGGCCGCACCTGCCCTGTCGGCATCGGCATGCCCGGTGCCATTTCGCCTGCAACGTCGCTGGTCAAAAATTCAAATTCCACATGGTTAATCGGCGAGCCGGTCGCACAACATCTCGAAGCCCGCCTCGGCCCGCGCCTGCGCTTTGCCAATGATGCGGACTGCTTCGCCCTTTCCGAAGCATCGGATGGCGCAGCAGCCGGCTACAAAACAGTGTTCGGCGTCATCCTTGGCACCGGTGTCGGCGGCGGCCTTGTCGTCAACGGCCAATTGGTTGAAGGCCCCAATGCCATCTCAGGCGAATGGGGGCACACCCCCCTGCCATGGATGCAGGCGGACGAATTCCCCGGCCCGCAATGCTATTGCGGCAAACATGGCTGCATCGAAGCCTGGTGCTCCGGCCCCGCGCTTGCCGCCGACCATACCCGCGAAACCGGCCACAGCCTGGCACCCGAAGATATTGTCGCTGCGGCTGAGGGAGGGCACGAAGCCGCCAAGGCAACCCTCGACCGCCATACGGACAGGCTGGCCCGCGCCCTTTCAACCGTCATCAACATTATTGACCCGCACGCCATCGTGCTCGGCGGTGGATTGAGCGATCTGGATCACATCTATCCGCAGGTCGCGCAGCGTCTGCCGCGCTATGTATTCTCAGACACGGTCGTCACGCCCATCCTCAAAAACAAACACGGTGCCTCAAGCGGCGTCCGGGGAGCCGCATGGCTCTGGCCCGCCGACAAGGTGCTTATGTGACCGGCACCCGCCAAGCCATTTGCCGTGACTGCTTTACATCGGCAACCGGCACAGCGCGGCGCTGTTCAGCATGCGGATCACCCCGCATCGCCCGTCACGATGAACTCACCAGCCTGTCAATGGCCCATATAGATTGCGACGCTTTCTATGCCGCCATTGAGAAACGTGACAATCCCGAACTGCGTGATAAGCCGGTCATCATCGGCGGCGGCAGACGCGGTGTCGTCTCCACCGCCTGCTACATCGCCCGCACCTACGGCGTCGGTTCCGCCATGCCGATGTTCAAGGCGCTAAAAGCCTGCCCCAACGCCGTCGTCGTCAGACCGCAGATGGAAAAATACGCGAAGGCCGGCAAACAGGTCCGCGAACTCATGCGCGACGTCACCCCGCTGGTGGAGCCGATTTCCATAGACGAGGCCTTTCTTGATCTCTCAGGCACCGAACGCCTGCACCGCATGAGCCCGGCTGAAACCTTGATGCGGCTTGTGCTGCGCATCGAGGAAGAGATCGGCATCACCGTCTCCGTCGGCCTCAGCCACAACAAGTTTCTCGCCAAACTTGCTTCTGATCTCGACAAGCCGCGCGGTTTCTCTGTCATCGGCAGGGAAGAAACATTGGCGACATTGGCCGCCATGCATGTGGGCAAGATCTGGGGCGTCGGCAAAGCCATGCGTCGCAAGCTTGAGGCCGACGGCATCACAATGATTGCGGACCTGCAAAAGGCCGATGAGCGCGACCTGATGGCCCGCTATGGCCAGTTGGGCCTGCGCCTTGCCCGGCTCTCCCGCGGAGAAGATACGCGCGAGGTGAAGCCGGTGCGCGAAACCAAAAGCATCAGTGCCGAAACCACCTTCAACGAAGACATCTCGAACTATGACGAGCTGGAAGGCGTCATGTGGCGGCTCGCCGACAAGGTGGCGACCCGGTGCAAGGCCGCCGACCTTTCCGGCCAGACCATCGTCCTCAAGCTCAAGACGAAAGATTTCAAAACCCGCACCCGCAACCTCACCTTGAGCGAACCCGCGCAGTTGGCCGACGTCATCTACCGCGCCGGGCAAAAACTTCTGAAGCCCGAAGCCAACGGCACCGCCTATCGCCTGCTGGGCATCGGCGTTTCAAGCCTCGTAACCGCCCATGGCGCCCAGATCGGTGACCTGCTCGATCCCGATGCAAAGCGGCGCGCCGCCGCCGAACATGCCGTGGACAAAGTGCGGGAGAAATTCGGCAAGGACATCATTGACAAGGGCCGCGGCATCAAGCCCGCACCCCGCTGACCCGGAGCAAGTCTAGCAGTCAGGCACCGGCAGCAATTGCAGATCCACCAGATCAGCGCCGATCACCAGATCGCCATAATCCATCACCAGCCCACTTGAGACGCCGTTCTCATAAAACCGGAACGCCACCTCATAATCCGGCAGACCGGAATTGTCCGTGGGATTGAAGTAGCTCACCTGCACCGGCCAGTAATCAAGCTTCGCGAGCGCTGCACCGGGCTTGGCCTCATCATCTGCGGGCGCGCCCGTGCCCTTGTCGCCAAAAAACGTGGTGGTGGCAAAATGATGCTGGGTTTCAGACCCGTCGAACACCGCAGCGTTTAAAACCGTCTTCCCGGCCTGCCCCGCAGCCAGCAGCTGCCTGATCTGTTCGGTGGGAAACACCACATCGCGCGGCAAACTCAATTCGTGGCGTTCGGGCTTTGAAATATGCGCCACGGCACCATCCGCGCTGCGTTCCGCATCGCCTTCAATTTCCTCGACCACACCGCCATTCACATAGTGGGTCATGGAGAAAGTGAAATCGTTGCCATCAGCGGATTCCCAGGAACTAACCCGAAAGTCGCTGACAAAGTCATCGCCCTGCTTGCTGCCCATCCGGTTGACGATGCGCTGATTGGTGACATAGCCCTCGCATGCCGAGCCCTGCCATTCGATCACCAGCCGTCCGCTGACGGAAGAAATGTCGGAACCCTCGTCCGTCCCCACCAGTTTCATGACGTAGACAGCCCGGTACGGCGCAAGAGGCCCCGCCGCCAATAGCGGCGTAACACCTGCGGCAGTCGCAGCAATACTGCCCGCAACAAGCCGCGCAATCATCTTTCTAGACTTCAACATGAACCCAACTTAGCGCTCCGCGGCGCATTTGACTAACCGGCAATATCTGCCGTGTTGCCGGGCAGGATTACCCTGGTCGGCGCGGCAAATGGTTAATGACGGCCGCCAGAATCATATACCAGCCCTCAGTTTCCTGCTTAACAGAATAAGGCACGCACCTTGCTGCTTCTGGCTTGATCCCCAAAGTGTCAACAGGCACCGCGGGGCATGAGACAGTACCGAGAACAGGAGTAAGCGAGCCATGTATCACGCTCTCACACCTTCAGGCGTCGCAGCGCCGGTCCCTGATTTAGGCATGCGCGACGACACTCTCAGTGTGCTTGCGCGTATCAGCAAGCCCACTCAGAAAATGCCGCCGGAAACCCGGGAGCTGTTGGAAAAAGCCCTCGCCTTCGCGGCTGAGGCACAGCAGACCATTTCCGAGCAGCAGACCCGCATTGCTCAGCTTGAAACTCTCTCGATGACCGACGAACTCACCGGATTGCTCAACCGCCGCGGCTTTGGCGATGCACTCCAGCGCGCCTTGGGCAATGCCCATCGGCATAATGAACAGGGCCTGTTTGTGGCTATTGATCTCGACGGCTTCAAGCCCGTGAATGACACCTATGGCCACGCCACCGGCGACGCATTGCTGCGCCATGTGGCGGACTTCCTGTCAAAGCGTGTGCGGACCACGGATTATCTCGCCCGCATGGGCGGCGATGAATTCGCGATCCTGATGGTCAATGGCGATCTTGGTCCCGCCCGGCACCGGGCCATCCAGCTCAAGGCCGACCTCAATGCGGCGACCGCCAAGGTCAATCACAGCAACTTTCCTCTCAAGGCAAGTTTCGGCATTGCGCCCTATGACAGCAATTCTTCCGCTGACCAGGTGATGCATATGGCGGACGTTGCCATGTATCACGACAAGCGCCGCCGCGCCGCATCGCCGACATTGGTTCGGTCCTTCCAGGCTGCCGAATAGGCCTTACGGCGATACCGGATCGCCTTCAGGTTGCTGCTGGGTGATGCAGTGAATGACACCGCCTCCGCGCGCGATGTCCAGTGCTGCGACCTGTACGCAGGCCCGTCCGGGAAACGCCGAGGCAATAATCCCGGCTGCCTCATCATCCGCGGGATCGCCATAGGCTGGAACAATGACCGCGTCATTGGCGATATAAAAATTGATGTAGGACAACGGCATGATGCGCCCATCATCATGTATCCGTTGCTCGGGCTGCGGCACATGAATGATCTCAAGCGGCTTGCCGCCGGCATCTTTCATTTGTTCCAGCCGCTGCACA
>Ga0307929_1000586_pt1 | contig 34220 bp, 36 predicted proteins | sample AceLakmetage1330_FD_203160 | JGI IMG/M metagenome (GOLD analysis project Ga0307929, IMG submission 203160) | Saline water microbial communities from Ace Lake, Antarctica - #1330 | ecosystem: Environmental > Aquatic > Non-marine Saline and Alkaline > Saline | place: Antarctica: Ace Lake...
AAAGTTCCCATCTGAAGAAAAGTTTGGGTTAGTATCACAAATAAATAGAGCAGCAGTATCAGTTCCTTCTAATATAGCCGAAGGAAGTTCCAGAAATAGCAGCAAAGAAAAATCTCATTTTACTAGTATTGCTTATGGTTCAATGATGGAGCTTATAACTCAATTAACTATTTCTAAAGAAATAGGGTATATTAATTATGAAGTATATAATAAACTACGAGAACAAGCGGAAGAGATTACTAATAAGTTAAATGCTTTAAGGAACTTTCAAAGAAATGTCTGATCAAATTAACGAATCCACAAATCAACAAATAAACGAGCTATCAGTATATACTTCTGAGGAAACGCAGAGCTTATTAAACATTTCCCGATCTACATTTATGCGTTTAGTGAAAAAAGAAGTTCTACGAGCTAATAAGATAGGTGGTCAATATAGAGTGCTTGGTAGAGAGATGCTTAGGTTGTTATTGCCTGAGGAAGAGTTTGATAAGGTTAAGGGGTTTGTGAAGAGAAATGAGGATACGGGGGACACCCTTCCGTCTACGCCTAAGACGTATCCGCCTTCCCTTGAAAAGGGAAGGATTAACGGCAACAAATGAATCTTAACAATTTAACATCTATAATCGCTAATGGAGAATCTGAAAATATAGAATTTAAAACGTCGTTTGGCAAAGAAACTATAGAAACAATAGTAGCTTTTTCTAATACTATTGGTGGTGATATTTATATTGGAATTAGCAGGAATAAAATAACAGGGATTATTGCTAATGAAGAATTGATGAAGGATTGGGTGAATAAGATAAAACAAGCGACAAAACCCCAAATATTTCCTGATGTACAGATTTATACTATTGATGGGAAAATATTAGCGAAGATAAGAGTGACTGAATATCCTATTAAGCCAGTTTCTTATAATGATAAATATTATAAAAGAGTAGGTGCTTCTAACCATATTATTCCTGTTGATGAAATTGTAGATATCCAAATGAATAGTTTGAATATGTCTTTTGATTCTTTTTTGGTACCAGAGCAAACGGATAAACTTCAAAAAACAATGATAGATAGGTTCTTTTTAAAGTTGAAAGCAAAAGAACGTTTTTTGATTTCAGAGAACACACAGTTAGACTTAAAAAAGTTGAAGTTAGTAAATGATAATAATATTCCTACATTCGCCTCGGTATTGCTTTTTTCAGAGCATAATATGGGAATACATATCGGTCGTTTTAAAACTGATACAGTAATTATTGATGACATAATGATAAAGGCTCCATTAGTAGTTGCAATAGAAGAAGTAATGACGTTTATAAAAAAAAGTATTTCAGTTGCATTTGAATTTACAGGTGAAATCCAGCGGAAAGAAGTATGGCAATATCCCTTAGAAGCGATTAGGGAGATTTTGCTTAATGCTGTTATTCATAGAGACTATAGAGATCCTACAGACACTATTATTAAGATTTATGATGATAAGATTCAGTTTGTAAGTCCAGGTTCATTGTTTGGTAATTTGACAGTTGAAGAATTAGAGACAGATAATTATATTGCGAAGCATAGAAATAAATTGTTGGCAGAATCTTTTTATGTAATGGGTGAGATAGAGAAATATGGTACTGGTTTTCGTAGAGTAAGACAGCAGTTATCTTTAAGGAGAAATTTGAAATTTGAGTTTTATCAAAAGGCTAATTCTTTTATAGTTGAATTAAGTATAAAAAGTTCGGAGAAAAGTTCGGAGAAAAGTTCGGAGAAAAGTTCGGAGAAAATTATTTCAATGATGTTAGCGGATAGTCATATTACAATAAATCAATTGTCAGATAATATTGGGATTACTACCCGAGCAATAGAAAAGCAGATAAGTAAATTAAAAAATAGTAATATAATTAGACGGATAGGTTCTGATGTTAATGGGTATTGGGAGATTATAAAATGAAACAAATTATCCAAGATTTTAAAAAAAGGTAAAACTATTTTAGAAGAAGTTCATGTTCCTTCATGTGGTTTAGGAAAAGTGATTATTAAGACTACTCATAGTTTGGTATCATTAGGCACAGAAAGAATGTTAGTTGAATTTGGTAAGACTAGTACTGAAGTAATATAACGATCTAATCGACTTGTTATCTTTCCTTTGCTAAAATAATAGTATGAATCAAAAAGAACTTAAATCCATTATTTTCAAAGGTGAATCAGAATCAATTGAAATAAAAACATCATTTGGTAGAGAGCTTATTGAAACAATTTGTGCATTTGCTAATACAAAAGGCGGATTGATTATTGTTGGGGTTAATTCTAATAAAAAGGTTATAGGTGTTACTCTTGGTCAAGAAACTGTGCAAAATTGGTTGAATCAGATTAAGCAAGCTACATCTCCAGCTATTATTCCGGAGATTTATTCATCTGATTTGGATAATAGAACGATTGTTATTATAAAAGTTGATGAATTTCCCATTAAACCAGTTGCGTTTAAAGGTCGGTACTATCATCGAGTAGCAAATAGCAACCATCCTCTTGGTATTGCTGAAATAACTCAAATTCATATGAAATCACTTCAATTATCTTGGGATGCTTATGAATTTCCAAACGAATTACTTTCAGCTATCAGTATGGCTAAAGTTGATGAATTTATTGAATCTATTAATACAACCGGGCGATTTTATTCTGAGGATACTGCTATTAATACAATGCAGAAATTAAAATATTTTCTTGCCGATAAGCCAACATATGCAGCTATGTTACTTTTTGCAAAAGACCCCATGCGATTAAATATAAGAGTTGGACGATTTAAAGACGATATTACAATTATAGATGATAGACAAATAACAGACACATTGTTTGATGCAGCTAAAGATACTATGAAGTTTATAAAAACATATTTGCAAGTTGCTTATGAGTTTAATGGAGATATTAAACGAACGGAAAAGTGGAATTATCCAATTCAGGCAATAAAGGAAGCTGTGCTGAATGCGATAGTTCATCGCAACTATACAGATCCCTCTGATATTCAGATTAAAATATATGATGATAAAATTACAATATTTAGTCCTGGAAAATTGTATGGAGACTTAACCCTAGATAAGTTGAAAAGTAGAAACTATCAGTCGAGTATAAGGAACAAACTAATTGCAGAAGCTTTTTACCTAACGGGAGAAATAGAAAAGTATGGAAGTGGTTTTCTCCGTATAGAAAGAGAATTACAGTTGTATCCAAATATCAAATTTGAATTTAAAGAAATTGCTAATGGAATGTTGGCTGTTTTTCATATTGTTGCTGAAGTGAATAACTCTAGTGACCAAGCTAGTGACCAAGCTAGTGACCAAGCTAGTGACCAAGCTATTATTGATTTTTGCAAAGAGTCAAAAAGTAGTAGGGAAATAATGGAATTTCTTAACATGAAACATAAAACATATTTCAGAAAAAATATTTTACAACCTCTTTTAGATAATGGGTTCTTAATTCCTACAATACCGGATAAAATTAAAAGTCCTAACCAAAAATATAAATCAAAAGGAAAAGAATCTATCTGAAACAAATTATCCAAGATTTAAAAAAAGGTAAAACTATTTTAGAAGAAGTTCATGTTCCTTCATGTAGTTTAGGAAAAGTGATTATTAAGACTACTCATAGTTTGGTGTCATTAGGCACAGAAAGAATGTTAGTTGAATTTGGTAATGTTTTGGGATGGAAACGTTTAAGAAAAGCTATTATTTAAAAGGTTAGCAATAATCTTTGCTTTCCGTTTCCACGTTTTATTCTATTGACTCATTTTGACACGATTTGATACAATTAACCGTATGGATGAAATAAAAGAAAACGCCGTATATACTTCTGAGGAAACGCAGAGCTTATTAAACATTTCCCGCTCAACATTTATGCGCCTTATTAAGAAGGAAATTCTTCGTGCTAATAAGATAGGTGGTCAATATAGAGTGCTTGGTAGAGAGATTCTAAGGTTGTTATTACCTGAGGGAGATTATGATAAGGTAAAAGAATTCGTAAATAGGAAAGAGGTGTAACATGGTAAGTATTGATGATTGCAAGATAATAGAGTTACCAAAGATACAAGATTCAAGAGGTAATTTGACTTTTATTGAACAGAACAAACATGTTCCTTTTGATATTAAAAGAATATTTTATCTATATGATGTTCCAGGTGGAGAAAGTAGGGCTGATCACGCAAATAAATATACAACTCAGTTTCTAATAGCTATGAGTGGTAGCTTTGATATTATTGTTGATGATGGAAAGAATAAAAAAAGAATTCATTTAAATAGAGCTTATAATGGGGTGCTTATTCCTAAAATGATTTGGAGAGGTATAGATAATTTTTCTTCTGGTGCAGTTTGTCTTTCTGTTGTTGATACTGAGTATTTAGCAGATGATTATATTAGAGAATATGACGAGTATATTAATGAAATTAAGACTAATTAAATGATATATATGATTCATCCATTAGCAGATGTTCAATCAAAAGATATTGGTGAAAAAACTGAAATTTGGCAATTTTCAATTGTTTTACCAAATGCTAAAATTGGCTCAAATTGTAATATTAATGCGCATTGTTTTATTGAAAATGAAGTTGCCATTGGAGATAATGTAACCGTTAAATGCGGAGTATATTTGTGGAATGGTATCGTTGTTGAGGATAATGTTTTTATTGGTCCCAATGTTACGTTTACTAATGATAAAAAACCTAAATCAAAAAAATATCCAAAAAAATTCATGCAAACAATTGTAAAAAAAGGAGCATCAATTGGTGCAAATGCTACAATTTTACCAGGGTTGATTATAGGAGAGAATGCTGTTGTTGGTGCCGGTTCAGTTGTAACAAAAGATGTTCTGCCTAACTCAACTGTGGTTGGTAATCCAGCTGCTGAGATTTAATAAAATGAAAATACCATTTTTAGACCTTAAAGAAATTAATAATAGATATATTGCAGAGATTAATGCTGAAATTAAAAAAGTTTTAGATTCAGGTTGGTACATTATGGGTGAACAATGTAGCTTATTTGAGCAAGAATTTGCTGACTATTGTGGCACTAAACATGCTATTGGTGTTGCATCAGGACTAGATGCTCTTATTATAATTCTAGAAGCATATAAAGAACTTGGAATTTTTGAACTAGGTGATGAGGTAATTGTACCAGCTAATACTTATATCGCTTCAATCTTAGCTATATCTAAAGCAGGATTAGTTCCAGTGTTAGTAGAGCCAGATATCAATACATACAATATTGATTCTCAATTAATTGAAGAAAAAATCACAGATAAAACAAAAGCAATACTGGTAGTTCATCTTTATGGTCTGGTGGCTCAGATGGGTCAAATTTCAAGTATTGCTAATAAACACAATATCAAGGTTATAGAAGATGCTGCACAAGCACATGGGGCTATATATAATGGCAAGAGAGCAGGTAATATTGGTGACGCAACTGGATTTAGTTTTTATCCAGGGAAAAACTTAGGAGCTCTTGGTGACGGTGGTGCCATTACAACTAATGATGATGAATTAGCAGAGGTTATAAGCGCTTTTCGTAATTACGGTTCACAAAAGAAATATGTAAATAAATATAAAGGTCTAAATAGTAGGCTTGATGAAATCCAAGCAGCTGTTCTAAGAGTTAAATTAAGATATTTAGATGATGATAACCAAAAACGTAGAGAAATTGCACAGTATTATTGCAAAAATATAACTAATCCAAATATTTTTTTGCCAACCCTCCAACCCTCAAACTCTCCATCCTCCCAACAACATGTTTTCCATCTCTTCGTTATACGTTGTAAAGAACGTGATAGATTACAAAAGTATCTTACTGATAATGACATTCAGACTGTTATTCACTATCCTATACCTTCTCATAAGCAAGAGGCATATCCTGAGTGGAATGGATTGTCATTTCCAACGACAGAGAAGATACATTGTGAGTGTTTGAGTTTACCAATTAGTCCTGTTATAAAAGCAGAAAATTTGTTGAAAATAGTTGAGGTATTAAATGAGTTTATTTAATAAAATAATTAGAAAAGTTGTTCAATCAATAAGAGTTATATTTTATAAAAGTCTTTCTAATTGCAATGAAATTTCCGGGCATCCTAGTTTGAATCAACCACTGCTCGCAGTTGGCCAGGGAAAAATAAGTTTTGGTTCCAAAGTACATATCGGATGTAGTCCTTCTCCTTCATTTTATAATACATATGCCCATTTTGACCTTAGAGGAGAAAAATCCTCAATATTGATAGCAGATGATGTTTGGATAAACAACAACTCTTGCTTAATTGCTGATGGAGCAAATATTGAAATTGGCGAGGGCTCAATAATTGGTCCTAATTTTACAGCATATACAAGTGATTTTCATAATATAGGAATTAAGAAACGTAAGCATAGCGACTATGCCAGGGAAAATGTAGCTATAGGGGTAAATGTGTTCATAGGCGCAGATGTTACGATATTAAAAGGGGTGTCTATTGGTGAGAATAGTGTTGTTGGTATTGGTTCAGTTGTAACTAAGTCTTTTCCCTCAAATGTAGTAATTGCAGGCAATCCTGCAAGGATAATAAGAGAATTATGAAGAATCTATGGAAAAGAGCTAGAAGGTCATTGTTATTAAAAACAAGTTTTTTTAATGGTATAGCTACATTTGTTCGAATAATTGTGGGGATCGTTAGTACAAAGGTTATTGCTGTGATGCTTGGACCATCTGGAATTGCCTTGCTTGGTAATTTTAATAATGTTTTTTCTATGGTTTCTACACTTGGCAGTGGTGGTATTAATGGTGGAGTTATAAAGTATGTTGCTGAATATAAAGGTACTGACAACGTAAGAGCAATTGTTCGTAATAGTATTTTAATAACTATTATTACATCAACAGCAACATCTATATTTCTTCTCATTTTTAATGACTCTTTATCTTCCCAAGTTTTTTATGATGCATCTTTTTCTTGGGTTTTTATAGTTTTAGCTTTAGCTTTACCTTTTATTGTTTTTAAGAGATTGTTTACTTCTATTTTTAATGGCTATAAAGATTTTTTTAAGATTATTGCAACAAATATAGCTTTTTCATTTATTACTTTAGGTATCACAATACTACTAGTATGGAAATATGATTTAATAGGTGCTGCTTTGGCTGTTATTATAAGTGCGCTATTAACATCCTTTGTTATTTTTTTTATGTTTAGAAAAGCAACGTGGTATTCTGAATTGCATTTATTTCCAAGTTTTAATAAGGATGCTTTTATTAAACTGGCTAAATTTTCATTAATGGCATTTGTTGCAATGTTTTTTGCAATTTTTATTAAATTAATGTTGAGAAAATATATAATTGCCAATATTTCTTTGGATGTAGCAGGTTATTGGCAGTCAGTAACTAAGGTAACAGATTTGTTTATTTCTATGTTTACTATGACTTTAAGTCTCTATTTTTTACCTAGATTTTCGGAACTAACAGATAATAAGGAACTTGAGCTAGAGATTAAAAAGGCAATGATTTTTATTTCACCACCACTAATTATAGGTTTGTTAGTAATATATGGACTGCGACATTTTGTAGTATTAACATTATTTTCCCCTGAATTTCTTCCGATGGAACCTTTGTTTTTGTTTCAATTAATTGGAAGTTATTTTAAGGTTATTGCTTGGGTGTTGGGTTTTGTATTATTGGCAAAAGCAATGACAAAGATGTTCATATTTACTGAGATTTTTTTTGGTTCAAGCTATTTTATTTTATTTATATTTTTGGTGAAATATTTTGGAATAATAGGTGCTACTTATGCTTTTGCTTTAAATTATTTATTCTATTTAGTTTTTTTGATGATTTATTTTAGGAGGAAATTAGTATGAGTAATCAAGTGAATGTAGGAACGATATCTTTAGTAAGTGTAATTATACCTTCTTATAATCATGAAAAATATGTAGAAGTAGCAATAAGAAGTATTTGGGAACAAACTTATAAAAATATTGAGTTAATAGTTATAGATGATGGTTCAAAAGATAATTCTGTAGAGATTATTAAGCATCTTGAAAAAATAAGTCCAATACAAATGAGTGTTGTGGTTAAGAGCAATGAAGGTATATGTAAAACATTAAATTTAGGATTAAGTCTTTCGAAAGGGAAATATATTTGTTTTATAGCTTCAGATGATATGTATTTGCCTTCTAAGATTTTTAGTCAGGTAATGAATTTGGAATCTGTAATGGATGACAATGTTGCCGGTTGTTATGGGAATTCTGTAGTAATAGATAGGGAAGGTAATCAATTAAATGAAAGGATTAAGTTTGATATGTTTAATAATGATCAGTTTCGTTTATGTGTTAAAAAAAAATATCAAGCTGGACTAGGAACCTCTACTTTTATTTCAGAAAAGATAAAAAATATTAAATTTGATTCGTCTTTATATTTTGAGGATTGGGACTTTTTTTTAAGGCTTTCAATGTCATTTAAAATGTTATATCTGCCAAGTTTCGTATATAATTATAGAAAATTAGATTCAGGCGCAAATAGAAATGTTGAAAAAATGATTATAGCAAGAAACCAGATTTTTGAAAAATATAAAAAACATCCTCGTTTTATAGAATATGGGGTTAAACAGTTTGAGTCTATCATATATATATCTAATGCTAATAGTCTATATTATATTGGAGACTTTGATAGTTGCAAGAAATGGCTTCTTAAGGCATTATTAGTTGATCCTTTGTGTATCTTTAATAATTTAAGTCTTTATATCAAAATTTTATTGGGCAAAAAAATGATATCTGTTTTAAAAAAAATAAGGATGTTTTTAAATGAACAAAGATAATATATATTTGCCTATTGAAATATCTAAAAGAGAATTAGATTATAAAATTTTATTAGCAGCTGAGCTTTATGATGATAAAAAAAGAATATTTATCGGAGAAGATACTGCTATTAAAGAGGCTGTTAGAAGAACACAGAATGGTATTTTCATTGGAAAATCTTTTATTACCCCATATTTATTAGAAGATCTTTGTTTTTTAAAAGAATTAAAAAATAAAAAAATAAATATTATATATATAGATGAAGAGGGGGCTGTTTATGCTGGAGATAAAGAAAATTGGGCTTTGATTATGCGAACTGTAAACGCTTCATCAGTTTATGGAAATCACTTGAGATATGTGGATTTTACTCATGAATTATCTTTTACTGATTATAGTTTGAAACAAATATTCTCTGCAGTTGGTTTTTCGGATGTTGATATAATGGATACAAAACCATCATTTGGTTTTAAACCAAAAAGATTTATACGTTGGTTACTGTTGAAGCTTTGGAGACAAATTTTGAAATTCATTTTCACCCTAGAAGTTGGTACGGATAGACCTAGATATTATGGGAAGTTTTTAATAGCTTGTGCTAAAAAATAATATTATGAAAAAAAAAGTTAAAATATTATATGTGATTGAAACTCTTTCTTCAAAAGGTGGTGCAGAAAGAGTATTAATTAACTTAATAAAAGAATTAGTTAACTATAATTATAATATTAGTGTAGCAGTGTTGGGTGCCCCTTATGATTTGGAAAAAGAGCTGCTAAAGATTGGCGTTACTGTTTACCATATAAACCTTAATCATCGTTGGAATATTATTTCTGCATGTTTTAAGTTAAAAAAAATATGCAATAAACATAAGTTTGATATATTACATGCTCATCTTTTTTTTGCAGAAATATATGTAGCACTATCATATTTCTATTATCCTATTGCTATACGAGCAGCAACCTATCATAACTTAGGGTATGAGGCCTATCCAGCATTAAGTTTATGGGAAAAGATTAGAAAATGGATTCATTCCTTTTCTACTAATCGATTTATGGATAATATATATGCTGTTAGCATTTCATCTTCAGAAAGTTATAAGTATCATCTTAAAATAAAAAAACAAATAAAGGTTATGTATAATGGAATTCCAATAGAGAATTTATTGCTTTTAAAGTCTACAGATTTGCCAAAAGAAAATAAAGAAGAGTTTGCAATTATTCTGCCTGGTCGCTTAGTTAAAGAGAAGGGGCAAAAAATACTTATTGAATCTATTTCTTTATTAAGAGAACGAAATTTAACACCAAAAGTTTTATTGATTGGTGATGGCCCTTTGGAATCTTTTATAAATCTAGAGATTATTTCTCATGAGTTGTCTAATCAGATCAGAATTATTTCGACATTACCTCAGTCAGAATTGCATCAAATTATGGTACGTAGCCAACTAGTTGTACTCCCTTCTTTTTTCGAAGGTTTGCCCACTGTGCTAATCGAAGCTGCTGTTTTAGGCATACCAATAATTTCAACATTTGTTGGGGGTATTCCTGAAATCATTAAAAGTGGCGAGTCAGGATTATTAGTAAAAAAAGGCAATGCATTATTGTTAGCAGAAGCTATTGAATATATGATATTAAATGAAGATTTTAGAAATGTTTGTTCCAAGAAAGCAAAAAGTGATGTCACGGCAATGTTTGATGTTAAAAAAATAGCTAGTCGTTGGAGTAAAGAATATCCTACAATTTTAAAAAGAGGGCAGGGAAACAAATGAAACAATATCTTGTTGTAACAATTGATACTGAATGTGACAAATCTCCTACTTGGCATAACTCTAATCCATTAACTTTTAAATCAATCATAGAGGGTGTCCCCGAATTGCTTACCCCCTTATTTATTTTAAGGATATTGATATTTTCTTTATTAATCGTCCGTTTTTAGGTTATCGGTATAATCCAAACAGCTCAACTGCAATTCATACGCAGTCTCATATTAAAGACTTGCTTTTTATGTATTCAATGTTCGCAGATATGCATTCTGATGCTGCAATTATATTCAGAATTCGTCTATCCAGAACAATTGTTTATTTTTTAAATGAGATTAATGTCTCAAGCAATAAGTTAAATGAACTAATTAAATTTAATAGCATTAGATTTGAAACAGTTACTCTTGTAAGATTCCTACTAAAAGCAGATCTTATTTATTTTCTTTCGCCTAGTATTTATTATTACGTAGATAAATTTAGGCATTGGCTTATAAGAAGAATTAAATAAGTTTATGTGCTATTACCAGAAGACATAAAGGTTGGTCATTGGCTTAAGTAAACCACTTTTCTAATATGTGGCAGTTTCCCACAAACAGGTTGAGTTTATAGAACGTCTTAAGTGTTTAATTAATTGTGTAAAGAAAGAAATAACGGTATTATTTGATAATCAGTTGAGGTTTAGTTTGTGTGCCAAAATAGTAAGGAGTTGACAAGTGTTAACAAGATTAAAAAAAACAATTAGAGACCAATTGCCAAAACGTTATCAAGTTCCTATAAAATATATTAATAGTTTGATTAGAGGTTATATTGAGCCTGAACTTAAATTATTAAAATTTATTGTTAATAAAGATGATTTGGTTTTGGATGTTGGAGGTAATAGGGGAATATATTCTTATGTGTTATGGAAGCTTGGTTGCAGGGTAGAGGTTTTTGAACCAAATCCAGATTGTTATTCTGTTTTATTAAGTTGGGCAGAGAAGAAAAGAAGAGTAACTGTGAACCCAGTTGGACTATCTAGCAGTGCTGGAAAAGTTGAATTGAATATACCAGTTGATGACTTTGGTGTCTCACATGATGCTTCAGCATCTATAGAACATAGTTCTTTTAAACATTTTTCTAGTAGAGTAGTAGATATAAAAACTTTAGATCGTTTTTATTATGATTTTGCTTTTAATAAGTATGTAGATTTTATTCCTACAATTGATTTCAAGGATGTTGGCCATTTGAATGTAAATGGAGCAGAAAAATTGTCCTTGTTTATGGTTAATGTAATAAAAAATAGCAAATCCAGCTATAATGAATTAGGTGAATAACACAATGAAAAAAATTATTATTCTATCTCAATCCTTAAAAATAAATTCCGGAGGAGGAGGAAAAGTCGTTTCTTTTCTTTCTAATAAACTTAATGCCAACATAACCCTTTGTTTGTATGATGCAGAAGATATAGCTTACGATGTTACTTGTAATGTGGAAGATTTGGAATTAGGTTCTTCCTCAAATATTTTCATGAAACTAATAAGACCATTTCAGAGGTTTTATAAAATCAAGAGACTGAAGAAGAAGTTATCTCCAGATGTGACAATAAGTCTTCCAGACAATGTAAATATTTTGAATATTCTTACAAAAACAAAGAATGAAAAAGTTATTATTCGCTCTGATTACAGCAAAAACTCTAATTATAGAAAAGGTATAGCTGCTTTTCTGTTGATTGCTTTTCAGAGATTGTTATATGAAAAAGCAGATATTATTGTTGCTAACTCTGAAGGCGTAAAGAGTGCATTAATCGAGACACTTGGCTTAGTTAAAGCAGTTGTAATAGTTATTAATAATCCAATTGATACTTCTAAAATTAGTAGCTTAAGGACAGAGCCTATTGATAAGGAAATTTGGGATAGTTTATATGCTGAAGAGACTATTGTGCATATTGGCAGGCTGTCAGTTCCTAAAAACCAGATTGCCTTATTGAAGATATATTCTGAATACAGAAAAAAAACTCAAAGAAGTAGCAAGTTAATTATCCTAGGAGATGGACCATTAAGAAGTCAGCTTGTATTAATGTGTAGAAACTTAGGGCTTAGTTATTATACAAGCTGGGATGATATTGATATTTCTAGTGATAAGGATGTATATTTTATGGGGTTTCAATCTAATCCATATAAGTATCTGAATTTAGCTGATTTATTTGTATTTACTTCAATATGGGAAGGTTTCCCGAATGGAGTTCTAGATGCTCTTTCTTGTGGAGTACCGATACTTTCTTCAGATTGCAGATCTGGGCCAAGAGAGATTCTAGCTCCAAACACAGACTCTTCTCTTGAGACAAAAGATGTTGAGTATGCAAAGTATGGGGTTTTAATGCCAGTTGTTAATAACGATAGTGACGAGAAATTAATCGAACAATGGTCAGAGGTAATGTTGAACCTATTTAATGATAAAAATATGCTCACTAATTATATGGAACGATCTATCGAACAATCAAAAGTTTATGATGTTAATGAGATAATTAATAATTGGGAGTTAATAATAAATGGATAAATGTAATCTTAAAGTAACTATTATGATTCCCACCTTTGAGCAAGAGGAATACATATTGAAATGTGTGTATAGTGCATTAGCGCAGACATATAAGAATTTAGAGGTTATTGTTTCGGATGACAGTCATTCTGATAATACAAAGAATATTCTTTCCGGTATTTCAGACCCAAGGTTTAAATATTTTAAGAATAATGTCAATTTAGGCAGAGTAAGAAACTATAGACAATTACTTTATGAATTATCCTCAGGCGATTATGTTATAAATTTAGATGGGGACGATTATTTTATAGATGATAAATTTATAGAAAATTCGATATCGCTGGTAAATAGTTATGAAAATGTTGTCATTGTATCAGCCGGATATGTTTCAAATTATGAAAATGGATTACAAAAATATTTCAAACTAACAAATAATATAAATTTTTTAGATGGGAAACAACAGCTTTTAGAATGGGGAAATCATCCACTGCCGCACCTTACAACAATATATAGTCGAAAACATGCAATGGGGATAGGGTTTTACTCAATGGAGATACAAAGTTCAGACTGGGAATCGTTATTACGTCTTTGTAGTGAAGGAAACGTTTTATTACTTCCAAACTATGTTGCTGTTTGGCGTAAACATGAAGGGAATGAGTCAATAAAAATTAACATAGAATTATTGAGAAGGAATAATGCCTTAATCGATTCTGTGTTAAAACATTGGTCAAAAATATTAACTGTTAAAGAGCAAGTCATTTGGCGTCAATCAATGAAAGATGTTTTATGTAGAAACTCTTATTATACGATTATTGAGCATGGGCGCATTAGTGACTTAAAATTACTTGTTATTGTTTATGGTCTTGGCTGCTTTTTTAGGCTTATATTTTCATTCAAAGCTTTTGCGCTGTTGTCTATTAGAATATTTTTTGGAAAAAAATTGTTCTCATATATTAAAAATTTATATTTACTTAAGAAGACAGGTTATTAAACCTCTTGTTTTCAGTGGTAATTTATTGGTTTATACTTTAGATGAATGAATAATTTAGATGAAAATACAGTAGATGGTTTTGGTGACGAGTGGACACGCTTTAACCAAACAGACTTAAAAGAAGAAGATTCGAGTGTAATATTTGATTCTTATTTTTCAGTGTTTCCTTGGGATATTATTAATAAAAAATCAGTAGGTTTTGATATGGGTTGTGGCAGTGGCCGCTGGGCAAAATTGGTAGCACCTAAAGTTGGCAAACTACATTGTGTTGACCCAAGCAAGGCTCTTGAAGTAGCAAAACAGAATCTTGCTGAATTCAGTAACTGTATTTTTCATAATGCAGGAGTAGATGATTTTGGAATTGATGAAAAAAGTATGGATTTTGGGTATAGCTTGGGGGTATTACATCATATTCCTGATACTACTACTGCTTTACGTGCATGTGTCTCTAAATTGAAACCAGGAGCACCATTTCTATTGTACTTATATTATTCTTTTGATAATAAACCGATATGGTTTAGGTGGTTATGGAAAATTAGTGATATTTTAAGGTTTTTTATTTCTAGAATGCCTCATGTACTAAGGTATGTTGTTTCTCAAATAATTGCTGTTTTGATATATTGGCCATTAGCAAGAATTTCAAAATTATTAGAGTTCATTGGAGTTAATGTATCAAATTTCCCTTTATCTGCTTATCGAAACTATGGGTTTTATGTAATGAGGACAGATGCATTAGATAGATTTGGAACACAGCTTGAACAGCGTTTTTCAAGGAAACAAATTCAGAAAATGATGGAGATTGCAGGATTAACTAATATAAAGTTTAGTGAGAAAACCCCATTTTGGTGTGCTGTTGGCTATGCTAAAGGATAATAAATATCTGTGTGTGGAATAACTGGTTTTTGGCAAACAAATCAATCTTCTGAGTCTAAATTAGAAAAAGTAGCTACTGCTATGGCAGAAAAGCTAAATCATCGTGGTCCTGATGATACTGGCACTTGGATTGATTCTTCAAAAGGAATTGCCTTAGCTCATACTAGGTTATCTATCTTAGATTTATCAGATGCAGGGCATCAACCAATGTTATCTGAGAGTGGACGATATGTGCTTATTTTCAATGGAGAGATTTATAACCACTTAGATATGAGAGAAAACCTAACCAAAGAATGGATAGGGCATTCTGACACAGAGACAATATTAGCAAGTGTTGAAGCTGTAGGTATAGAGAAGACCTTGCAGAATGCTGTAGGGATGTTTTCAATCGTTATATGGGATACTGTCGAAAATGTACTTACTCTTGCAAGAGATAGAATGGGGGAGAAGCCTCTATATTATGGTTTTCAAGGGCATACCCTGCTTTTCTCTTCAGAGCTAAAAGCTATGAAGGAACATCCTGAATTTGTTGGAGAGATTGATAGAGACGTCCTTTGTCTTTACTTGCGACATAGTTATGTACCAGCTCCTTTTTCAATTTATAAAGGCATCAATAAGCTTACGCAAGGAACATATATACAATATAAATTAGTAGATAACCAAATAAGTTCTCTTACATCAGAGCCAGTTCCTTATTGGAAGTTAGCAGAGGTTGTAATAAAAGGGTCGCAAGAACCTTTTACTGGAACAGATAGTGAAGCAATAGATCTTGTTGAGAATCAATTAAAAAAATCAATAAAGGATCAAATGATTTCAGATGTCCCATTAGGTGCTTTTTTATCAGGTGGTGTAGATTCATCGCTTATTGTTGCCTTAATGCAGAACCAGTCTGACAAACCTATTAAAACATTTTCAATCGGGTTTAATGAAAAAGGTTATGACGAGGCAATATATGCTAAAAAGGTAGCTGAGCATATTGGAACAGAACATACAGAGCACTATGTGAGTTGGGAAGATGCAATGAATGTTATTCCTGAGTTAGCAAATATGTATGATGAGCCATTCGCTGATTCTTCACAAATCCCTACATATCTTGTTTCCAAGATTGCCCGCAGGAATGTAGTTGTTTCTTTATCAGGTGATGCGGGAGATGAGTTATTTTGTGGTTACAATCGTTATCTTTTTTCTGATAAATGGAAGCATATACAAAGAATCCCTTTTTCATTAAGAAATTTAGCAGGGAAGACATTACGAGTTATCAAACCATCTACTATTGATAATGTTTTTAAGTTTTTAGGCAAATATAGGGTTGTGCCTGCAAATATGGGAGAAAAGGTAGAGAAGCTTACATCATATTTAGAAAATGTTAAAACATCAGATGATTTATATTATAGTTTTGTATCAAATAGTATAAATCCATTAGACGTAGTATTAAATGCAAAAGAGCCAGCAACTTGGTTAACCAAGACTTTTGGCAAAGCTGTATCTAAAGACACAAAGACTAATATGATGTATTTAGATGCTATGACATATTTGCCAGATGATATTCTCGTGAAAGTAGATAGAGCAGCAATGGCAAATAGTTTAGAAACTAGAGTGCCATTTTTAGATCATAGGATTATTGGTTTAGCGTTTTCCTTACCAATGAAGATGAAGCTTCGTAATAAAACAACTAAATGGATATTAAGGCAGGTCTTATATAAGTATGTTCCTAAGGAGTTAATAGAAAGACCAAAGGCTGGGTTTTCTATTCCTGTAGGAGAGTGGATTAAAGGACCTCTAAGAGAATGGGCGGAAGAGCTTATTAATAAAGAACGCCTAGACAACGAAGGGTATTTTGATTCAGAGTATATACATGCCAAGTGGCAGGAGCATTTGACTGGCAAGAGAAATTGGACAGATTTTCTTTGGGCAGTATTGATGTTTCAATTGTGGTTAGAGAAGGAGCTTAAATAGAAAATGATTCTTTCAGATTTATTTAACTTTAGTTTTCTTTTAATTCTTTTGATTTTTATATGTGTGAAAATGAAATTAAGTAGAAATATATTTATATTATTATTAGGTCATTTAGTTTTAGTTTTCTTTTTGAATTATTTTTTATTTGATCCATTCTTGTTTGGTGATCAGTTTCAGTATTTGTCAGCTGTAATACATATACGTTCAGGGTTATTCAATTTTCTTCAAGTAAGTGGATCTCTTAAGATGCACATTTCTGCTTTATTGATGTCATTGCCACCAGTACCTTTTCTTGACTCAATTTACGCACTTAGCATGGCCAACGTATTCGTTTTTATTGTAACGTTTTTAATTCTATTAAAGAATAATGTCTTAAAAGGATTTAATAAGATGTTTTATTTATTATATCCAAGTTTGGCACTATATTCAGCACTAGCACTCAGGGACATGATTATTACTTGTTTTATGTTGCTCAGTGTATATTTTATTAGTAAAAGAAGATATTTTTTTTCAATAATAGCTGCATTGCCTTTGATATTAATAAAAATTCAAAATATATTAATATATGTTCTTTCATTTTTTGTATTCTTTGTATTCTTTAAAACAAAGGGTGTTTTTGTCAAAGTAGTCGCAATAACATCTTTTGTAATATTTTTTATGATTTTTAAAGATAGTTTTTCTATTGAGGCGATTAATCTTGCTAGAACTGGGATGTTTTACGAGAATATGAAAACAGTCCAAGGAGCAGCCTCTATTGGCAGTGAGTTAGTTATAATAAACAATTATGTTGATTTATTTAAATTAGGTTTTGAAAGTATGTTTAGTTTTATATTTAAGCCTCTCATATGGCAAGCGAGAAATCCTCTACAGTTAGTTCAATCTTTTGAAAATATATTTGTAGGCTGGGTTATTTTTAGATTAGTATATTTGAAAGTAAAGCATAAAATCAATTCTGACCTTATTAGGTTTTTGCTCGTGTACACTATTATAGCATTTGGTCTTTATGGTATGGTTGTATTCAATTATGGCACAGCTGTTCGTTACAAATTTCCTTTTGTAATAGTATTTGTTACATTCTTTTATTATGAATTAGTAAGGATCAAACCATCACTAAGGGGTAAGCCTATTTTCTTTTTCTGGAGAGATAAAAAATGAACAATGAACTAACCGTAAAACATCTTTTGAATTCATTGAAGAAGCATAGAAGTTTGCTTTTAATTTGTTTGATATTATTTTTTGTATTTTTTTTGTTCAAAGCAAATACTTATGTGCCAATAATTAAAGTAAATACATCTATAATTGTTAATAATCTTGATAATGAAGATGATTTGAAGAACAAGGTTTTAAGTATTATGCGTAGTAAAACTATGGTTAAGACTTTATATGAACAGTTTGATTCAGGTGGTAATTATTATGATTTTTCACTTATGTTAAAAAGAAGATTATCTATAGCAAGTGCCCGTTATTCTAAAGTAATCCATTTATCTTTCAAAGGTCTAGATGAAGCACAATCCAGGTCTATTTTGAACGGTATTATAAATAACATTGATATACTTAATGAAGAAGTAGGTCTTTCCTCACAAAAGCCACTTGTAACTATTATCGATGAGCCTTATGTAGTAGAAGAAAATGTAAAAGAAACAAAGATTAAGATAGTTGTTATCAATACACTGGCTGTCATGCTAACCTTAATAGCAGGCTTGTTGCTGTTTGAATATATAAGGTTTTACGTTAATGAAGATCGTCTTAATATCTAACTCATCTTTTTAATTGTTTGGATCAGCAACTGTTTGTGTAGATCCACTTAATGAAGAATGAATTTAGCGGCTACCCCCGAAGGGTGAAAGTTATTCTAAGAGTTAAATAATATTGAACGGACACTTCAGCTACCTTTGGTTCTATTAATTATAGTTTTTTATATCCCGGAGAAATTGTTCGAAAGAATATATAGACGTTTAATTGTGGTAATTGCAAAAGACATTGACCTATACTAGATAGAATTCTGAAGAGCCCAATTAATTACGTATATAATGAGAGAGTTTTTTGGAGGGATGAGGGGATATATAAGGGTCGCGGAGACCCTTATTTAAGATATCCTAAAGGTAAAACATTTAAACAAAGCTGAAAACTAAGTTTTTAAAATAGAAAATCACTATAGCTCTTTATTTACTTATCAAACTCAATTTTTGTGTAACTTAAATACGAAAGACCCAAATTTATTTATTACGCTGAACTCTTAGGCGCCTATGTTCTTGATAGATTATCGTTTGTTATTAGAAATTTGATGATTAATTAAATCTATAGTTTCAAGATATCTGTAAACAGCTTAAAATAGCCTATATGAAAATAATATTAATAGCTAACTCGTCTTTTTATTTATATAACTTTCGTCAAAGTTTAATTACTGCATTTAGTAATGCCGGACATGAAGTTGTTTTATTAGCTCCAGTTGATGAATATTCAGATAGAATCAAAAATGCTAGATTTATTCCTCTCAAGAACTTAGATAGAAAAAGCATGAATCCTATTAAGGAGCTTTTTTTATTAAAAGAATTGTTTTCTATCCTTAGAAAAGAAAAACCTTTAACAATCTTAGCATTTACTATTAAACCAAATATCTATGGTTCAATTGCTGCAGGGATTCTTAGGATGCCTATCATTACAAATATTACTGGTCTTGGATATTTATTTATTAAGAAGAAGCATATGTTTGTTTCATTTGTAGTGAAGACTCTTTATAACTTAGCATTTAGGTTTCCTGTATATTATGTGTTTCAAAATGATGATGATGTGAAGTTATTTATAGATAATTTTGGAGTGGATAAATCTAAGTGTATTACTACTCCTGGATCTGGTGTGAATTTGAATGAATTTGAATTTACAATAATGCCAACAGTTGCTGATGATAAGTTTCTAATGGTAGCAAGAGTGCTTGTGGACAAAGGCATTAAGGAATATATAGCTGCAGCAAGATCTGTAAAAGCAGTGCATCCAAATGTCTCTCTCTGTTTGATTGGTCCTATCGATGATAATAACCCAGCAGGGTTGTCGCTGAATGAGCTCCAAGAGCTTAATGGAGATAGAGTTGTTGATTATCTAGGAGAGAAGAGTAATGTTGGTGATTATTTGAAAGAATGTACTTGTTTTGTATTGCCTTCATATCGTGAAGGAACCCCTCGTACAAATCTAGAAGCATTGTCAGTAGGTAGACCTATTATTACTACAGATGTTCCTGGTTGTAGAAATACTGTTATTGATGGTGATAATGGTTTTTTAGTTGCAGATAAGGATAGTAAGTCTTTAGCTGATGCAATTATGAGGTTTATAAACCTGTCAAAACAATCGAAACAAGCTATGAGTAAATCTTCTCGTAAAAAAGCTGAACAAGAATTTGATGAAAAAATAGTTATAGATAAGTATCTAGAGATTATTAAGAGTATATAGTTCTATCCTTTCCTTCTTTGGTATATTTTATAAACCATTGTTTATAACCCTCTTCCGCCTTAGGCGGAGAGAGGGTGCTGGCATTATATATATTTATAACAGGTTATATGTTCCAGTGGAGAGGTTGGGAAGGTGGTCCGCCTTAGGCGGAACGGAAGGGTGTGAATTTGAGTTTTCCGTTTATCGTTCTAGATTGACATTAAAAATAATTTAAGTTATTATTTCTTTAAGTTAACAAAAAGGTTTATTTAAAGAAATGAAATATTTAGATTTTAAAAATATATATAGCAAATTGCCTTATTTTTCTTCAAATAATTTAGATAATGTTGGAGCATCTATCCAAAGTACTAGGAAACAATTAAATGATTGGCACAAAAAGGGGCTAATTGTTCAACTAAGACGAGGATTGTATGCGTTTAATAGTAATGATAGAAAATTCCCACTTCAAAGAGAGATAGTTTCAAATATATTAGTTGAACCATCATATGTTAGCCTTGAATATGCTTTGGCTTATTATGGGTTAATACCTGAAAGAGTAAATACTATTACAGCAGTTACTCCCAAAAAAACTAAAACATTTAATAATGAAACAGGTTTATATATTTATAGAAATATTAAGAAAGATGCTTTTGGTGGATTTATTGAAGAAAAAACTAAGGAAGGGTATTCTTTTTTTATTGCTACGCAGGAGAAGGCATTACTTGATTTTTTATATTTTAATATGGTTAATATTGATTTTAATAATTTGTTTGGTTTTTGTGATTCTTATCGAATGCAAAATTTAGAAATTATTGATATGAAAAGAGTATTTAAATATGCTGAAATGTATAATTCAAAGAAGCTTTTAAAAATTGTAAATATATTGGAGCAATATATTAATAGACTGGAGTATTCTCCATTATGAAGGAACTAATTAAACGGAAATTAGATCTCTATCAAAGTAACGAAGAAAAATATTCTCAGCTTAGAGAATATCTACAATGGTTAATTTTAAGAATATTAGAAATAAAAAAGAATTATACGAATATTGCTTTTGTTGGTGGTACTGCTTTGCGTATTTTATATGGTTTAAATAGATTTTCAGAAGATTTAGATTTTTCTTTGATTAATAAAAATGGTTATGATTTTAGTCAGTTACTTCATGAGCTTCAGTTTGAATTAAATAATTATGGGTTAAATCCTATTATAACTTTAAAACAAGACCAAGACAAGATAGTTAATAATAGTTTTATAAAATTTCCAGATATTTTATATGAATTTGGATTATCATCAAACAAAAATCAGAATTTATCAATTAAGTTGGAGATTGATACCAATCCTCCTGCCGGATATGACTTAATTTTTACTCCTGTAAATTTGCATTTTTTGTTAAACATTCGTCATTTTGACCTTCCTTCATTATTTGCAGGTAAATTGCATGCATTAATGTGTCGTCCATATTGCAAAGGAAGGGATTATTACGATTTATTATGGTTTATTAGTAAAAAAATAACTCCTAATTATGAACAGTTGAGTAATGCTTATTTCCAGACTGAACACAAACGTGTGGAGTTTGATAGATTAACTATAATTAATATTTTAAAAGAGAGAATAAATAGCGTAAATATCGAAAATTTGCAGAAAGACCTATTGCCTTTTATTATAGAGAGTACAGAACTTTCATTTTTTAATAAGGAATCTTTGTTGGGTACTATTGAACATATAGATCGAAGATTATAATTATGTGTGGGATTATTGGTGTTTGAATAGAAGCTTCTTTTGAAGAATGTTTAATATAAACCGTTGAATAGTATCTTCAAAATAAATTATGGGTTAAAGACATTGTTTTTAAACCCATTAAGAAAAATATCTCAATATTTCAAAAGACCTAAATCGTTATAGCTAAACACTTAGATATTATTAATCGTATTTAATAATTTTTATCCTTCCCTTCTTTAGAATATTTAGGAATGTAATGTTTCTACACCTCTCTTTTAGGAGAGGCAACGACACCACTTAGTGATAATATGAATATTTCTTTCGTTGGTGAGGTTAGCAAGGTGCTTACTATATTACGTTCTTCTCACTTCACCGTTTATGCCAATTGATATATACTTATAAAAGGAAATTTTAAGGAGTAATAATGAAAATATCAGTTATTGGACTTGGTTATGTCGGTTTGCCTTTAGCAGTGTCTCTTTCTAATCATTATGAAGTAACTGGATTTGATATTAATAAAAAAAGAATATCAGAACTTTTATCTGGTATTGATAATACAAATGAAATTTCTGAAAAAAAACTAAAATTAAGCAACTTAACTTATACAGATAACCCAAAAGACTTAAAAACTTCAGATATAATTATTGTTACAGTTCCAACTCCTATAGATGAACATAAGAATCCAAATTTAAAGCCAGTTGAATCTGCATCCAAAACCGTGGGAAGTAATCTAAAAAAAGGAGCTATTGTTGTATATGAATCTACTGTTTATCCAGGAGTTACAGAAGATATATGTGTTCCTATATTAGAGGAAACAAGTGGTCTTAAATGGAAAGAAGATTTTTTTGTAGGTTATTCCCCTGAAAGAATTAATCCAGGTGATAAGGTTCACACAGTAGAAAATATTGCAAAAGTAGTTTCAGGAGATACAGAAAAAACATTAAACACACTTGCTGAATTATATGGTTCTATTATTAAAGCTGAAATATTTAAGGCAAGTAGCATAAAGGTTGCTGAAGCTGCAAAAGTTATTGAAAACACACAAAGAGATGTAAACATTGCTTTAATGAATGAACTTTCTTTAATATTTAATAAAATGGATATTGATACTTATGATGTGCTAGAAGCGGCCGGTACTAAATGGAACTTTTTAAAGTTTTTTCCTGGGTTAGTTGGTGGTCATTGTATTGGTGTCGATCCGTATTATCTTACATTTAAAGCAGAACACTTAGGATATTTGCCGGAAGTTATTCTTTCAGGAAGAAGAATTAATGACAATATGGGTAATTATATTGCCCAAAACACTATTAAATTAATGATAAAAAATAACAAAAATATTAATGGAGGGAAAGTGCTTATTCTTGGAATTACTTTCAAAGAAGATGTTCCTGATATTAGAAATACTAGAGTTGTTGATATTTATAATGAATTAATTGATTATGGAATCAATGTAGATGTTGTTGATCCGCATGCTTCTATTAGTGAAGTAAAAAATGAATATGGAATAAATATTTATAACAATCTTCCTAAAGAAATTGATTATGATGCAGTAATCGTTGCTATAAAACATAGTGACTTTGTTACTGACTATACTCTAGAAAAAATAACAAAATTACAGAAAAAAAATCCAATTTTAATTGATATTAAAGCTCTTTTTAATAAACAAGAAGCCCTTAATTTGAATATCCATTATTGGAGATTATAAAAATGGAGAAATTAATATGAGCAATATACTATTAACAGGAGCTGCTGGGTTTATCGGATCAAGAGTAGCATCAATGCTTTGCGAAAAAGGTGAAAATGTTATAGCAATTGATAATATGAATACTTATTATGATATAAAGATTAAGGATCATAGACTAAATAATCTTCAAAAACTATCCAATTTCAATTTTATAAAAGGTGATATCGAAAATAAGGATACTGTGTTTGATATTTTTAAAAATAATAAAATAGATAAAGTTATAAATCTTGCAGCTAGAGCAGGTGTTAGATACAGCATGGAGAATCCTCATGTTTATATGACCACCAATGCAATTGGGACACTTAACTTACTTGAAGCAATGAGAGAATTTAATGTTAAAAAGAAAGTACTTGCTTCTACTTCTTCGCTATATGCTGGTCAGAAAATGCCTTTTACTGAAGATTTAGCAGTAAATACACCAATATCACCTTATGCAGCTTCTAAGAAAGCAGCAGAGGCAATGTGTTACTCTTATTCGTATTTATATGGAATGGATATTTCTGTGGTTAGATACTTTACGGTTTTTGGGCCGGCAGGAAGACCAGATATGTGTATTTTTAGATTTATTAAATGGATAGATGAAGGAACTCCTATAGAATTATTTGGAGATGGTTCTCAAAGTAGAGATTTTACTTTTGTTGATGATATTGCAAGAGGTACAATTGCAGCAGCTGAAACAGATGTTAATTATGAGGTAATTAATCTAGGTGGCGGTAAAAATCCAATTTCAATCAATACTGTTATCAATATGATAGAAAAGCACTTAGGTAAAAAAGCTATTATAGAGAATAAACCATTTCATAAAGCAGATATCATGGAAACATGGGCAGATATTTCAAAAGCTGACAAATTGTTACATTGGCAGCCAGAAGTTTCCTTTGAAGAAGGCTTAAGCCAAACCATTGAGTGGTATCTTCAAAACAAATCATGGCTTAAAGATGTTGTTCTTTAAACCATTAAGAACAATATCCCAATAACTTCAAAAGACCTTAGATTTCCGTCTTCACGGGAATGACTGTGGCTATTTTTTTTATTCTATAATTGTTTGACTGATATACAGATATTTCAATAGTGTTGCAGCATTTTGCACAGGTTTGCCAGTCACCACTTATCTCCGTTCCCGCTTTCCATATTCTTGACATTGAGTAAAAATACTCATAGGAATGAGTGAAATGTATAAGCGGAAAACCTTATCCTTGGACATTGTTTTTAAAACCATTAAGAAAAATATCCCAATACTTCAAACGCCCTTAAATTCACTTTATTTATACTGTTATTTTTTTTCATAATATTTTTAAGTTTTAATTTGTTTCTAAAGAAACTGTTTGATAGAAATTATAGACGTTAGAATTGTGGCGATAGTAAAAAACATTTCACTATCATTGTTAGCAATCTGAAGAGCCCAATTGTTATGTATATATTGAGAGAGTTTTCCTTTAGAAAGCGGGGGTCATAGGGGGCGCGGACCTGTCCCTCGAAGCTACGTAGTAGCGTAGTGGGAGCCCCTTATAAAGAATATGTAGTGATAGAGCTTTCTTATCTTTAAAATTTTATTTTCAGTTTTCTATAAAGGTTTTACCTTTAACAGTTTTCAAATAAGGGTTTATTTCTTCGCTAGGCGCAAAAGCCAATACAAATTAATATAAAAAAGCTAAAGTTTATTAGCAAAGTAATAGCCCCCTTAACTTGTGGGGCGTAGCTTTAGCGTAGACTTATCTAAGGGGGAAGAGTCCGTTAGGACGAAGGGGGCTTATTGTATTAATGTGGTAGTTAGCCTCTCTAGGAGGATGCAACGACATTGTCATGTAAGTATATGAAAGTTTATTTTGTTGGTGAGGGGTTGGGGAGATGTCTTCCTGTATTTTGATTTTTTGACTATTTTAAAGTACTACTTTATAATAGTTAATTATGAAAATAAAAAGAAAAGTTTTTGATAAACTTATTAGTCAACTATATAAGCCTTATGTGTCTATTCTGATAGGTGCTAGGCAAGTTGGAAAATCATTTTTATTGAGAGAAGTTATGGAATATTGTCAGCTAGAAAGCTTGCAATCTGTTTTCTATGATTTAGAAGATCCTGATGATCTTAAGCTTTTTGCTGGCAATGAAAAAGACATTATTGATTTGATAACAAAAAATAATGTAGATGTAGTTTTTATTGATGAGTTTCAATATATAAAGAACGCTACAAAAGTATTTAAAACCATAATAGATAAACAATTAAAAATAAAAATATATGCCTCAGGTTCTTCATCTGTTGATATTCACAAACATTTAAAGGAAAGTTTAGCAGGAAGATTTAGAATAACAGAGATAGCATCCTTATCCATAGTAGAGCTTAAGCAGGTTCCACATTATAATCCTTTAGATTATTTTAAGTATGGAGGAATGCCGGGATTATTACATGAAGCAACTTTAGAAGAAAAAATAGAATTACTTAAAAATATTTTACAGACTTATCTTTTAAAGGATATTAAATCTTTAATCAGAGAAGAGAATATACGTTCTTTTAACAATCTTTTATATTTATTAGCACAAAATCAAGGTTCTATTACTTCCTTAACGGGTTTTTCTAATGAAGTCGGTCTTTCCATTCCGGCTGTGTCTCATCATTTGGAAATAATGAGACAGACCTACACTTGTTATCATTTAGAAAGTTTTTCTAGAAATCTTGCTAATGAATTAAAAAAGTCCAAAAAATATTATTTATATGATATTGGCATGAGAAACATGATACTTAAGGATTTTTCTGATATTAGTATAAGAAAAGATAATGGCATATTACTGGAAAGTTTTGTTTTTATGACTTTACAAAGAAAGCTAAAACCAAATATGGAAATAAAATTTTGGCGTACAAAACAGGGTGATGAGGTTGATTTTATATTATTAAAAGATAGAAAGCCTTATCCTTTTGAAGTGAAATATCAACTTCAAAAAAATGAAGTACCTGCCGGAATAATTAAGTTTATGAAACATTATCCTGAAACAAAAGAAGCGTATGTTGTGTCAATAAATTATTCTGGGAAAAGTGTTTATGATAATAAAATTATATATTTTATTAAATATACCGAGATAGATTTTTTAGAGTTGTTTCGCGAATTAGACTAGCCACCCATTAAAATTTCGCCTATTAAATTATTTTTAAAGAAATTATTAATAAGGGCTCCTTGCCGCCCTTATATATCCCGCAAGGCTTTGCAAAACTTAATTACACTAAGAGTAAAAAAAGGTTTCACTTGAAATATCTATAGGACAGTGGATTTTCTCGTCCGCCTTATTTATACGCCTATGGCGTAGGCGGATCGGAGAGTGCCCGTTTAACACTGTTTAAACTCTTAGCAAGCCTTGGCAAAGCTCACAGAGTGAGCGACGCCAGGTAGTTCTTGCAAACAGTTGCAAAGCCAATACAAATTAATATAAAAAAGCTAAAGTTTCCATAACTTATTCTGCGAAGCTCTTCGAGCGTAGACGGAAGAGGGAGGAGTATGGTACGTCATATTGTTGACGTTGTTATTAAAATATTGCAACAAGTTGACTTAACCCTCAATGATTAGTATTATTTAATCATGGAAAAACTAATGCCGTTGGAAAGTATTCAATCAAAAATACACACTATTAGAGATATGGAAGTAATATTAGATAGTGAATTAGCTGAATTGTATGGAATTGAACTAAAGAGATTAAATGAACAAGTAAAAAGGAATATTTTACGGTTTCCACGTAATTTCAGGTTTCAACTGAAAAGCGAAGAGTATCAATATGTTTTATCAAAAAATTTAAGAATTGATAATTCTAGCAACTTGAGGTCGCAATTTGCGACCTCAAGTAATAAACACGGTGGTAGAAGATACTTGCCATATGTTTTTACAGAACAAGGAGTTTCTATGCTTAGTGCAGTTTTAAATAGCAAAACGGCTATTGATGTAAGTATAAGAATAATAAATAGTTTTGTTAAAATGAGAAGATTTTTATTGGAGAATGGGGAGATATTTAAAAGGATAAATCGTTTGGAAAGAAAACAGATTTCATTTGAGATTGGAACAGGAAATAGAATTGAATCGATTCTATCTGCAATAGAATCTAAACATATTATTCCTAAGCAAGGTATTTTTTATGATGGTCAGATATTCGATGCTTACATATTCATTGTTGATATTATAAAAAATGCGAAACAATCTATTGTTTTGATTGATAATTATATTGACGAAACAGTGTTAACTTTGCTTACAAAAAGGGATAAGGGATGTAGCGCTGTTATTTATACAAAATGTTTGACTAATAAAATAGAGCTTGATTTGAAAAAGCATAACGCTCAGTATCCTGGAATTATTATTAAAGAATTTAAAAATTCACATGATAGGTTTTTAATTATTGATAATGAAGAAATTTATCATATAGGTGCTTCATTAAAAGATCTAGGTAAAAAGATATTTGCTTTTTCTAGGTTAGATAAAACTAATTTAAAACTATTAGATATATTATAAAACCATATCTTTGGACCTTGTTTTTAAAACCATTAAGAAAAATATCCCAATACTTTAAAAGACCATAGATTCACTTTATTTAATTTTTTATTCTATAACTGTTTGCGTGATATACAGATATTTCAATAGAGTCGCAGCATTTTGCACAGGCCTGTCTGCCATAGCTTTAGCGACGGCGGAATGTGCAACTAATCAAAGGCGTAACCATGGATGGTGAGAGCCTTTGATGCAAGACCTATTGATTAATAGCTGTAAGAACAAGTTTTATAGAATAAAGAGGGGATTTTAAGGGCTGCGGAAGCCCTTATAAGAAATATGTAGTGATAGAGTTTTTCGTTGCAACTCCGCTTAAAGAAGGATAAGTTTAGCGGTTGCCCCTTATATAAATATGCTTTATCTATAGCGCAACTACTTCTTGCCATTAACTAACTGCGGTTGATATACTTCTTTTATGGGTATAAAGGATTACATTGAATATTTGACAGAAACTATTAAAACAAAAATAAAGCCAAATAGGTTAATTTTATTTGGTTCGCATGCTTATGGTATTCCTAATAAAGATTCTGATATAGATATATTAATTGAAATTGATACTGATATAAAAAAGTCAAAACGTTCAATTGAAGTTAGTAAGTTGTTTTTAAATAGAGAGTATCCTTTAGATCTGATAGTTTATACTCCAGCAGAAGTTAAATCTAAATTATCAAATAATGACCCTTTTCTTCAGAATATATTTAATAAAGGGAAGGTTTTGTATGAACGAACTGATTAATGATTGGATATTACGAGCAACTAATGATCTTAAAGTTGCAGAATTGTTAGTTGCAGAAGAAAATGAAGCATATGAAATAATATGTTTCCATTGTCAGCAATATGTTGAAAAGATTCTTAAAAGTATATTAACTAAAGAACAAATAGTTTTTCCTAGAACACACGATTTAGTATTATTAATTAATTTGCTTCCAGATCAATATATCGAAGCCAAAGATGTTATAGGAAAAATAGTTGTGTTAAACGAATATGCTGTATCTGCTAGATATCCTGGTGAGATAGTTGATAAAGATGATGTAGTTGAATCATTAGAAATAGTACATTTATTTAAAGACTCGATATATAAGTATCTTTAGCCATTATTTTTAAAACCATTAAGAAAAATATCCCAATACTTTAAAAGACCATAGATTCCCGTTTCTTCGATTAACTATAATGCATGTCGTTGGCGAGGGTTTGAGATGTGGCTCAAAGATTGACTTTTATTTACTACCAATTTAATATTTATCTATGAATGCAAAAGATATTAGATGGAAACAACGTTTTTCCAATTTCCAAAGAGCCTTTACTCAATTTAAAGAAGCAATAGATGTTTTTGATTCCCTTTCTGTTTTAGAAAAAGAAGGATTAGTTCAAAGGTACGAGTATACATTTGAGTTAAGTTGGAAAACACTAAAAGATTATCTGGAAAGCCAAGGCGTTGTCGTAAAGTTCCCAAGAGATGTTATCAAGGAAGCTTTTCAGTCAGAGTTACTAGGTGAGGGTGATATCTGGATGGATATGCTTGAAAAAAGGAATCTTATTGCACACACATATGACGAAGCCATATTCAATCAAACATTATCACTTATTAAAGATTCTTTTTTTGCTCAAATAGAGTATACGTTTAATGAACTATCAAAGAAACTATGAGTTTTGGTATAAGTAATAAAAGCTATGAGTTAATTCTTAAAGCGTTAGCTGATACTCTAATCATTAAAGAAGCTATTATTTTTGGGTCTAGAGCTATTGGTAATTATAAGCCTGGTTCAGATATAGATATTGCCGTTAAGTTGGACTCAGGTGCTAAGAATCCTATTTTAGAAACTTTATTTAATCAAGAACTCCCAATTCCTTATAAAGTTGATGTTGTTTATTATAACGATAATATAAGTCCGGAATTAAAAGAGCACATAGACTCACAAGGTATCTCAATTTATAAACGCCCATAGATTCCCGTCTTCAGTCTTCGCTTATAGCTTCGCCTAGATAAGTCACGGGAATGACTGTGTTTGTTTTTTTATTAATCCTTCCCTTCTCGTCAGGGCGTAGTAAGTCTTATTTATACGCCTATGGCGTAGGCTTAGGAAGACAGGATACTTTTTTAAAGAAAGACTTTTATAGAATATATAGTATTTAGGTAAATAACTTTGTTTTGTAAATATACTGCGTTAATATTTGACTTTGCAAAATATTAATGCTTAAATTATTTTATGGATAAACAAGTTTTAGAGTACATAGATAAAGTAGCTTACAAAGCTGCTAAATTAGTAAAAGAAGAGATTAATGTGGCAGAGACAATCAATCAAGCCTCAAAGCATGCTGTGGGTTTATATATGGAGCAACAAAAACCAGTTTTAGATCTTTTAGTTAATAAAACAAGAGAACATGACATGAAATTTGATGGAATAATAAACAGATTAGATAGCATTGAATCCAGATTGGCCATTCATCAATTGGCTATTAAAAGAGCTATCTAACTTTATTTCAAAAATTCACCCATTAAAATTTCCCTTATTAAATTATTCCTAAAGGAATTATATTTTTTCATAATATTTTTATTCTATAATTGTTTGACTGATATACAGATATTTCAATAGTGTTGCAGCATTTTGCACAGGTTTGCCAGCCACCACTTATCTTCGTTCCCGCTTTCCATATTCTTGACATTGAGTAAAAATACTCATAGGAATGAGTGAAATGTATAAGCGGAAAACCCTATCCTTGGACATTACTCTTAAAACCATTAAGAAAAATATCTCAATACTTCAAACGTCCTTAAATTCACTTTATTTATACTTTTATATTTTTCATAATATTTTTAAGTTTTAATTTGTTTCTAAAGGAACTGTTTTATAGCTCCACTTAGTGAAGAATGAGCTTAGTGGCTATCCTCTGAGCAAAGCGAAGAAATAGCACTCTTATAAGAAAAAGAAATTATTAATAAGGGTTCCTTGTCTTAGGTGTGTTGATTGAGAGGTTTCCCCATTCTCTTGTCAGTCATGTTGCAATTAAATAACAATAATGTTAATATATTGCAATGAAGTTCGAAGATTTGCTTAATCATTACTCTAATCAGCCTTTTATTGAGATAAGGAATGCTTCTTTGTTACTGAAAGAGCCACTTACTAAAGTTAAAGTGCAATTTTCAAGGTTTGTTGCATCGGAAAAATTAATTAAATTGAGAAATGGTATCTATTTATTTAATAATGCATATAGAAAAAGTATCGTTAATTCGTTGGCGCTATCATCAATTATTTTACAGCCTTCATATATTAGTATGGAAAAAGCATTAGAGGCACATGGATTGATTCCTGAGAATGTATACGCGATAACCGCTTTAACAACAAAAAGAGCAAATAAATTTTATAATGTTTTTGGCAAATATGAATATAGGCATATTCAGAAAAGATTATTTTTTGGATATGACGTAGTGGGAGATACTTTTTCTTATTATATGGCTACTCCAGAAAAGGCATTGCTTGATTATTTGTATGTTAATAAAATTTTTTTAACCAATGAAGTTCTAGTTGAATTAAGGTTACAGAATTTAAATGTTTTAGATTTTGTTAAACTAAAAGAGTTTGCATCTATTTTTAATAAAAAGAACATTTACGTTGCAGTAGAGAGGATAGAAGCTTTTGCAAATAATCCTTCAAATTTAGAGAATATATTATGAAAGATCACTTGAAAAATATTTTATTAAATAATGATACTGGGCAGCGATTGAATATTGCTCGTGAGTATCTACAGAGTTATATTTTGCTTTTGTTACAAAAAAACAATTTTTTTACTATTGCCTCGTTTGTTGGAGGTACATCCTTGCGGTTTATTTATAATTTGCCAAGATTTTCAGAGGATTTAGATTTTTCTTTAAAGATTAAGCAGAAAGAGTTTAAGTTTATTCCTTTAATCGAATATTTAAAGAAAGAATTAGAAAATGCTGGATATGATATTAGTGTAAGTTATAAAAATAATACGAATGTGTATGTTGTAATGTTTAAGTTTGAAAATATTTTATATGATTTTGGTCTTTCTCCGAATGCTAATCAAAAGTTGAGCATAAAGATGGATATTGATACTTTCCCTCCAGTAGGTTTTACGGAGTCAATTACATTGGTTTCTAAGTATGTGCCTTTAACGTTAGCTCATTATGATATGCCATCTATTTTTGCAGGTAAAATGAATGCTATGTTTACTCGACAATTTATTAAGGGCAGAGATTATTATGATATTTTTTGGATGTTATCTTTTTATAAAGGTATTTCTCCGAATATTGATTTTCTTAATAATTCTTTAAAACAATTTAAGTTAGATTTAGAAATTAATATTGATAATTGGAAAGATAAATTATTAGAGATTATAGAAGGAACAAATATGGATTATGTAATAAAAGATGTATCTGTTTTTATTGAAGATTCATTATTATTAACATCCTTTAATAAGCAGGGATTTCGTTTGTTGTTGAGCAATAAGTAAATTCTTTAAGAAAAATATCCCAATATTTCAAAAGATCATAGATTCCCGTTTTCACGGGAATGACTGTGACTATTTTTTCTAAAAAACATTTTTTTATTCTATAATTGTTTTCATAATTTTCTATTGAGCAACTAAATTCGAGGTAGTGTCCAGAAAAGGTTGCAATTTCATCGTAAACTCCATGTTACTTAAGCCACAGATTTCATAAGAAGATTAAATTGTTCTTTAAACAAAAGAATCGCTTCTTTTAAGAAATCTGGGTTAATATAGTTTCTTTCCACCTCCCAATCTTCAGAATATTCAATGATGTAGCTTGTAATAAGTCGAATATAAGATTTTCTAGAAGGGAAAACACCTACAACTCGACTTCTTCTTCTAATTTCTCTATTAAACCGCTCCAATGTATTAGTAGAAGATATTCTCCGTTTATCAATCATGGGGTAATCATAAAAGGATAATGAGTCTTCAATCCCAGATTCTAAAATCTCTATTGCATCTGGGAATCGTTTTTGGTATTCTTCGGCAAATTGTGTTGCATAATTAAGGGCACTTTCTTTATCTGGTTGCGTCCAGATAAGCTTTAATTGCTCTGAGAACTTCTTTTTCTCTCTATGTGTAACATGTGCCAAGATATTTCTCATAAAATGCACTTTGCACCTTTGCCATGTTGTTCCAACAAACTCTTCTGCTACTGCTGCTTGAATCCCTAGATGAGCATCCGAAACAATGAGACAAATATCTTTTAAGCCTCTAACTTTAAGTTGTTTAAACAAAGCTCCCCAAGTTTCTTTAGATTCATTATACATAGGTTCTATTGCTAATATTTCTCTTCCTCCTGAACTATTTACTGCATAAACTACCAATGTTGCCATCGAAATAACTCGACCATTTTCTCTAATCTTTTCATAAAGTGCATCTACCCAAACAAATGGATATTCCTTATCTAATCTTCTGGTTCTAAACTCTGATACTTGCTCGTCTAATCCTTTGTTAATATCCGATACCTGGCTAGCTGATAATCTCTCGATTCCAAGCGTTTTAGCTAGCTTTTCAACCTTCCTGGTTGATACACCGTTAATATATGCTTCTTGGATCATGCTAATTAAGGCTTGTTCTGATCTCTTTTTCTCTGTTAAAAAGAATGGCACATATCCTCCTTTTCTTACTTTTGGAATCAACAAATATAATGTCCCCATTCGTGTATGAAACTTCCTTGTTCTTGTTCCTGAAAAACTTGTTTTACGGGTCTTATCATGTTTGCCTTTCTTTGCTCCTACCACATTTTCTGCTTCACATTGTATTAAATTTTGAGTCATCCATTGAAGCATTGAGTACAATGGATCTTCCTCTAGTACAAATTCTGTTAGTAGTTTCTTAAAATATTCTGTATCATTAATCTTGGTCATCGTTTATTTACCTCCATTTATTTTTGATCTGATTTTGGAGTTTACGATGACCATCTATTAATCTCAAATTGCGAACATTATTGTACACTACCA
>Ga0307929_1000590_pt1 | contig 34149 bp, 42 predicted proteins | sample AceLakmetage1330_FD_203160 | JGI IMG/M metagenome (GOLD analysis project Ga0307929, IMG submission 203160) | Saline water microbial communities from Ace Lake, Antarctica - #1330 | ecosystem: Environmental > Aquatic > Non-marine Saline and Alkaline > Saline | place: Antarctica: Ace Lake...
AAAATCCGCATAGTATTTAAATAAATCTTCAATTAAATTTATAAACTAATTTATTCTATCATCTAATTATGACTAAATTTGGCGTAATTGGAGCAATGGATGATGAGATTGAAATGTATTTAGAACACATTCAAGATAGAAAAGAAACCAAATGGAACATATTTACTTTTTATGAAGGAAAGTTTCAAAACCATGATATTATATTAGTTAAATCTGGCGTTGGAAAGGTTTTCTCTTCAATGGTATGTCAACACCTTATAGATGAATTTAATCCTGATATGATACTTTTTACAGGAGTTGGTGGCTCATTAAACAAAGAACTAGAAATTGGTGATGTAGTTATTAGTATTGACTCTGTACATCATGATTTTAATGCAGTTCCTTTAGGTTTTAAAAGAGGTCAGATATCTTATACAGATTACCGATTTTTTAATGCTGAACAAAAACTCATTGATTTAGCCTTTAAGACAGAATTAGATAAAAACAAGATTATAAAGGGAAGAATCCTTACAGGAGATCAATTTTTCACTCAAAAAGATAAAGCTGAACATAAATACTTGGTTGAAGAACTTAAAGGAGATTGTATTGAAATGGAAGGAGCAGCAGTAGCCCAAGTATGTCATATTAATGAAGTCCCACATTTAATAATTAGAACCGTATCTGATAAGGCAGATGGTACTGCAGTAGAAGATTATAATAATTTTAAGTCAATTGTTGCTATGAATTCCTTTAAAATTGTTAAAAATATAATTAAAACTTTCTCATAACATTAATTTTTGAAATTATTGCTGAAAGGTCAAATATTATATCTTTATTTTGTGATCTTATATCTCTAGTTACATCTATAAATTCACTTATATCTGTTGCACACACAGATAAAATATAATTCCATTTTCCAGATCCTTTCTTGAACCAATGAATTCGCGGGTGAGAAATAATATTTTTTTCAAATTCTTCAGTTTTTACTGGATTTACCTTTACAAGAACATTGTGAAATTCTAAATTTAGCTTATTATAATCCGGGTCTATTGAAAAACGAATTATTTTATTTTCCAATAATTTTAAAATTGAGTTTTTTATTTTTTTATAACTCATTTTTGTTTGTTTTGTTAATTCTTTGTATGAAATTAAAGGATTGTCTTTTAGATAAGATAATAATCTTTTGTCAACTTCATTTAAACAATTTTTATTTGGTTTTAACATATCATAATTCAATAATGAAAAATCAGTACAAAACGATTTATAACCTAACGTATCTTCAAAATTGTGTGTGATTATGTCCATATTTTGTATATTTTGATTAAATAATTTATTTATTTTATTAAGTATGTTTTGTAATTCTTCTTCTTTTTCACAAGCCAATAATATTGAAAGATCATATGCACCTAAACATTCTTTTAATTTAATCAGAGGACTTATTTTTTTAACAGAATTAATTAAGTCTTTATCAAAACTTGACAGTTTTAGTAATATTGTTAATTTAAATGTATCATCATTAAAAATAAGTAAAGGTTTTATTATTTTATCAGAATACAATTTTTTAATTCTGTTATCTACAATTCTTCTACTGGTTTCTAAATCAATTGCAATTTTCTCAGAAGGAGTTTTAGAATCTAATGAGAGGATATAGATAATATTTTTACTGATTTCATCAATTGGTGGTAATATTTTTTTCATTTTAGGTCTTTTAAGCTACTTTTATAACAAAATAGGTTCAATAGCTATATAAAGATAACTACCCTACTTGTATTTGGGAAAATGATCACTGCAAAATTCCAAGGAATTGGATGGAAACATAAAATTCAAGAGAAGAGAAGTTATAATTTTATAACATTGGCAAAAGAGATAATTCTAGGAAGTATTCTTAAAAAAGGCGATGAACTATATTATTACCTTTTAGAAGTCGAAGGAAGAAAGGCACTATTGTTATTTCTTGATAAAGAACCTGCCAAGAACAATAATGAATTCTTAGTAAAAGAAGCATTACGTGGGTAAAAACGGGCAAAGAAACACTCGATTTATCTTTAAATAAAACTCTTGTTTACATTAACATATGAAAAAAAGATATGAACTCCTACTTTCAGAAGAACAAGAAAAAGAAATTCAAAGAAGAGCCGAAGAAATTGGATTTGTCAAAAAAAGTGATTATATTCGATTCATAGCTCTTATGGACCCTATTTTTATTAAACAGATTAATGAAATTCATGAAAAGGTGTGCAAATGCTTGAAAAAGTCAGAAAACGAAACAGATCAAGAAGTATAGGTATATCTTTAGATCTCTGGGAAAAAATAGAACAAGTATGTCAAGATAATATTTCTGTAAGTTCTTTTATAAGGATGAGTGTAAAAAAAGAATTAGAAAGAAGAGGTATTGGATAAGGCTAAATTAATTATTTGACCGAGTAATTATTAGGCCAACCACAATTAGGGCAGTGCTTTATTTCAGCAGAACCCTCGCCGCCAATTATTGTTACTATCTTTATTCTTTTACCAATTTTATTACATTGCGGACATTCCATTTTTATCTCCTTTTTAAAAATTAAAGATAAATTAACTTATAAACTTTTTGTCTGAAGTTATTTCGTAAGATTTAAATAGATTCAATCAAAAAACATATCATGGATGGATTTAAAAAAATTGCAGGCATGTTCATTTGTTTAATTCTTTTATTTTTAGTAGGGTGTAGTAATCAAGTTGAAACAGATGAAATTGTTTGTAATGAACCTTATATTCGATTTGGAGCAGATTGTTGTTTAGATGAGAATAATAATAAAGTTTGTGATAATGATGAAGAACTAACTGACTCTGCAGTAGAAGCTACAACTATCAAAAGTTCTTCAGAAGAAATTCAAGGACAAGTCATAACTGAAGAGTTTGATCAATCTTTATATGGTGTTAAATTTGATTTTTATACTCCACTAAATCAAGTTAAAGATAATAGATGGGATATAGAAAGAATTTTTTTAAAAATAAAAAATTCTGGAAAAGGATTAATTTCGAGTAAAGCAACCATTTCATTATCAAAATTAAATTATGAAACTGCAAAATATAAAGAAACAGCCAAAAAAACAATAATCCTACCACAAATCACTTCAGATTATGTTACAGATTTTTCCGCTGATGACTTCTTTTTTGAACATATTGGCAGTGCGTCTAAGATGAAAGCTAAATATCTCCTTGAAATTAACATTACCGAATCAGATCAGCTTCTTAAACAAGAAACTTACGAATTTATTATGGACGGTATAGGTTCAGGAAATCATAAAACAGAACATAATCTAACTACTACAAGACCATATGAAGATGAAAATCTTAATGTGCCATATATTCAAATTGATTTTGGTCCTGCAGATTTTATAAAAATAAGCGATGATTCGGTTAAAATAAAGGAAGTGCCAATCACAATAACAAATAAAGGAGACTTAAACTTAAAAGATTTAACAATCTTTATCCATGAAGGTAATGAAATAACTAAAGAATTCATAGACGAAGATGTTTCAAATGGTGAAGAATACATTTTTGAATATGAAATAAATGAAGTTGTTAAATCAGACAGAGGAGTTTCTGTTGAAGTATTTCTGCTAAAGAAGAATGGCTTTGAAACAATTAAAAACGCAAATAAAGATTTTAAAGTTAGGTGTCAAAAAGAAGGTGAACTTCCATGGGATACTGAAAATGAAATCTCAGTATGTGAAGTTAGTTAAGCCAGTTAAATTTTATCGATAAACTGTTCCTTATAAGTTGAACCACAAAGATTACAATCCTCTCCAGACCCGATACATATATCTGATGATTCGGAAAAAAGATAATTTATCGCTAAAATATTCGGATCTTGATCTTTTAAAGTTATTTCACATTTAGGACATTTTTTTTCTTTCATTTTTACTTTGCTTTTCAATCTTCTCAAAATAGAACTTTCTTACTTTTTGAACTTCATCAGGCATTTCTTCTTCTAGTTTTTCGCTCAATTTTGTTAGTTTAATCATTTTATAATTTATCACACATCATATTTAAATATTGTTTTTGTATAATTGCATATCTCAATCAATGATTAGACACTCTCATCACAAAATGGGAGAGTATTTATATCAACTAGCATTTAAATAAGTTATAAGAAGTAGTGAAAAGTTACGGACTTTACTTTGAATTCGAACGTCGGGCGTTGGCGTAAAACCTGCGGTAAAACGCCGCAGAATCTTTTTTGCATTATAAATGAAAAAAGAATAGAAAAATATTTAAATTAGAAAATCTAAGAAGTAGATAAAATGAAAGCCTCAAAAAATAAATTAGATTTTAAATTGAAACAAGTTCTTGAAAACTTTACAGCAGATATTGCATCTATTGATGATGAATTTAAATTTAATAATAAAAGAACAGGAGCTTTTATACGTGCTATCGACGGAGATACTTCAAAAGTAGGAGATAAATATTCTTCAGAGATTTTTATAAAAAAAGGCTTTTTTTCAAGAAAAAAAATAATTTTATTAATTAACTATTATTGGACTGAAAAATTTGGCTTAAGATTGGATATTAATTTTTATTCAAATGAATCATACAAAAAAATAAAATTTAAAGTTAGTGAATATTTAAAAAAATATTCTAAAGTTCTAAAAAATGTAGAAATTAATCAAAATAAACATTTTTAAATTAATTCTTTTTATATTTCGTTTTTTCAAAATTATCTTTATATAAGCTAGATTCTAATTCAATATAAAAATTAAACATCCCGTTGATTTATAAACTAATCAAAAAAAAATAACATCAGGTAAAGATAAATGAAAGATATGATTAAACATATTGAGAAATTAAATGACCAATGAACTCCAGAAAATTATTTTCATTTATAAGGTTGAGGAGAACTCACGGGAATCAAATGTTCATCAGTATCCCTTATCTCTCAAATATAAACTTACTTTATCAAATAATGTTCCTTGTGCTTCGCGAAATTCTTTCTCTTCAGAAATATTACCTTCACAGAATGACATCCTAAAAATTTTTATAGGATGGCCACATGAAGATAATGTTCTCATATGCTTAGAGAAATTATTTCCTTATTTAAATCTTTTAGAAATAGTCCTCCGAAAATATTAACAATTATTAAGCGTAAATCACTTTGCTTTTTTGTTTTCAGAATTTCTAAAACAAAATGGAAGAGCCCACATCTCAAATAACATTTAATTAAGCAATAAAAACCGTAAAAAGTTTCGCACATACACCCTATGTCTGGCGTCGGGCGTTGGCGTAAATAATTTCAATCAGTTAACACCCAACCACAAGTACGATTAAAATCGTACGACAAAAACCAGTATTTCTATATTATAAAAAAAAAAGAATTAATTGCTAATTTGCTTTAAGCAGAAATATTTATATAAAACCAAGAACCCTCATAATATATGGAACTATTAAAAGAAATCAAAGACAAAGAATTTCCAAAAGATAAATTAACTTTAAAAATAAGAGAAACTTCAAGAGCCATTCTTTTTGATGAAAATGACTTAATTCCTTTACTATTTGTTGCAAAACAAAATTACCATAAACTTCCTGGAGGAGGCATTGATGCTGGTGAAGATAAAGCACAAGCTTTAGTTAGAGAATGCCTTGAAGAAGTAGGAAGCACAATTGAAGTTAATGGTGAAGTGGGTAAAATTATTGAATTTAGATCCAAATGGGATTTGAAACAAATTTCTTATTGCTATCATGGAAAGATCATTTCTAAAGGTAAACCCGATTTTACCGAAAATGAATTAAGTCAAGGATTTAAGATAGTGTGGCTTTCTCTAAAAGATGCAATTTCTAAAGTTGAAAATGATAAACCTGAAAATTATGACGGTTCCTTTATTCAAAAAAGAGATTTAATACTTCTTAAAAAAGCAGAACAGATTGTACGGGCAAATTAGCAACTTCTTCGCTTCGTTGCAACCAAGACTTGCAGCCTCTCGCGTTGTTCGGGACATTTAACAAAAGTTAGTTTCAATCAGGAAAAGATCATAAATAGATTAGGCAAAAAAAAACCAAAAAAGTTATATACTACTCCTCAGTAATTAATTACAAAATGAAAATATCAAAACAAGAATTAGAAATTATTGCTGGCAGAGCACTTAATTTTTCTGTAAAAGAAAATGAATTAATATTGGCTACTACTTTTAAAAATACTTATTTAGGTGATAAAGAACAAAATTTAGAAGGAAGCAAATATGAATGGTTCCAAATTTTTGATCAAAATGATAGACCTTATAATGTTGAAGGAAATGACCTTGTTTTCTATAGAAAAGAATGTCATGGAGATGATAGGTTAAAAGGATTTTATCATAGAGGTGCAAACGCATTTATTATTAATGATAATAATGAAATACTTGTTCCAACAAGATCCCCTAAAAAAGATTTATTTCCTTCAATGAGTGATGTAAGTGTTTCTGAACATGTAAATGTTAGAGAAAGTTATTTTGATTCTGTATTAAGAGGTTTTCAAGAAGAACAGGGAGTAAGCATTGACCCAAAAAATCTACAATTTATAATGAAAGTTCCTGTTATAGATAAATCCGGAGAAGACAAGTATAAACAGTCAGAGATGTGTGAATATTATATTTCTAGAATAGGTCAGGTAAAAGGTTCAGATGAAATTGCATCTCAAAGATGGATCCCTATTACTTCTTTAATTGGCAAGGATATAGGAAAAGAACTTAACTTTAGACCGGACCATCTTCCTGCGCTTGAAAAAGTTATTTCTATGTATAAGTAATTTTTTTATCTTTAATTATTTTTCTTAATTGCACTTCGTGCTTGATAAAATTATCCTTTCCCGAACTTTATGATTAAATTTAAACTCACGTTATAGAATCAAAAAAACTAACAACAATAATATACCATGTAGTTTTTCCAAAAATATATAAATAACATTCAATATAAATATCATATGCCAATAGAAGATACCGTTTCATTTCGTAAATTTCGTACTGAAACAGATATAAGAGGAGTATCCATTTCATTAGATAATCAAGTAGAAGGCATATGTGGATTACAAATGGGTGTACAAAATGCTTCATTTTATTCAAAAGGTGTGCAAATTGGACTAAAAAACGTGGCACATGTTATTGATGGGATACAAATTGGACTAAAGAATTATTCTGGCGCAATGTATGGCGTACAAATAGGTATTATTTGTGAAGCGTGCAAAGGATCTTATCTTCAAATAGGATTATTAACATTAAGAATCAAAGATCAACCCTGGTATAAAAACATAAGTCCATTAATTGGATATTCTAAAAATACTAAGGAAGATTAAACTAAGCCTCCTGTTTTTTTCTTGCAGAAAAAACACCTAACAGCGATTAAATTTTCTTATTTAATGCAATAAGTTTTCTTACATCCCCGCCCTTCTTAAAAAAATCATAAATGTTGTCAAATGTTTTTACGATTAAGAAAAACAATGCTATTAAAAGAAAGATGTGATTATAAAATATTAATACTATTGCTAAAAAAAATAAGAATAAAAAATCAGAGTAAATGCCTGCAAATAATACTTCTTTTTGTTTATCATAAGAAAATCTTTCAATTTCTCCATCCTTTATGTGCACTGAAGCACCAAATCCTTTGAATTGAATACCAAAAAGAAATAAAGATAATTTACTTATTTCACCTTGCTGTTTATAATCAATCAATTCTTGTTTTGATTTTAATAAAGTTAATTTATATTTCTGTGCTTTCCTTTTATGAGCACACTCATGTAGAATAGTTGAAATAAAGTAAATAAGATAAGCAGGCATAATTACTTACAAAACAAATATTCCTGTTTTTAAAATAATTCTAATTATTAATTCAGTCATTTGATTTCATTCAATAAAACTAATATACATATAATCTTTTCGGAGAAACCTTAACTTCTGCGTTCCTCACTTCGTTGCGGTACTCGACTTTGTAACTCTGAAACCTTCGGTTTCGAGACAAAGAAACTTAACAGCAATTAATTACAATAAATCAAGAAGATTAAATGATAAAACTAAAAAGTCAGAGGCTAAAAGAATACATTTAAATCTAATTACTAATTTTATCTTTAAAATGAAAGAGAAAATTAAATTTTCAGAACTTCAAACCATTTCAGGTTATCCTTCAGATCAAGTAATATCTGCTTTACAAAAAGAAATTAGGAGATGTAACTTTGAAAATGCTACTTTTTTTGGTATGGAATTATTAGACTCAGGAGAAATCTTCATTAATAAATTTTGGGAAAGAATGTCAGTAATTGTCGTAGAAGATGTGTCAGATGTACAAGCAATAAATGCAATTAAAAATCTCAAAGAAACGTATTTTAATTTAAAAGATTCAAAAAAATGGGATAGGGATATGCAGGCCATAAAAGCAATTCAAATACTTTCAAAATCTAAGAAAGATAGAATAATTAGTGAAATGTATGATTATATGAAAATAAAAAGAAAAGAGGGATTAAAGATAGAAATCCCAAAATATTCAATTGATATGCATACAAAACAGGGAAAACAAGAAAATAAAGATTATTTGCATTTCTTGCAAATTAGCTCAAAAATTAATAATACTGTAGTAAATAAAAATAAAAAATATTTAAATGAATTAATAAATTATGCAAAAAGAAAAATATTTCCTTAATTTTATTTTAGTTCTATACTAACATTGATTTTATCAAAAATCTCCTTTTCTAATAATTTTATCTTTAGTTCTGCTTTAGCAACAAGTGGGCCTATACCATGATTTTTTTTCTTTAAATCATACATTAGTTCATCAACTAAAACTAATTGATCTTCACAAGCCCATTTATCAGCGTAATAAACCAGTTTCTCTTCCAAACTTAGAGGTATTTTATCCTATTCAATTATTGCATTTATTGAGTGTTTTCTTATTATTTTTACAATTTCAAAAAATCCTTTCTTTTTTAAAATAATAACTCCAGCTTCAACAGGATTTATTTTAACATAATCATCATAGTTTTTACCAATATTACGTTATAAAACTGACTGACAAAAAATGTATTTTACAGTAATCGTTTTAAACTAACTTTTATTACATACTCACATGCATATTGATAAATTAGTAAACTTAGAACTTGAAAAAAAAGCAGAGGTCGATAGATTACACTACGAATCTTTTCCAAAAGGCCGTAATGAATTAAAACCTGAATGTACTTATATTTTTTACAATGAAAATTCTAATCTTTTAGGATATTGTGAAATCGCTAATCCACCTATAGAAAATTTTTGTAGATTTGCATTAAGAAAACCAGACTACATGATAACTCGAGAAGAATTAGAATTGGCCGATGGGCTTTACCTTAAATATTTAACAGTTGCTCCTCAATTTAGAAAACAAGGTTTTGGAAAAAACATTATGTATACTTCAATTAATCAAGCAAGGATTGACGAAAGTAATCAAGGTAAGTTATTAACTTCAAGTGTAACATTAATTACAGAAGAATTAGAAGCACAGAATTATTTTATAAAACAAGGATTTATAAGAATTAAAGAAGTTATGGACGAAAACTACAAAACCGATGAACGTATTATCAGCGCAGTACTTCAAAGAAACGTATAAATTAAAAAATAAAATTTTCTTTTACCTAAATCGTTTTAAATTCAATTAAATTAACCAACAAAATGAGAGTTGAAAGATTAATACGTTTAGAAAAAAGAATAAAAGATGAAGTTAATGAATTACATAGATTATCCTTTCCTGAATTTCGTTTACCATTAAGTATTGCAACCACATACGTATATTTTAATGAAGATTCTAACCTTATGGGTTATTGTAATATTGATAATCCGGGTGTTAATGTTATTGCAGAAGGAATACTAAAACTTTCACAGTTCACAGTATTAAAACCTGAAAACCAACATTATTGTGAAGGATTGTATATGAAATATATTGGAATTAAGCCTCAATTTCAAAGACAAGGTTTTGGAACTTTTATGATGTATAATTCCATTGATCAAGCAAGAAATTATGAAGCCCGTAAAGGAAGAATTTCTTCTTCAAGTGTTTTAGCAATACCGGGAAGTGAAAAAGGAACTAATTTTTTAAAAAAACACAATTTTATAATTATCAAACAATTAATGCAAGAAGATTATAATACTGGAGAAAAAATATTTGATGATGTATGTCAAAAAAACGTATAAATTAAAAAATCAATGAATAAAGTTCAAAATAGAAACAAAATACTTTCCAGAAATATTAATGAAAAAGATTATGCTTTATCTCATTTTCAAATAATGAATTTACTTGTTTCTATTGCAACTAATGCAACACATCGTTTTGATGAAAGTTTACTTTATGAACCTAATTTTATTCATGATGCAGTTTACTGTCAAAAATCTTATAAAGAATTTATTCAACAAGCAATTATAGATACTACAATAAATACAATATCAATTCCAAAGAAAAGTGAACCACCCTTTGGTTCAACAAATAAACATCAATACAATTCCAAAAGTGAATTAGAAAAAACCCTAAAACATCTTAATATTGTAGAGGAAAACCTATTTGAAAATAGTGATAAAAAAGATTTATTAGGTGTTGAATACTATATTGACTTTTCCTGGTTCCCATCAAGAAATTATTTTGACAAAAATGATTTACCAAAATGGTTTGAAGAAATGGGAATTCAAAAAGTTCTTGTACCTTTATTTTCAAAAAGTTACGAATTAAAATTAATATTTTCGGGTATGAAAGATGAAAAAGAAGTTGCCCAAAAAATTCAAGAATCATGTCAACAAATTAATCCAGACTACATTGCAATTTTAGATTATGCTAAACAAGAAGGAGACATATTTTCTTACAGAAATCAGGTATTTTACTTTAGAAGAAATAACAATAAAAATACTTTAAAAACTTCTCATTCAGTTAAATTCCCTAGATTATTTTGGATGTATGCTCTTTACAATACTGATTTAAAAAAACCAGTAGGATATTCATTCATAAAAGCTAAAGATCAAAAAGAAATTGAAAACGATGAAAGATTGTTAATTGACAAGATTTAATTCAAGATTAAATCAACAACTTTATATAATTAACATTCTTAATATAAAAAATAAAAGAACCAAAATAAAATGTTAGCAAAAAAAGAATTTTCAATTATTTTTTTATGTATATTTCTTTTATTAGTTGGTTGTTCAAACAATAATACTAAAACAACTACTGAAAAAAAAGTAATAGCTAATGAAACTCTTATTAATCAAGTAATACAAGAATGTAATGAAATACTTGAAAATACAAACAAAACATTGTGTTTAGCAGAAAAAGCAATAGAAAATATTCAACAAGGTAGCAACATTATAGAAGAAATCTGTTCTAGGTCACCATCAAGTGATATTTGTTTTTATTATTCAGCATTTTTATTAGAAGATAAGAACTATTGCGATTTCGTAAAAGAAGATGTTATTGGTTGTAAATTAACATCAACTACATCATACTGTATGAATTATGAAAATGCACAAGATATGTGTTACGAAGCCCAATTAGATCTAATTATGACATACGACATTGAATTAGCTAAAAAAAGATGTAAAATAATGGGGTCTGTAAACTCCAAGGTAAGAAAAATGTGTAAAGAGAAAGATTGGACGGATGAGTTTACTGATATGACAAAAAAAGAAAGATTTATGTTAATGTATCAAATTTCAAAATTGAGTCAATTTTCAGAAGAAACGGTTGTATTGAAAAAATAATTATCAAATAAGTGTTTATTATAATTAAAAAAATGGGAATAATCAAAAAAGAAGATTTTGCATTAATAACTTTTCCAGGAGTTATGCTATATAACTTAATTTATAAACTATTTTGTCATATATCCTTAATTGAAATAAAAAATGTCGAGTTTTTTGCACACAATTATCCTTCAGGATATGTCGAACATGAAAATCCAAAAAATATTATTCAATCATTGATTATTTTCATACTTCCTTTCATTTTTCTTTCATTTGTTTCAATTTTAATTTTTTCAGTAACATATATTTTCAAATTAAATATAATTTTAAAAATAATATTGATCTGGTTGGGAATGTCAATAGCAGTACAAAGTTTTCCAGATTCAAACGTAATTTCAGAGATTAAAAAAAATGCAATAAAATTATCTGAAAAAAACTTTTTAGGATATCTATTGTATCCCTTTTATGCTATTTTTACTTTATTTCATTTGTTAAGTATACTAGGTTTTTATATTTTATATGCTGTTTTTATATATTTTCTTGTGACTCCAGAAATAATTATTTCTTTATTTATATAATCATTTTTAAATCATAAACTTTTTAATAAATAATCAACCAAGAATAAAAAGAGCAAAAAGTCCCATTATACAAATTATCTTTAAATACACCATTTTATCATTCAAGAATATCTTTATATAACCTTAATTATAAACAAGTATAAATACAAAATAAAACGTTCCGTAAATTTATAAATAAGTCTTAGTTGAATAAATTAAATCAGGTAAATATAAATGAAAGATATAATTATTAAGGGTGCAAGAGAACATAATCTAAAAAATATAAGTCTTACACTTCCTAGAGATAAGTTCATAGTAATCACTGGACTTTCAGGTTCTGGAAAATCTACTTTAGCTTTCGACACTCTTTACGCTGAAGGACAAAGAAGATATGTTGAATCTCTTTCAGCTTATGCAAGACAATTTTTAGGCCTTATGAATAAACCAGATGTTGATTCTATTGAAGGTCTTTCGCCTGCAATTTCAATTGAACAAAAAACTACAAGTAAAAATCCTCGTTCTACAGTTGGAACAGTTACAGAAGTATATGATTATTTAAGATTATTATTCGCACGAATTGGAACGCCTCATTGTCCAATACATAAAACTAAAATTGAAGCTAGATCTCCTGAAAAAATTGCATTAAACATTCAAGAGTCCCATCCGGGCAACTTAATTATTCTTGCTCCAATTATTAGACAAAAAAAAGGAACTTATGAAAAATTAATAAAAGACCTTGGCACGCAGGGTTACGCAAGAGCTAGAGTAAATGGTATAATTCAAAAAACTGATCAACCAATTAATCTTGAACGTTATAAAAAACATGACATTGAAGCAGTAATTGATAGGGTGAATTCTCAAGACTTATCAAGATTAACTGAAAGCATTGAAAATGCATTAATACAAGGAGATGGCTTAGTTATTGTTCTTGATGAGAAAGAAAAAACACATTTGTTTTCTTCAAATCTTGCTTGTCCTATTTGTGGAGAATCTTTTGAAGAATTACAACCCAGAATGTTTTCATTTAATTCTCCATTTGGTGCATGTCAAACATGTAACGGATTAGGTATTAAAATGGAATTTGATGCTGACCTAATTATTCCCGACAAATCATTATGTATAGCTGACGGTGCAGTAATGTTGTATCGAAATGCAGTAGATGGCTGGCGACCACAATATTTAGCAGCAGTAGCAAAACATAGTGGATTTACTCCCCTTACACAAATTAAAGACCTAACAGAAGCACAATTAAAAGTTCTTTTTTGGGGTTCAAATGATAAAATTAAATTTAACATGGTTATGAAAGGTGGAGAAGCTAACTGGAGTCATAACGGAACTTGGGAAGGATTAATACCTCAATCAGAAAGACTTTACAAACAAACTCAATCAGATTATAGAAGAAAAGAACTTGAAAAATTTATGCGTATATCTACTTGTCCTACTTGTAAAGGCAAAAGACTTAGTAGGAAATCTCTTGCAGTAACAATTGGGAAGAGAAATATTATTGAGATTACAGATATTTCTATAAAAGAAGCAATTAAATATTTTGACAGTATTCAACTAACTAGTAAAGAACAAGAAATTGCAAATCAAGTATTAAAAGAAATTAAAGAACGATTATATTTTCTTAAAAATGTTGGACTCGGATATCTTACTTTAGGTAGATCAGCTGGAACTTTATCAGGGGGAGAAGCTCAAAGAATTCGTCTAGCCACACAAATTGGTGCAAATTTAATGGGCGTATTGTACATTTTAGACGAACCATCAATTGGTCTTCATCAAAAAGATAATCAAAAACTAATTGATACCTTACATAAACTAAGAGATTTAGGCAATACTTTAATTGTAGTTGAGCATGATGAAGATACAATTAAAAAAGCAGATCATGTTGTTGACATAGGTCCCGGTGCAGGGATTCATGGCGGAGAAATAATAGCACAAGGAACTCCTGAAGATATTAAAAAAAATAAAAAGTCTTTAACAGGTCAATATCTTTCGGGAAAATTATCCATTGAAGTACCAAAAAAAAGACGAAAATCTAATGGAAGTATTAATATTACAAAATGTAATCAAAACAACCTTCAAAATATTAATTTAAAATTACCTATTGGAATTTTAACTTCAATAACTGGAGTATCAGGTTCTGGAAAATCAACATTAATTTATGATATTCTTTACAAAGCAATGATGAAAAAACTTCATAATTCAAAATTAGTTCCTGGAAAACATGAAAAATTAGAAATTGACGGAGATATAGACAAAATCATAGTTATAGATCAAAGTCCAATTGGAAGAACTCCCAGGTCTAATCCTGCAACATACACTAAAGTTTTTGATGAAGTACGAAAAGTTTTTGCATTATCAAAAGAAGCTAAGATTAGAGGATATAAACCAGGAAGATTCTCTTTTAATGTAAAAGGAGGAAGATGTGAATCTTGTCAAGGAGATGGTTTAATTAAAATTGAAATGAATTTTCTTCCAGATGTTTATGTTGAATGTGAAGAATGTAAAGGAAAAAGATACAATCATGAAACATTAGAAGTTCAATATAAAAATAAAAACATTGCAGATGTTCTTGCAATGTCAATATTAGAAGCAAAAGACCTTTTTAAAAATATCCCTGCAATTTATCTAAAATTAGAAACTTTAGAAAAAGTAGGTCTTGAATACATTAAACTAGGACAATCATCAATAACCTTATCTGGCGGAGAAGCTCAAAGAATTAAATTAACAAGAGAACTTGCAAAAAAAGGAACAGGAAAAACACTTTATTTACTTGATGAACCAACTACGGGTCTTCACTTTCATGACGTTAAAAAACTAATTTCCGTACTTAATGATTTAGTAAATAAGGGAAATACAATAACTATTATTGAACATAATTTAGACATTATTAAATCATCGGACCACATTATAGATCTTGGTCCTGAAGGCGGAGACCAAGGCGGTCAAATTATCGCACAAGGAACTCCAGAAGAAATAATCAAAAATGAAAAAAGTTATACAGGTTATTTTCTTAAAAAATTATTATCATGAACATATCTAGAATTCCAACAAATCCAGGTTGTTATTTGTATAGTAATAATAATAAAAAGATAATATACATTGGTAAAGCTAAAAATCTTAAAAAAAGAATTTCAAGTTATTTTAATAAAAATAATCAAGATTCAAAAACTGCAGCTTTAGTAAAAAACATTAAAGAAATTGATTTTATTGTTACAGACTCTGAAGTTGAAGCACTTATTCTTGAAAATACTCTTATCAAAAAACATCAACCAAAATATAATATAAATCTTAAAGATAACAAACAATTTGCATGCATTGCAATAACTAATGAAGAGTTTCCAAGATTACTTTTAGACCGAGCAAATGAAAAAGAAAAAAGATTTGGTCCATTTACTTCTGGTCAACAACGTGATGAATTAAAAGAACTTCTAATTAAAACATTCAAAATCCGAACTTGTAATAGACTTCCTAAAAAGTCTTGTTTGAGATACCATTTAGGTTTATGCAGTGCACCTTGTATTGGTGCAATAAGCAAAACAGAATATGATAAATCTATAAAAGATACAGAACTAGTTTTAAAAGGCAAAACAAAAGAATTAATAGTGAAATTAACAAAAAAAATGAAAGAATTTTCAAAAAATAAACAATATGAATTTGCACTAGATTCCAGAAATAAAATTGAAGCATTAACTTGGCTTGAACAGCGCCAAAAAATGCAAAGAAAAAAGAATTATGATGAAGACATAATTAATTACATAATTAAAGAGGATAAAATTTATATCATGCTTTTTAATGTTCACAGAGGAGTATTAGAAAATAAACAAAGTTATGTGTTTTTAGATGCAAATAAAATGTTCGATGAGTTTTTACTAAGATATTATACTAACGAACATGTACCAAAAGAAATTATTATTCCACACTCAATTAATCCTACAATCATTCAAGCAATAAATAAAATTAGAAAAAAGAAATTAATTTCAACCATTCCAAAAATAGGAGATAAAAAACAACTATTAGAACTTGTTAAAAAAAATATTGAATTGCAATTTTTTGCACAAGAAACAGTTTTATTTGAATTGCAAAAATATCTTAAACTTCAAGAGATTCCACAAGTTATTGAATGTTTTGACATCTCACACTTACAAGGAACAAATACTGTTGCAAGCATGGCACAATTTAGAGGCGGTCTTGCAGATAAATCAAACTATCGTAGATTTAAAATTAAAACAGTACAAGGAATTAATGATACTGCAAGCATAGCAGAAGTGGTAAAAAGAAGATATCAAAGATTACAAAACGAACATAGTCCTATGCCTAACCTAATTATTATAGATGGTGGCAAAGGGCAGCTTCATGCAGCTTTAGATGAACTTCAAAATTTAGGATTAAAAATTCCAGTTATCTCTCTTGCAAAAAAATTAGAAGAAGTTTTTGTTCCAGGAAATTTACGACCATTAAATATTCCACACAAAACAAAAACATTAAAACTTCTTCAACGTATAAGAGATGAAGCACACAGATTTGCAATTACATACAATAGAAAATTAAGAAAACTATGAAATTTAAACTTAAAGCACCATTCAAACCTAAAGGGTCACAACCTAAAGCAATTAAAAAACTAATTGATGGACTATCAAAATATAATCTACAAACACTTTTAGGAGTAACAGGTTCTGGAAAAACATTTACTATAGCAAATGTTATTGCCAAATACAATAAACCAACACTAGTTTTTGCTCACAATAAAACACTTGCAGCACAATTATATAATGAACTTAAAGATTTCTTTCCAGAAAATAGAGTAGAATATTTTGTTTCTTATTACGATTATTATCAACCAGAATCATACATTCCTTCAAGAGATCAATATATTGAAAAAGATATGGCAATAAACCCCAGATTAGAAATGATGCGTCTTGCAACAACTGCATCTTTACTTGGAAGAAATGATACTATTGTTGTTGCGTCAGTAAGTTGTATATATAATGTAGGTAATCCAGAAAATTATGATGAAATGGGTTTTGAGATTCAACAAGATCAAAAAATTTCTAGAAAAAAATTATTATTAAAATTAGTTGAAGCACAATATGAAAGAAATGATACTGAACTTATGCCTGGACGTATGCGAGTAAAAGGAGACACAATTGATTTAGTCCCAGGTTATATGCAGAATATAATTAGAATTGAACTTTTTGGCGATGAAATTGAATCGATTAGTGAACTTGATAAAGTAACAGGAGATAAAATTGAAACTTTGAAATATTATCATATCTATCCTGGAAGACATTTTGTAATTCCTGAAAAAACTCTTAAAGAAGGTGTAAAAAGAATTAAAAAAGAATTAGATAAAGCTCTTATTGGCATGGAAATGATAGATGCTCATAGATTAAAAACTAGAACTTTACATGATATTGACATGATTGAAGAAACTGGTTTTTGTAAAGGTATTGAAAATTATTCAAGTTTACTTGAAGGAAGAGCACCTGGCGTAAAACCATTTTGTCTTCTAGATTATTTTCCAAAAGATTTTTTATTCATTATCGATGAGTCTCATCAAACTCTCCCACAAGTTAAAGGAATGTATAAGGGTGACCATGCAAGAAAAAAAAACTTAGTGGATTATGGATTTAGATTACCTTCAGCATATGATAACAGACCTTTGAAAATTGAAGAAGTTGAAAAATACATTAAAAATAATAAAACTATTTTTGTTTCAGCAACTCCGGGCCAATACGAAAAACAAAATTCACAACAAATTGTTGAACAAATTATTAGACCTACAGGATTACTGGATCCAAAAGTAAGTATTCAACCAATAAAAGGACAAATGGAACATCTGCAAACTCAAATTAAACAAACAATAAAAAATAAAAATCGTTGTTTGGTTACAACCTTAACTAAAAAACTTGCAGAAGAATTAACAGAATACTTAGCAAAAGTAAACATTAAAACAAGATACCTTCATTCTGAAATTGACACATTAGAACGTACAGAAATTTTAAGAGAATTAAGACTTGGAAAATTTGATGTACTTGTAGGTATAAACTTACTAAGAGAAGGTATTGACATTCCCGAAGTAGGTTTTATTGGAATTTTAGACGCAGACAAAGAAGGATTTTTACGTGATACTAAGTCGTTAATTCAAATAATTGGAAGAGCAGCAAGAAATGTAGAAGCAAAGGTAGTTTTATACGCAGATAAAAAAACAAATTCAATAAAAGCTGCAATGGCAGAAACTCAAAGAAGAAGATTAATTCAAATATCATACAATCAAAAACATAAAATTATACCTAAAACAATTATAAAACCTGTAAAAGAAAAAGAAGTAGACATTACAGATACAAAACATATTCCTAAAACAGATTTTCCAAATTTAATTATTGAACTAGAAGCTGATATGGAACAAGCAGCAGAAAAATTAGATTTTGAACGAGCAATAAATATACGAAATAGAATAAATAAAATAAAAAAACAATTAGAATAATTATTTAAATTATTTATTAATAAAAAATTATTCAATCTTTAATCAACAGACAGATAATTACTTAAAGAATTATGACTTTTTTTCACTTATATTCCAATGTTTTATTAAGTAGGACATCAAAAAAGGTACAATAAACTTAAACAAGATAGTAGTACCAATTAAAACAGAATATAATGTTAAAGGGATTAAATCATTTTCAAACAATAATTTAATAATTACAATGCTAGTACTAAATTTAACTGTTAAAGCAACACCTAAAACAATGGATTTGTGTGTTCCTAATTCTTTTCTCGCCATAATATAGCTGGTAAAAACTTTTGTTGAATTTGTTAATAAAAGAATTGCTACAACTAACAATGGGAATTTAATCAAATAAAAAACATCAGTATCAACCCCAACCCATAAAAAAAATAAAGGAGCAAAAAAACCATAAGCCATTGTTCTGATTTCAGAATCGATTTCAACCAATCTCTTTTTGGGTAAGAAATTTTTCAAAGCCATTCCAGCAAGTAATGCACCAAGAGCAGCAGCTTCTACCATCAATCCAATTCCAATAAAAGCAAAAATAAAAAATATTACAAACAAAAAAAAAGAAGCAACACCTTTAAATTGAATCTTACTAACTTTTTGTTTAAATTTAGTAAGAAGATAAGCAAAAGCAAATAATCCAAAAAGAATTCCTAAAGTTACGGATATTTTTACCTGTGCGTGTCCAACAGTTGTTCCTAATAATATAGTAAGTACAATTACTGTTGCCACTTCAATTACATCATCTAAGACCCCAATACCTAAAATAGTTTGACCTAATCTTGTTTTTGTAAGTTTAAACTCATCAAGTATAGGTAACAAAACTGCTTCACCAACTGTTGCAAATGATAGTGCAACTAAAATAGAAATAAACCAAGAAACATCAAAAAAATAATGAATTAAAAATGTTCCTAAAAAAGCTTCTGCAAAAATAATTGCTAAAGTGGTTTTAATTATAAATTTCTTTTTTTTACGAATTTCAGTGAGATTTATCTCAAAACCGATAATGAATAATAAAAAATACATACCTAATTGTGCTAAAAAGATAAAAGATTCAGAACTAGTTATTTCTTTAAAAGGATTATATGCCGCTAAACCTAAACCAATTAACAAAGCAGAAAAAATCCAAGGGATACGAATCTTTTCAAGTAATTTGCCTAATAAAAAAGTAATTAAAAATACCGCTGCCAAAAAAAGTATCAGATTCATTTTAAATTAGAACAGGCTACCTTCAACCCCTTATAAATTCGATTAGCATTACGAAGAGATTTTATTGTTATTTTTATGTGTTTAATTCCTGTTGATTCATCTGCATTTTTCTGAGCCACATCTAAATCATCTTTTGCTTCTTGTAAAAAAACATCACAAATTTCAAAAGTCGGATTATTGTCAAATTCGTCACACAATTTCACATAATCATAAAATTCTTCTTTAACTTCATTTAATTCTCGTTGTTCAATTTGAATTACTTCTTTTTCTTGCTCTTTTAATAATTCTTCTGTTCCTAATTGAGCTTTTTCAGATTTAATATCCATATCTAAAAAATGAAATTCATGAACCAATTGTGTTAATTTGTTAGCACAAAACTCAGTATCGTAACTTAAATGGTCTTTTGTTAGTAATTCTTGCCCAACCCAATCTTCTTTTACCATAAAACGATTTTCAATGAAACCCAAATAAAATAATGCAATTATTAAAAATAAAAAAATTCCAATTGTAATTTTAAATTGTAAATTCGTTATTTGTCTCTTTTTTTTAGACATTTAAAACACCTCTTTAATATTCTAAATACTTAACCATATATAATCTTTTTGTTTGAATCAGTAAAAACAAAAACTTTTTAATAAAAAATCAAATCTTTAAATTATGAAAAAAATAATTTTAATAATTATATTAATAATAATGTTAGCGGGGTGCAAACAAATGAACACTGAAGTAGTATTAGAAACAAATAAAGGAAACATTGTAATTGAATTATATGATGATTTAACACCAAACACAGCTGAAAATTTTAAAAAACTAGTTGAAAAAGGATTTTATGACGGAATAATCTTTCACAGAATAATTAATAACTTTATGATTCAAGGGGGAGACCCAAAAGGTGATGGAACTGGCGGACCAGGATACAAAATTAAAGACGAATTTCATGAAGATGCAACTAATGCAAGAGGAACAATTTCCATGGCAAATTCTGGACCAAATAGTGGAGGAAGTCAGTTTTTCATAAATTTAGTTGATAATACATTCTTAGATTATAACAAACAACCAAGTAGCTCTAAACATGCAGTTTTTGGCAAAGTAATTGAAGGAATGGATGTAATTGATGAAATTAGTGAAGTTCAAGTTGGTTATGGAGACAAACCTATTGAAGATGTTGTTATTAAGAAAGCATATGTGAGATAATTAAATAATTTAACCAATTATTTTCATTATAATTACAAATAAGAATGTTTAATTCTATCTATTTTTTAAATAAGTTAATCCCTCTAAAGCCCAATAAGAAGCATTGTAAAATGCAACATAAGAAATCCCTCCAACAAAAGCATTGCCAAAATCTCGAAAAAAAGAAGAGATGGGAATTTCGGAATTTATTATTGAAGAAATACCCGCAGAAGTACCCATTAAAACTCTTGAAACTTTTACTTTACTTCTATAATGATTATGATATGAAGCATGCAATAATCCAAATACGGCACCAATTCCAACACTAATTACTTCTCTATAATCATAATTGTTTAAAATTTCTGTCAAACAAGCCAATTCTTCCATAATATTAAGTGAAAATTAATTCTTTAAATATTCATGTAACCACTTAAAGAAGAGAAAAGTTAATAACAACATTTATCAACCCTATTCAATTCTTCAATATTATGAAAGAATACGAAGAATTTACAGGATTGAAATTTGAAAAAATGAACACTATGGAATTATTTCCATCTAATGAAACTGATTTTGGTAAATTTTTAGTAGAACAAAGAATTAAACCTTTCTTAATTTTACACATCTTATTCAAAAAATTAAATAAAGAATTCTATGTTGGTCATGACACAATTACATTTACTGAGCCAGTTCAGGATGATAACATAATCCCAAAAGAAAAAGTATACGGACCTTCAATAATTAAAAAATTGTTTACAGGAGAAGAATTATTTGATACTTTATTATCCAGATTAGGTATTGAACAAATTGTTACGGATAAATTTCAAAATTTCCCTGAAATGGAAAGAAACTTAGAAATTGATGAAACATACGAAAATTGGAGTCTTGCTTTAGGTAATGAAGTTTTAATTAATGAAGATTTAATAATATCTTTAGATAAAATATATTATAAAGATGAAAAAGTAAAAGAATTAATTAATAACTTTAATGAATTGTTTGAAAAATTCTTAGAAGAGAATAAAAACAAAACTTCAATAGATCATAGTGTTTACATTCCATTATTAATAAAATGGTTTCCTGGAAACATCCACATTAGAAGTTTAACTGAAAACAATAGCAATTAACTTGCCCAAATAAAAAGTAATCACAATAACTAATATTGCAATACCTAAATGTTCTATTATTGCCTTATGTGGTTTTGAATTACGTTGTTTAGACATTTTATAACTAAATACAGTAATTAACAACAATCCCCACACAATACATAAAATAATTGCAGGAAATAAATCTAAAAATAAAAACGGAACTATGAAGGTTAATGCTGTTATAAATTTAGCAAAAAATGTAACAATTGTAGCTTGCCAAACTAATTCTTTTTTCTTTAATGAAAACTCTTCAGAAATATGAATACCTAATGAATCAGATAAAGCATCAGCAACAGCAACAAGAATTATTCCCCCAACAACAACCAATCTAGAATGAGTTGAAGAATTTAACCCGACTAATACACCCAAAGTAGTAATTACTCCAGAAGTTAAACCAAATCCTAAACCTTTTCTTACTGAACGCTTCATTATTATAATTAATAAACAACTAGTTTAAATAATTTTTTAATATATATTGAAAAATAATAATATATTTATACCACAAAAGAATAATGAATTTATGAGAAGACTTTACAAAGCATTAATTGCTCTACCTTTAATTTCAGGATGTACACATTTAAGTCCAATACATCAAAATAATGGTCTTGAACAAAGAATAAAAGTTTCTCAAAAATTAATAGAAACAAGAAAAAAAGAAGCAGAATCCTTAAGCTTAGAAGAAAAAGCCAAATTCTTTGAAAACAAACTAGATGATTTTTTTATTGAAAATTATGCATTAATGGCAAGAGAAATTAAAGAATCAGGGGAAATAAATGCTGAATTGGATGCAACAACTTCACTTTTACCAATGCTTGCGTTTAAATATGCAGTAAAAAAAGATCCAAAAACACAAGAACTTGCAAGTAAAGTAATTGATGGCATTATTGCTCTTGATGAATTTGAAACATATGATGGTTACATAATTAGTAGTGTTTCTTTTGATGAAAAATTAAGATGTGTTGATGAAAAAAGTAAAACTCTTCACTACACACAATTATTTTTTGCTTATGTTACTGCTAATAAATTATTTGATGACAAAGAAATTAAAGAAAAAATAAAAAAACATACAAGTAAAATTGCAGATTACTTACTTAAATGTGAATTATACCTCGAAAAACCTAATGGTGAAAAAATAAGTGATTCTAACATTAAACCATCAACATTAAGATTATCAAGAAGTAGGTGTTTAGATGCATTAGTTATTTCTGAATCAATAAAATATTTAACAAATGATAAAAGATTTGAAAAAGTTTTAGAAGATTGTGTTGACAAAGACTATTTAAAAAGAATTCAAAAACTTCAATTAAGATTCTTAAATTTTAAAATTCCAACACATTCAAGCGATTGGTTAAACTTTTTAAGACTTCATACATTAATTGAAACTTCAGCAAGTCCAGAATATAAAACAGCTTTAAAAAAACTATTTGAAAAAGAAGAAGTTGAAAATAATCCATTATTTAATTCAATATTTTTACTTTCAAACCCAACTTATGAAAAAAAAGAACAATTAAGAAAAAGTACTTGGGACATTCTTTCAACTTTTCCATTGAATTTAACTAATCAAGAAATAATAAATACGGGAGTTCAACAAAAACTATTTTCTCAAAGAGTTAAAAATAAATCAGTTCCAGAAAGTATAGATGCTTTACCAATTTATATGCGTGCATTAAAATGGAATGCTTGGAAAGATAATCCATACAGAATAAAAGGAAACTTAAATAGTAAAGGAACAAAAAGATATTCGGGAATTGATTTTTTACTAGCATATTGGATGAGTGAGTATGAAAAAACAAAAGAAATTAAGGGAGAATATGCATTAGTTGTTGAAGACAGAAAAATGACTAGAGATAAAGTTAAAGTATTTTTAGAAAATCAAGGTTATGATGTTTTACAAGCAGGAACTATGCAAGAGGCAAAAACAATCATGGAAAATTATGAAATAGTAAAGATAATAACAGACTTAGATCTTTCAGTTATTTCAGGACTTTCAGGAAAAACCGAAGGTTACAGATTTTTAAACTGGTTACACGAACAACAGGAATTTTTAGAACTTAAAGATGTAACATTGCATTCAACAGTATTCAATGAAGGAGATATTTCAGGAATTTTGGCAACACCTTACAAATCAAGAATTAAAAAAAGAGTTCAAGAAATGGGTTATAGAGTTCAACCAAAAACGGAAATTTTAGGAAAATGAAAAAATTAATACCAGGTTTAGTTCTTTTAAGTGGATGTATTACACAAGTTCCAATAGATAAAAATTATCCAGGACCTGAACCAAGACCAGTTCATGAAAAAATAAAAAAAGAAATACATCAACAAACTTTAACAACAAAAGAAAAAAAACATTTTACTTTAAGTAAAATTAAATTACAAGAAAGAATTGATTTAGAGTATTATAAAACAAATGAAAATAATCCAACAATTATAGTTTTGCCTCAATTAAAAGGATTGGATTTCTTAGCAAGGTATTTTGCAACTCATTTTGCAAAAAATGATTATAATGCATTATTTATACGTTTAAATGAACAAAGTAAAAGACTAACGGTTGACAATATTAACGATACTGTAAACAATATTATTGAAGATCACATTATTGCTTTAGATTGGTTAGAACAAAACTATAACATAGAACAATTAGGAGTTATGGGAATTAGTTCAGGTGGTTTAACAGCATCCATTTTATCAGGATTAGAAGAAAGAATTGATGCAGCAATACTTGGAGTTACTGGAGGGGACTTGCCATACATAATAATGCATTCGAAAGTTGGAACTGTTCAAAGAATTAAAAAAACTGCATTAGCTAAAGTTAATGAAGAAAATTTGTATTCATATTTACAAGATTTAATTGAACATGATCCTTTAAAATATGCTAAAAATATAGATGCAAGAAATGTTTTAATGATTCTTGCTAATAATGATAAATGTGTTCCAATAAAAAAAGGAGAAGAATTAAGAAAAGAGATTGGATATCCAAGAACAATATATTTACCAACAGGACATTATACTTCAGCAATATATTGTCCTTATTTAGCCAGAGAAGCAGTAAAATTCTTTAATGAAAAATTATGAGAAATATCTTTTTAAATTCTAGTTGATTTCCAACACAATATGAGCAATATTATGTTAATGTCAACTGCATGGGCAACTAATAGAGATGATTTAATTAAACTATTAGAAACTTATGAAGGAAGAAAAGAATTTATTGAAGATAAAGAACCAGGATTAGAAGTAAAATTCATAAGAGAAAATCATCAAAATAATGCAGGTTATTGGTTAGAAAAATGTTTTCCAAATAGTACAATTACAATTGATAAAAAAGATTGCAAAAACAAAAAAGATTTTGAAGCTGCTTTAAACTGGCCAAGAGACATCTTACAAGTTTTAAAAAATACTGCTTTAATTGCACCAAGATATAAAACACTAGGCAATAAAATTCTTAATGAATTGGGTTTTAATGGAGAAAGAGAATTAAGCCATTTTGGAGAAGGTGGCACATCAGTTGTAGCCGGGAAAGGTTTGCTTTTTTCTGGCATTGATTTATTATTTGATAAAGTAGAAATTGTTGACAAAATGGATTATTTGGCTATTGCAATGCCTCTATACGCTAAATTAAGTTCACAAGATTCTGTTGAGAGAAGATTAGCTAGAAGATTGAACCGAAATCGACATATTGATACTGAAATGAATTTAATACAAACAAAAGCTGATAAATACCTCTTAATAGTAACCCCCGAATACCATCATGTTTTCAAAGAAACTGTAGATTTAATTTGTTCTTCTACAAAAAATCAACTTTATGTTACTAAAGACTCTCATCATTACCAACCTACAAACTTTATAGTTCTTCCGTCTGGAAAAATTATTATTTCAGAAAAATGTAAAAGTGTTATAGATTTTCTTGATAAAAACTTAGATACTGAAATTTTAACATATAAACCTTTAAGAAATGAATGTAATCGATATGGTGGATTAAGATGCCGAACAAATATAATAGAAATATAAAAATTAATTTAAAACCTCTTGAAATTCTCCATTTTTTACAACTTTAATTATATATTCTTTTTCAAATACTCTGCCATCGACAAATTTAATATTGCTATTAGAAACACCAGAATAATTTACATCTTCTAAATAAGCTGTAATTTCATTTGAATTTAAACCATTCCTTAAAGCTGCAGCAATTAAATAAACTGCATCATAAGCATAAGCAACCGAAGGTGCAGGTTTTACATCATATTTTTGCTCATATTTTTCTAAAAACTCTTTTTCCTTTATACTTATTAGTGGATGTGGATAAATAGTTCCTTCAATAGGATAAGCATTTAACAATTCGGGATTTTCAGTTCCTGAAGTAGAATATACAGAAATGTTTAAACCAGATTCTTTCAATTGCTTTGTAAATTTACCTTGACTAGGATAAAAAGCAAATGCACCATACACCGCACTCACATTTTCATTTTTTAATTTGGCAATAATAGTTCTAAAATCTGATTCATCAGGCAAAAAAGAATATTCTTCGATTATTTCAAGATCATATTTCTTAGCTTCGTCAACAAAATTATCTTTTATAGAAATTGACCAATCATTTTGACCATAAATTATTGCAATTTTATCCTGTTGATCTTTTAGATAATCCACTAATGGAATTATTTCTTGCCGTTCGGTTGGCCAAAGATTGAAAAAATATTTTTGCCTCTCTACAGTCACTCCTGTTGAAGGTGATAAAATAACTGTTTTCATATCTTCTGCAATAGGAGCAGCCACTTGTCCAAACCACGTTGGTCCTATAATAACTTGAACACCATTTATTGATATTAATTTTTTAATAGAAGATACAGTAATAAGAAGATCAGTTTTACCATCTTCAACAATTAAATTTAGTTGCTTTCCATTAATTCCGCCATTTTGATTAATTTCTTCTACAGCCAATAAAGCACCATTATGCTCAGCACTTCCCCAAAAAGAACCCGGGCCTGAAAGATGAAAAACTCCTCCAATGGTTATATCATCAGAATTATTACTACATCCTATTAATAACAAAAATATAAATAAAATAATAAATTTTTTCATTATTACAAGTAATATAGTAAGATTTAAAAAGATACATTCAACAGTAACTGTTGAATGGAAGAAGAATTACGTGCAATTGGATTAACAGGAGGAGAAATAAAAGTATACCTAACCTTATTAAAATTAGGTGAAGCTACAAACAGTCCAATTGCCAGAAATTCAGGACTTCAAAGTTCAACAGTTTATTATTGTTTAAACAGTTTAATTGAAAAAGGATTTGTAAGTTATATAAATAAAAGAGGAAAACATTATATTCCAACCAATCCAGAAAATATACTATCCCTATTAGATTTAAAAGCTAAAGAAATTGAAAAACAACAAACAAAAATTAAAAAAATTCTGCCAGAACTTAAAAGTCAATTTGAATCAATTAAAGAAAAAACTATAGTTGAAGTATATGAAGGATTTAATGGTCTTCAAACAATTTTTAATAATATTTTAACAACTTTAAAAAAAGGAGAATCATATGAAGCATTTGTAATTGAACAAGTTTTAGGACAACAAAATATGAATCTATTATTTCAAAGACATAATAAAGCCTTAAAAAATAAAGGAATAAAACTAAATCTTCTTGCTAACCAAAAGATGAAAAAAGTATTTGAAAAAATATATGGAAAAGAATTCATGACTACATATCAAGAATTTCGTTACACTAATGAAATAATTCCAGTAGGAATAACTATTTACAAAGATTTTGTAATAACACATATTTCAGAAGATGAACGTCCTATGAGTTTTCTTGTTAAAAATTCAAAACTTGCAAAAATGTACAAAAAGTATTTTTACTTTATTTGGGATAAAACAAAAAAATAAAAAATAAATTTATCTTCTAACCCACTTAACAATACCCCAGATTACTAAAACTGCTATTGCCCAAGCAAATACTGAAGTTATCAATACCAATATTGAATCAAATCCTTGAACAACATTTCTTAAGTGTTGTTTAATACCAGTCCATTGATAAAATACTTCTGTTACTGGACGTTTTTCTTCTAAAATTACAGTAACTTGAGAATAATCTGTTTGTCTATTGATATTAGTTACTTGTCTTTGATAATTATCAATTTGTCTTTGCAAATCTGTCAATTTAGATTCAATTAAAATTATTTCATCAATTGATTCTGCTCTAGCTAATAAAGATTCAATTTTAACTTTTTCTTTTTTATAAGAATCTAAATAAGCTTGTGCATCATTATATTGTGTTGTTAAATCAGATGCTTGAACATTTAATGATTTAACTTCGCCAATTTCTTTAACAGCATTTATTACTTCGTCAAATTTATCAACCGGGACTTTAAATGTTAATGAATAAGTTCTATAATCTTTGTTACTATAAGTTCTTTTATACTCATTTTGATAAGTGTAAAATCCTTCAAATTGATCAGGGATTTGATTAAGAACTTGTTTTGTTAAATCATAATCATTAGATTCTAAATTAACATTTGCATTATATTTAATCTTTCTTTCTGATTCATCAAAATAAACTTCAGCCAAACCTTCATCAGAACTTAAAGATACCATCCTTGCACCATCATAATCATCATGTGCCTTTTGTTCTAATGCCATTCCTGAAGAAAAACTACCTAATCTGCCTTGATTGAAAAAACCACTAAAAACGAAAAATATAGCCAACATTACCACAATCGTCCAAATAATTTGTTTATTATTTTTGTAAAATTTATTCATAATAAATACCTCCAATAAATTAATTAAAACAAAAGAAGTATATAAATTATTCTTTTACTTTGATATGGATTGAAGTTATAATTATAATAAATCATAATAATCTTTAAAAGAATACAAAGATTACCTACTTAAATGGATGACAGAGACTTAGATTTAATTATTGTAGAATCATTAGAAGATCCAACTACAAGAGAAAGAACTCTTGAAGCAATTAATGAGGATAAAGACGTACACGCTAGTTGTTTTAGATTTATTCTTGCAGTAACTTTTGGTGCAAAATTTGCAAGTTGTGATGATGAAAGAATTTATGTTGCTAAGTTTACTTATGAACACATAAGAATTAATCCTTTAGATATTATATCTTCAAATTTAGGTATTAGAGGAACTGCAGAACAATGTTTAGTAAGTTTAGCTTTCTTTGAAGATTATATGCAACAAAGAAGTGAAAAAGTTTATTCTCCTACAACTAAATTTTATCACAATTTAGGCATAAAATTATTTGATGCATGTAATGAATGGGCAGTTGCAATGAATTTTGATAGATGGATTGAACTTTTAGCAACAAACATTAACACCAAAACAGTCCCAGAATATATGTTACCTTCTATATCAATAGTTAAAAACCCAATATATGTTTGTGAATATGATAAAAACGGTAAACCAAAACACGAAAATCCAAATGCATTAAATAAATATACTTTTACCGATACTAAAGGAATAAAAAAAGAACATACAATTCTTCCAAAATACGACAATTAAATATTCTAATTTATTGTCTAATTGTTATTTTATCCCTTGGAATAGTAGTACAAGTTTGAGTACCGTCTAAATTAATAAAAGAAGCTTGGACATGATTTTCATCAACATCTTTGATTATCATTCCCCTAGAACCTTTTTTTATTGTCCCTACATCTGAATTTAATTCAATTATTTCTCTTGCCATAATTATTAATTAAATTGATTAATTATAAGCTTTTTGTATTTTCACTTCAATGATTCGGGAACTTCATAGGGTCCTTCATAATAATCAAAGGCATCATCCCAGCCATCAAGTTCGAGTTTATACCAATAAGCTACGTCTTCATTTCGTCCTTTAGAGAATGTTTTTTTAAGACACCAGTCTTTTCCTTTTTCTGGATGTTGAGCTAATCTTCCACTCAAAGGAATTTCTAGTTTACCCCCGTTGGGACCATATCTACCCAGACAACCATCATCCAACATATCTTTTGTTTCAGTTTGCGTATAATGATAATTATTTTTCATTTCTTTAATCAATAGAAAAGGATCTGAATCTATTACAGATTCACCTAGAAGTGCTTCAATTGTTCCAAAATCACTTGTCAAAGTATCTGAATTACCCCGACTAATAAATAATGCCAAATTTGGAACTGATTTATATTCAGGAACAATTGCCATGTTAAAACTATCGCCCAAACTACGCATTGTATCTGCACCACTATATATTGCATTATGAAAAAAAGCATCATCCTGACGAGAAGCTATAAGAATGCCCCAATTTTTCTTAGGTGTCAAATATGCCATTGAAACCGTAGTTCCATCAATTACGATTAGTCCAAGATTACGATGTGTTTGAATCATAGAATTGAAAAGATCTCCACCTTCAACTTGAAGAAAATTTTCACGTGCAAGATGATAATTTTCTTGAATTGGAAAAGGCATATTACGCGCGATTAAATTAAAATGTCCATGAGGAATAGATGCTCCGGCCCTCCAATTACAATTCCAAACAATCCCCCAATAACTTTCATCTACCTCTTTAATCCAATCTTTTGCCGTTCCAATAAAATCTTCTACCGATTCAGGAGTAAATTTTAGTGGGTCATGTTCCTTGAAAATTAATAAACCATGATTTTTTGCATATTTTGAAAGATTTGAAGCAGTGGTGCAAAACTTACTTTTAATTCGACCAAAAATATCAGAAGGAGTATTTTTTTCAACATCCTCAAACTTACACTCCGATACCACATTATATTTTTTCTTTGACATTGGTCGAAATCGTCTATTAGGATTATAAATTACGGATTCATTTGTATACTTATTACGCAAAGTTATTACTTCTTGATGTGCACTAAAACCATTAATAGGAATTTTTGGCATAATCATTTTAGCCCTAACGGATTCAAATTCGTAAATTTTGTTGAAATAATAATCGTTACTACTCTTCACTTTTGATTTTAAGTCAGAGATCATAAAATTAGAAAAGGGAATAATTAATAATAAAGTTTGGAACAAAATAACCAACTTTATTAACTAAAAAAAGCTTGAAAGGTAATCAATGTAATATGATATTCTCGATAAGTTTATAAAAAATAACATATTAAATACATTATGGATTCAAAAAACCTACAAATATTAAGAGAATTAGACATTAATTATCGAGAAAGTCTTTCAAAAATTGCAAAAAAAGTAAAACTAAGTAAAAACTCTGTTGCATTAAGATTTAATAAATTAAAAAAATCAACACTACATAACACAACAGGAATAAATACGGAACTATTAGGACAGAAATTAGTAAAAGTGTATTACTCACTTAATTATTATGATGAAAAAATAGAAGAAGAACTAAAAGAATTAGTTAAAAAAGAACAAACTGTCAGATGGGTTGCAAGACTATACGGTACGTATGATTTATGTATAGCATATTTAATTCAATCAACGAATGATTTAGAAAAAATTAATGAATTCAACAAAAAGTTATCAACTAGAACAATAGAAAAAGAAATTCAAATAATCAATAAACAAATTTATTTTAGACATAATTTCCTTCACAAAATTAAAATAGAGAAGATATCAGTTGTAAAAAACGAAAATAAAATTGAAAAATTAAGTGAAAATGAAAAATTAATATTAAAACATTTAAGATATAATCCGAGAATGCAAATAATTGAGATTGCTAAACAAACAAAACTTTCTTCAAAAACAGTTTTAGAAAGGATTAAATCTCTCAAAAAAAGAAAAATAATTATGGGATTTTTTATGACATTAAATGTTGAAAAAATGGGATTTCAATCATTTAAGATATTAATGCAAGTAGGAAATTCAGATAGAAAAAAACTAGAAAAATATCTTACTGGAAAAAATACAAGATACATTTCACAGTCTTTAGGAAAGTGGGAATATGAAATAGATTATGTTTTCAAATCTTCAAAAGAATTACATGCAGAAATTGATAGGTTAAAAAATAAATTTCCAGGAAATATCAAAATAACATTAATTAATTTCGGAAAAAGAATAATCACAAATGAATTATTTAATTAAATCTTCAATTTGAAAGAACTTTATCTTAGAAACTTCATTATTAAACTTAACAAAACCCCTTCCTACTTCCCCAAGATTAAGAATATCTATATCGTTAACACCAAACATATGATCAGAAATTGCCCTTGCCTCTTCTTTAGCATTAAACTTCAAAGTCATTATAGTGGCAGCATTGTGTAAAACACTTTTTGAAAAATCTCTAGGTCTTTGAGATGCTAATATCAAACCTAAACCGTATTTTCTTGCCTCTCTTGCGATTTTTACCAACGGAGAACGATAACTATCCTTTCCATCATCAAGAATGTGAGCTTCATCAATAACACAATAAGCTCTTAATTTAGATTGACCGGCCTTTTTTACTGTAAATAACAATTTATTTAGAAATATTTCACACAAAGCCATCTGTAATTCGGGATTGTCTGAAAATTCAATTAATTTTATTACAGTTGAGCCTTTAAAAATTTCTTTAAACGGACAACGAGTCTCAGACATAAACAATTCAACCCTATGAAAAAATTTAACTCTTCCAAGTAAAGTATCTACTGTTTTACCATCACGATTATCCTCTAAAAAATCACTAACGTCTTTTAATGTTGGTGCAGGATTACTAAAAGTTTCAGGTTTATAAATATCAATGCCGTTTTGACCATAACAGTATAATATTGCTTCACGAAGCTTATTTTCTTGTTGGTCACCCAATTGAAATATTCTTTTACAAATATAAGCAAATTCAATTGCTTTTTCTTTAGGAGTTAAACCATCTAATTCTAGCGGATTAATAGTAATTTCACCAAAATTAATAGATTTTTGAGCTGAAAAATCATCATGAAGATCAAAAATAACAAGAGGAACTTTTTGTTGTTCTAATTGATATAAAATTGTTCTTAAAGCAGTAGTTTTTCCTGTTCCACTCATTCCAACAGCCACTAAATGTTGATTAGCTTGATTTTTAGGTTCCCAAAAAATAACTTCACCATTTGTTTTATTTCCTAATTGAATCATAATATTTCCCGTCACTTCAGGAAGCGAGAATGTTGTTGACCTTATAGGGACACTTGGCATTGAAGGAATATTTGGTTTTAAAGAAGGAATGATTTTAGGTGGTTGATTTTGTTCTTGATAAACTGGTTCTTCTTTAAATGTTTGAGGTTCAACTTTAGTTTCATAAGTATTAGATTGTTCTTGAATATAAACTTCTTCGCTCTTTTCTTGTTCTTTAATTGGTTCTTGAATATTCACTTCATTTTCTTCAAAAACTTCATCTTTTACAACTACCTCAGAATTAACTTTCTTTGGAATAACAATTTCTTCAGGTTTTTGTTCAATTGGTTTAGACACAGGATTATTTGGTTGAACTCCAGTAATTCTTAATCTTTTAAAATCAACCAAAATTTGTTTTGCTTGTTTGATTAAATCTTCAATCCTTTTAACAAAACAGGTTCCACCATTTAATTTATAATCGTCAATTCTTACTTCGCATTCAAAAATAAATTCTTCTAAAAACTTTCTACCCTCATAATACTGATTATTTGATGCAAAATCTTTAGCTTTTTCTAATTTTTGCCTTAAATCAATAATCATATAATTAATTAAAGAGGTGAATTTAAAAAGAATTTGGTATTAGAGAATAATATATAAAAAATTAAAAAAATTAAGCTACCTTTTTATTTAGTAATACATCAACAGCAATTTCATTTTTACCAGAAATTTTAGTTCCAGATTTTAAAGTTCTCATAAAAGTATCAAAAACTCTTCCATCAACTGATATTTTTCTTCCATTAACGCTTAAAATCCATTTTTCTTTAGCAAATAAAACTCCTGCAGGTTTTCTTTCAATTATTTTTACA
>Ga0307929_1000591_pt1 | contig 34102 bp, 42 predicted proteins | sample AceLakmetage1330_FD_203160 | JGI IMG/M metagenome (GOLD analysis project Ga0307929, IMG submission 203160) | Saline water microbial communities from Ace Lake, Antarctica - #1330 | ecosystem: Environmental > Aquatic > Non-marine Saline and Alkaline > Saline | place: Antarctica: Ace Lake...
ACAATATTTTTATAGTGCATATTCTCCATCAGGTATATCTGAGCCGGTCGCAATTTAAACTTCATCAAATTACCATCCTCATCCACTACCCAATATAAATTATTCAGCCGCCAAATCCGGTCAGCCAACCTCGCATCCAATTTTTCAAGCCCTTCATAGTCCGTCGAAGCAATCGGTACAACGTAGGTACTAAAATCACTTGCTACAACATTGTCAGGGGTGTCAGCAGTACGAGTAGTAGCGCTAGGCCCACTAGCAATAACTGCGGAAGGTACGCTTTCAGTAACTCGTTCTGCTCCCCGGGATTCTTCTCGAGAAATTTCACTGTCATCTTGCGCCGGCTGGTGCTGTACCGGTTGTGCAGAATCAACACCAGTAAAGCCAGGTGTAGCCTGAGCCGAAGTAAAAAAGTTTGCATGATTTTGTCGTTTTAGTGATTCCATATTATTAATATTCCTCTTCGCCAGGAAGTTCCATCTGCCCACCAGGCCGAACCTTACCGTCAGCGATAGCATCAAGCACCTGGTTCAAATCGATAGTCTGATTTTCGTGGACCTGCTTATCCTTCATCTTTGATCGATTGACCGCGACGAACTTCATCGCAATTGCACCGTAGGCACCAACCAAACCATTGTCGATAAGAAATTCCTCCAGGATCTCCTGGCAAATTTGATGCGCGTTGCGGAACTCTGGATTTTCTCGAGCCCATTTATTTAAGGTCCGGGTGGTAACACCAATGGACCGCGCAAACTCTGAAAAGTGAGGCGGGGTGTTTGGAACAAAGCGACTTTTTTCACTAACGGCTCCGGACTTCCAGGTATATGAGTCGATGATTTCCTTCATCTTTGGTCGATCGAAGTACTCAATCATTTGCTCACAGTAGCCGGGGTGATACTGGCCCGGCTGGACTGTTTCAACTGTCAAAACGTCGGAATGGTTTTTGGGTGCCGGCTGAATTTGAGCAGCCGGTGCCTGTTCTACGTTGAACTCGTTAGCTGTTTCAGCTGAGCTTGTAATAGATTCGGCAATCGTCGGGTGGTTTTTGGTAGCATTTTTAATATGGGCTCCCAAAGGGGAACGGCCACGATCCGAGAAAAGGGAGCCGGGGGTCTGCCGGGGGGCTATCATTTGATTTTTAGAATTGATGCCAGTCATACCAGTATTATACCGCGCACGCAAGAGTATAGTCACCCTTACACGTGTGTTATTCCTTTTGACATGGCCACTAAGAGCGTAGCCGGTGAGCTGGTCCCCTCATCATCAACCCACAATCGGCACAATATGAGCTATTGCCCTTGAAATCGAGGTCACACAATCGATTCTAAGCACCTTGTAATAGTTAAAAGGTAATAGAGTGTCACCTTGTAATAGATTCCAGACCGTTCAAACCGTTGAAAAGGTAAAAGGAGCACTTTGTTAGTGTTTCATGACCCCTTGACAACTCCAGCTTTTTATCGCGCTTGCGAGCAACTTGTAAAAGATTCCTATTTAATCAATAAAATACAAGTTTTTAAACAAGCAATAGCAAACAAGTGTTTATATAGGTATTATGCTGTTTTGTAATAGATTCCTTTTTACTCAAAAAAGAATAATAAACAAGGCTTTATATACTAATATACTCAATTTGTAAGAATAAAAGCACATTTTAAAAATAAAAAACTTTTCTTATAATAAACATACAAAAACGGCTCTAAATATAATCTATTGACGTATATATAAATAATTGTATAATATATACCTTTTTATACTCTTTTTTATATAGACCACTTTATATAGAAAATATATACTTTAATTATTACAAAACACTAAAAAACCTATATAAATACTTGTCTCTTATTCTTTTTTGTCTCTCAAGCAATCTATTACAAAACAGCATAATACCTATATAAATACTTGTCTCTTATTCCTTTGCACGTCTCAAGCAATCTATTACAAGCCACCAAGCCCCAAGCCAACAGCCTACCGGCCGACAATAACAACTGAACCAACACCACTCCACGGCACCAGGCTCGAGGCTCGAGGCTCCTGGACCGGTGGCCGGCTGGCTTGTAATAGTTACGGCTCGAGGTACCTTAATCAGTGACAAAATGTTGACATCGCTATAAAAGTTATCCCCACATATTGATTGATATCTAAAAAAGCTATGTATCAGGCCCCGGAATCGCATCAATAAAGTGCTCTTATAATGTTGACATATACATGACATTCGTATACAATAGCTAGTAAGTCAGGCCGACCACTTAGAGCCGGCCGACTGATAAATCAATATCAACTATGAATCACAATAGCTACATGCGGGGACCGCTGGCAACAGCTCGATACCGGGCACGCGCTCGACGTTGGGCAATCATCAAACCATTATTAATCGGAGCCGTTGTTACATTTTTCCTACTCGGAGCGATGTACACCGACCATCAATATTTAATGACCTATGGATACTAAATATAAAAAAAATTCTGTCATGGTTCGCGTTTCTGCGTTGTGGCATTCAGGTTGTGGCGTATCACGTACAAAAGTGATATTCCGCGACCAGGCCGACGAATCGAAGGAATTCGCTTACTGGATGGACCGAGACGTGTATACAAAAATTGAACTCGGAGTATACGCAACCCCAGAAGATTATAAAAAATTTGGTACTCTCGACCTTGCCGAGAATACCGACATCTATAGCAATAAATAAATATGGAACTCTCAACACTGTACGTGCTCGACTTTTCAACTGCTCAAGTACATAAGTACGCAATTGAAGCCGACCAGCAAATTGAAGACGTGGAAGAATTTATCAACGAGCAAGGGCATAGGGTAAAAGATTGCGAATTTATGTATGGTGACAGCATTAAGCTGGTGGACCACGTAGCTGAGCAAAAAGGTGGCGAGTTTTTCGTTGACCCCTACGCTGAGAATGAAGAAGGCTATACCGACGAAGATATTACCAACGCGCTCAAGAGCGCATAAGATAAAATATTGAATCACTATGTACAACAAAAATAATTTTGCTATCCATAAAGCGACCAGCAAGCACTGTATTAAACCAGAGTTTAGAATGGTGGCGCTGTATGGTGATAGGTCAATAGCTACTGACAGCTTCCGACTTATTGAAATGAGCGCAACCGGTGAAGCACACCCGCCAAGACTCTACCCGGCCGACTTAATAAAATCTGTGAAGATTAAGAAAAATGAAACCATGGCCGAGGATGATATCCCGGTGAAACCATGGCCAGATGATAATTATCCCGATGTGGACCAAGTTTTAAAATCTCACTTTGACAAAAAAGACGACCCGGAGAGATACAGCACTATAAAATTAAATGGTGAGTACCTGGAGCAAGTGTTTTCAGTACTTAAAAATCTCAACGCTTTTAAAGCCGTTGAGATATCAGTACCGACAACACCAGGGAGCCCGGTACTAGTGACAGCTGAGACAACTAACAAAGGACACCAAGACATACAAAAAGCTAGAGCAATAATAATGCCACTTAATAGATAAAACTTTGCCCCGGCTCATTGACCGCGTACAGGAGCGCGGGCCGTGATTCACTCGTGCGAATCAGTGAGCCGGATGGAGGGCTTTATAAATTAATCAACTAAAAAATGCTTAACAAAATTATAAAATTATTCTGGCCGCGCTGGTACGAGTGCACGCCGTATAATTATGATGATGGTCCCGGCTTGCGCGTAAAAGTGCGAGCCTGGACCCGTAACAGTGCTAGAATGAAAGTACACGACTACTTAAAAGCAGAAAATATAATCGTGCGAGAATTATGAGAAAAATTATAATTGCAGCTGTTGTATCGGCTATAGTTTCGGGATCGATCGTGCTGCTAGCAGCCGCGAGCGATGCACCGGACTCAGACGCAAAAAGAGGGTGCGAGGCCAGTGCCTACCAAGCTACCCGGCACGGCCACGATCTAGCCGAGAATCTAAGAGCTTGTGCGAGTCTATGAGTAAAAAAATATACACATCTAAGCTTTTAAACTATCGGCAATGGAGGCAGATCAAAAAAGAAATGTATCAATTAGTTTTCTGTATTGCAGCGCTCGTTGTGGCCGGCTCAGTAATTGAGGCGTTGGCCCGGCTGCTAGTACCCTAAGTTATGGCATTTAAAGAATCAACACCAGTAGATCCAGGAGGCCCGGAATTAATCGGGCCTTTTGGATTGCCGCATGAGTGGCAGCTGTTACAATCTAAACAATGCCCACGATGCCGCCAGCTGCTCGAGGAATTTAAACACGCGAGCCGCTGGACCTGTTACGGATGCGGGATCAAGATCCCAAACAAAACGATGCGAGGCAGTGGCCGCGCATACTTTATTGGACCATTAAAATTTCAAGATGAGTTGCCGTTTTGATCTGATGATGTGATAGAATGGTACACATGAAAAAGAAATGTATTAAGTGCAAGCAGTTAAAAAATAAGAATTTATTTTATGCCCACCCAAAAACAAAAGACGGAAGAGACACAAAATGTAAAAAGTGTTGCAAGCGTAGAGAAAAAGAAAGGAGAAAAGAGCCTGAAGCCGGCAACAAAATACGCGAGAGGGATAGACTACGCCATAAAAAACCAGAGACAATCGAGCGACATACAAAATGGATGCGTGAATACAGAAAAAAATACCCCGGTAAACACCGAGCCAGGACAAAGGTCGCAAATGAGTTGCGTGCCGGTAGGATTAATAGGAAACCTTGCCAAAAATGTGGAGAGAAAAAAGTCGAAGCCCATCACCCAGATTACCGTAAACCGCTGGTGGTTGTATGGCTTTGTCGCACACACCACAGAGGAGCGGACGCTCTCAAAATATCTCGCTAGTGCTTTTTTGTTTTTTTTAGTTTTCAACATAGCTAATGCCTCAAGTGTCACCTACTACGAAGCCCCGGAGAAAGTGCACCACGTCCAGAGGATCACTCCGACACCACTACCACCAGTTGAAACTCTAGCTGTTGTATCTAAAATACTCCCGCATGAGAAAATGATTGCAGAAGTTTCGGCCTATACCTCGAGCGCAGATGAGACTGACTCGACTCCAAACATTAATGCAATGGGAACTAAGCCAGGACCAGGATCGATCGCGTGCCCGACGCGCTACGCTTTCGGGACTAAGGTTATTATTGGCACAGATGAGTTTACGTGCGATGACCGCATGAATCCTCGCTACGCTGGTGGTGATTACTTCGACATTTGGGTTGAAACAAAAACTGAGGCTATGCAGTGGGGCCGACGTACTGTTAAAGTTACAATGTTAGAATAAAGTTAGACCAGCACACAGAAAGGAGCGATGATGTGGAAAGACTACGAAGACCTCGAGACAAAAGAGTCAAATTTCGACAACCAGCTAACACTTCCTTTCGACGAACGATTCAGAAGAGCCGAACAGTTTTCGTTCGACTTTGGCGAAAATGAGTCACCGGAAAAAAGTTTATGGTTTCGAAGACTCCTCAACCTAGGAAGGAGGTGATCCTTTATCTCGGTAAAGCCGGCACTCACATGAGTTGCCGGTTTTTCTGTTGTGCTATAATTTTTGGATGTCAAGATGCACTGTATGTCAAAAACCAGCGATTAGTGAAAATGATCTCCGAGCCGAAGTAATGGTTTGCCAGGTTCACTACAAAATTTTAAAAAAGGGAGAGCTTGAAAACGATAAGTATTTCAGGGTCCGTAGCCAGGTAGGAAAGTTATCCACTATACAAAATTTGTCGTAAGACTGACACGTGTGTACAATGCTGAGATGAGTTCATCATAGTTTATTGACGGGGGAGAGATGGCGTGGGTTCGAGTCCCACCAGTGGCTGCATTAAGCGGGTTCTGTAGCTCAGTTGGTAGAGCGCTCCCAGGGGTCGGATGAGGTTCGAATCCTCTTCACCGATGGTAGGGGCCTTCCCTGTCAATAAATTATTTAAGTCTTGCCAAAACTAATATGCTTGCCACCATAAAATTAAAATTAGATTCTAAACAGAATAAATTCCTATCGTTTTTTAAGAATACACTTTACTGCTACATCCACGATTCAAACGATTCTTCACCAATTATTCATAGTGAGGTACTCCAGTTAGATCGCCAGCAGCAGGGATACGGAATTTTTTTTACAGTCAACGGTTTCACTGGAGGCCGTCGAACTAATGACACACTGACAAACATCAATGCTTTTTTTGCTGACATTGATTACCCGGACAAGATCAACCGGACCCCCGAAGCAGTGAAGCAATATAAGCAAGAGCTTTTAATGGAAATGATGGAAGATGAGTTGCCGATTCCTACTTACGTTATCGAAACTAAAAATGGATTCCACGTGTACTGGATACTCGAAGCACCAGTGATGCTCAATGAGCTTAATGAAAATCAGCGGGAAGAACTAAAGCTACAGTACCGACAAGTTGAGGAAGCTATTTTAGCCCGGTTCGATGGGGACCCGGGAGCTAAGGATGCAGCTCGAGTGTTGCGTATTCCTGGAAGCCTTCATCAAAAGGATCCTAATGATCCTTTTACAATAAAAATTACTCATGCCTCACCAGATGAGTGTATTTACACGTTTGAAGAAGTGCGTGAGGCTTTTCTAAAACAACCAGCAGCTCAAGGTTGGGCACTGGCTGCTAGTGAGAACGCTATCAATGATGAAGTGAAACAGGGGATCGAAAAGGAGTACCCAAAATTAGAGCGCGATTCTTACAAAGCACTTTTTAATAATGCACCGGTCCCAGAGGGAATGAGAAACAAAGCTCTACTGGTTGCGGCTCACGCTGCAAAAGAAGCCGGCTGGGGACTCGAGCAAACATTTTCACATTTCACTGACTATCAAGGACTCTCTCTCCGGGAGGTCCGGAAGACAGTTCGCAGCGCGTTCGATCATAATTATGATTTTGGATACAACAATGAAGTGATGCAAGCTGTAGTGACTCAAGATGAGCGGGTGAAACTATCCGAAGTCACTAGTAAAGTGTTATCGAAGTCGACTAAAGAAGAGAGGGCTACCAGTAACAACCAGCAGAAGGAAAAATATGCCACGTATGAGTACGTGATTGCTGACCGGTACCCGACACTGAAATACAAAGACCGGGGAGATTTTTATGAGTACTATGATGGGGTATACAAATCACTCCAGGCTGAAGAGGTTCGATCGATGCTCTTTCGGGAGATGCTCAAGGATGGGCTTACTAACTACCGAACCACCTCGAAGGCTAACGATAAGATTGCCACTTTCAAATCACTCGATGGCCGAACCTTTAAGCAAGAGGATGAGAACCCGAACCCGAACATCATCAACTTTAAAAATGGGCTACTCGATATCACTACATACCAGCTAACGGCTCACACACCGAATTACCTCTCCACTTCGCAGATTCCAGTGATGTTTAACCATGAGGCGAGGTGTCCACGCTGGCTGCAATTTATCCAAGAAGTCACCAGTGATGATCCTGAACAAGCAAAATTGCTCCAGCAGATAGCCGGCTACTCACTGACAACTGATACTAATTTTGCCAAGGCGTTTATTTTCTTTGGAATGGGAGCAAACGGTAAATCTATGTTCACTCGGATGCTCGGGAAAATTGTTGGCCGAGATTCTGTATCAACACTCAACCTCTCAACCATCACCAGGCAGTTCGGATTAACCGGGCTTATCGGTAAAAAAGTAAACTTTATTGATGAGATCTCCGGGAATTATTTTGAGTCGAACGTCATTAAGGGATTGATCTCTGGTGAAAGAATATCAGCTGAAGTGAAGTACCGGCCGGAGCCGCTGGAGTTCACTCCGACCGTGAAATTAATTTTCTCAGTCAACGAACTACCAAAGATTAATGACACAACGCCAGGACTCTATCGACGATTCACGATTGTGCCGTTCGATCGTTCCTTCGAAGCCAAGCCGGACCTCCAGCTGGAGCAAAAGCTCACAGATGAGTTGCCAGGGATTCTTAACTGGGCAGTTGAAGGACTCAAGATGTTACGCGCCGATGGTCGGTTCAACGAGACGGAGCGAAACTTTGAAGTGATGCGCTCATTCAAGAGCGACAACTCTCCGGTGGTCGAGTTTATCCATTCTTACTACCTGGCACCTCCAGCCGGTGACGAGAGTAAGTATAGTCTCACCGTGAGTGACCTCTATTCTCAGTACCGTGGCTACTGCTTGGACCATGGCTATAAGCCGAAAGCTATGGCAAACTTCAGCCGGGAAGTGGTACACAACCGAGTCGACGGTTTTAATCTATCGATTAGATTGATCGATGGTAAGAAGACTATTTTTGGCCTTCGAAAAGAAGCGTCCCTCGGTGGAGCAAAAGTAATTTATCCAGATCAATATGTATAACCCTTACGGACAATTAACAACGGATGCTTTGGTAAAAGCTATTCAACGCACAGAGTTGATGCTGCAAAAGCATGAGGCAAAAAAAGAGATACTCCCAACTAAGCTGAACCGGATCAGAAAAGAGCTGGCTGAAATGAGAGCTTCAGTATTCTACCCACTAAAAGAACTCGACCGGATGGACCCTCAGTTTTTCAAGGTCGGCTACCACGTTGAGTTTTATGTTCCTCCCCCTCCAACTGATGTCGATGACTGGGGACCGGACACTACAATACCTCCAAGAGCCGGGGTAGTGACGAGGTACATCGAAGACAAGGTGGTGGTCCAGTTGGAAGGAGACGATTACGAAGTAATGATTGAGCCACGGTATTTAAAAATTAAATTTATACGACCATGAAAATAGATAAAGAAAAAGTAAAAGAGCGACTGGCTGGAATACCAGAATCAAAACGCTCACACATCTACGACGCATCGATTGTGTTGGAATTTCTAGCGGTAACGTTTATGCCGACAAAATTCTTTCTACCTCAAAGTTTTGAACCAACACCAGGGATGCCCCTCGGAGAAAAGTCGATGCGAAAAATTTCTGAAGATAAAAAAATGTCGCTTGGAGATCTCTATGACCTTTACCGGCTGTTCCGGGAAGAGAAGGATTACACCACCAAGATCGAGTCCCGATACATCTTCAGTATCATTGTGAAGAACTTGCGATACTACAAAAACCATTGGGAGTTTGTCACCTGGCGCGTAGGAGTCGCTCAGATATGGTACATCGGACCACTTGTAATGAGAAAAGATGTTCCGGCTGAGACTCGATCAAAGTTTGCAGCCAGGAACGAAGACAAAAGCATCGAAGGAGTAACGGTTGAAGCTGACCCGGTGAGTGAGCCGGAAGAAGATGATGACGAACTATCTCGAGATGAAGATCTTATCGATGATGGATTCGACAATACCGAACTTCGTTTCGACGAAGTGGTGTTGACTCAAGAAGATGTTGAAGAGGGTATGTTGGGTGAAGTAAAAGACGGTCAGCTGGAGCACCGGCCAGACGTTGATCGTTTTACTGAGGCAACCGGTAGTCGATTTAAGGAAGCTGAAATTATTCAATACGAACATGAACAGCTGAGTGCTCGAGAAGAGTACTAGGAACTTGGCTGTTCCTTCCCCGCGGTTCTCGATTCTAGCTGGCAAGCCTGGATCGAGCCGGGGAAGGAGCAGCGAAAGCTCCAATGGGATAAAGTGCCGGTTCCGGCTGTGGCGGAATAGGTAAAGTGTATGTAGGAGGCTATCGGGGCGCATAACGGAAACACAGTTATGAAAAAGTTTCCACCCTACGAAGTTAGCCAAAACACCAGTATAAAAAATACGCAACCTCACACTGGTACTGCAAGGTGACTATACGAGTACAACAAAACGCACATAAGTTATTAAGTTATCACGGGGCGACACCCGCATCTCATTCAAATCCTTGCCAGCCGGAACCGGTACTTTATTCAAAGGTCGAAACAAATTTAATAGACAGATAAGAAAATCTACGAAGTATATGGCTACTAAGAAAAAAGCTGCCCCTAAGAAAGTTGGCTTTGCAGCAATGACCAAAGCTCAACTATCAGAGATGGCTCGCAAAGGTGGGCTGGCTCGAGTTGCTAAAGCTCAAAAGCAAGCCGCTGAAGACAAGAAGGCTGCGACGAACGCGAAGCGAGCAAAAACAATGGCAGCTAAAAAGAAGGCTGCAACCAAAGTTATCAAAAAGAAGAAGTAATACTTAAATTCATTATGAATGAAGAAACAACTAATGCCGGAGCAGCTCCAACTCGAGAACTATCGTTTGGTGAAAAAGCTGTAGGTATTACTTTCAACCCGGGTGGAATGGAGTCAGTCAACAAATGCAAATGTATTTTTGCTGAATTGATTGACCAGATGCACGACCTCCGGAATGAAGAAGGGTGTACTTCCGGAATGGCCCGGCACGCTTCAACAGCAATCACAATGCTGGAAGATGCACAGATGAGAGCTGTCAAAGCACTGACTTGGAAGGAGTAAAAATTATTCACGAATTAATTCATATTTATCATGCCCCCACAAAACCGAAGACCCCAAGAAAATCCACAGGACAACTGGCCTGTCACCAAAGATGACAAGGTACAGATCCAGGCGCTCGGCCGAGACTTGCACAAATTCCTCAACAACCATTTCAATGGCAAAGAGGCTGTGCACGTCAAGATTGTAGTTGGAGCCTTCAACTACATTATGGATCTTCAAAGTCAGCGCACTAAGCTCGTTGGTGATGATTTCCTCATCGCTCAGAGGTCAGTAGCAGCTGCTAAGTTGGAAGACAAGATCGAGGAACCTTTCGATGTTGAACCAGATCTACCTGAACCAACTATCGAAGAACGCCGAGCTCAGCTCCAAGCGCAACTCGCTGAATTGGACACTGAAGAAGTTGGCGAAGAAGTCGCTGATGCTTCACCAGCTCCAGCAGATTCAGTCGCTCCTTCCCCAGAAGTGGTTCCTGTAACTACTCCTGAAGCAGCCGTTGCAACAGCAACAGCTCCTACTACACCAGCAACACCAGCTGGTTAAGCTGAATGGTTCAAGCCGGCGGTTCGAATCCCCCGGCAGCTTATAACTAAGTTGACATAAAAATGACATCTGATATACTATCTGGAATGAATAGTTTTGCAACAAAAATAATGGCAAACAGAGCGGTTATCTACAAACCAGCTACCCTTCCTGAAGACATCGAAAGAGGAAAACTTGGTGACTGCTTCGATCACTGTTTACTCCAGGCGGCTAAAAATGAAAAGTATACCTACGTTGAAGGTTATGTTTTTTCTCCGTTACGACAGGAATGGATTTACCATGCTTGGCTGACTGATGGTGAACACGCTTTTGACCCAACTTGGAGAGCTACCAACGCAGCAGGAGAAGATGTTGTACTTTTTATGATGAAATATATTGGAGTTCCGATGGATACAAAAAAGACAGCTCGTTTTGTTTCCGGGACTGGATACAAAGCGGTATTTAAAAATTACTGGAGAGATCCTCATCTGGCTAATAAAATTTTTGTATGAGTTTTCAAGAAATAGGAAATAGCAATAGTGGAGACCCAAAACTTCCGGCAGCAACATACTACGAACGCAACAATCTTCTGCGTGCTGGTTATAAAGTAACTATTAAATCTCCTTGGCACCTTCATATCAGAAAACAAGACAGTGGTTTGTTAGTGAACGTATGGCCGACGGTCAATAAGTACATGGTCGACCGGGACTCCGGAGCCGACTACTACAAAGATGTCGTGAAACAAATGGATGAACTCTTCAATCCAACTATAGAGCCACCAAAGCCTCCGACTCAAGAAGAGCTGGAAATAATCGAATATCGAAAAGATCCACTTGGATTTATAAGAAAGAAACATGAAAGTAAGCGATAAAATTTACATCAACTTAGATCAGGAACAGATAGCCGATACGGTTCTGGCTGAATTGACGTACCGGAATCCCGATTACTTCCAAAAGATGAACATGGGTATATCAGTGTATGGTGTACCGAAGGAAATAAAAACCTACGAAATCAAAGATCGAGTCCTGGAGATCCCCCGAGGTGAGGTTTTGAAAATTAAACCTCACTTCATTACTCCATATCAGCCGGAGTTCGATCACCCGGACCACCCGATCAATCTGCAATATATCAACAATGATTTTGAGCTAGATCAACACCAGGGAGGTGCTGTGGCCGCGATGAAGCAATACCGGCAGGGAATCGTTCACGCGGTTACTTCAGCCGGGAAGTCCCTCATCATTCTTAAAGGAATAGTTGAGGTTGGTCAGAAAGCTCTAATCATCGTACATAGAAAAGTTTTGATGGAGCAATTTTTAGAAGACATCGATAAATATATTCGTGATGAAAAAGGAAACAAAATTCAGCCAGGAATTATCGGAAATGGAAAATATACAATTGGTGACATTACAATTGGCATTGACAAGTCTCTCACAAAACACCTACCAGCAATACGCGAAGAGTTCGGAATGGTTGTCCTTGATGAGTGCCACCTCTGCCCAGCGAAAACAATATCGCATCTTATTAACTCGATTAATTCGAGATCTCGATTCGGCCTTAGCGGAACTCTTAAACGAAAAGATCAAAAGGAGTTCCTTATATACTCAACATTCGGCCAAGTCGTTTACACGATTGGTAAAGATATCCTGCTCGAAGCCGGGCGAGTAGTACCGGTAATTCCAAAGGTCATTGAAAGCGAAACTCGGTTCGATTGGGACCACGTTGTAACAGCTCTCACTGACCAGGGAGATAAAAACCCAACCATGAAAGCCCGGCACCTCCAGGAACAAACTATTGCTCACGATCCAGTCCGGAACGACATGATTTTGGACCAGGTGAAACGGCTGTACGACCAAGGGGGCAAAACAATCGTTTTATCCAGGTATGTAGCACCCTGCCTGGAACTCCAGGAACGGCTCCAGGAGCGATTTAGCATTGAATCTGGTGTAATAACTGGAAAAGACTCAAAAGGAGCCGTAGAGAGCTACCAGGACATGAAACACGGTGACTCTAAGGTCATATTCGCTACCGTTGGATGCGTTTCGACCGGAGTTTCCATTTCTGACCTGGATGACATTGTGTTGATTTCGCCGATTTACAACAATGAATTATTAATCCATCAGATCCGGGGCCGGCTGATGAGAACTGCAAAAGGAAAGACCCACGGCACTCTCTGGTTTGTTTATGACCAGTACATATTCGACTCCAGGAAGTTGAAGAAGTTCCTCTCCATAATGAACTCTTAAAAGTTATCCCCTAAAAAGTAATTGACTCAAAACTGACTTATGTCTACAATAACAAATATGAAAAAAGCAAAGGAAAAAATAATTCTTCAGCCAGCACACATCAAGGCGTACCGGTTCGTTGAAAAGTATATTTCTAAAAATATAATCTCTCCGGAAATTGATGAAATTTCTAAAAGTATCAAAATAACTCTTCGACACACTTACCGGATAATCGAAGATCTTTGCGCATTAGGATATCTGGAGAGAGAGTCTTATCGACGAAGATCGATAAAAATCCTCAAGCCGTTGCAGTAATGCCGGTTGGGTACTGGAAGAGGTAGTGCACAAATCACATTTTCTTACGAATTGAGGCTACAGTTCGAAAAGTAAGCTCTACGTTGTACGCACTCACCACTTCCAGTACTCAGCCCACATTGAGCTGATTGGTCGAAAATTTTACACACTACTAACTACATTAAAGATCATGTCAGAAAATGAAACTACTCCAGAGGCTACTCCAGTTGAGGTAACTCCTGAAGCTACTCCGGATACTACCCCTGAAGCTGAAGTACCAGCTGAAGAAGCACCTGCTGCTGAAGAAGCACCTGCTGCATAGGTAAATCTTTTAAATTTAAAAGAGATACGAAATACACAATTACTTAAAATACAAAATCAATAATTCAAAAATATTATGTCAATGACAGAAGCAACAGAAGAGTTTGGAAAAATGCTCCGATGGACTGAAACTCCAAAGGATGCTGTCCAAGCTGAGAAGACCGTTTTTATTGGAACTGTTGTACAAGGATTCTACGTTGCAAAACGTGAGGGAGTTGGTAAAAACGATTCAACCGTATATGAGATACTTCTCGCTAATGGTGAAAAGTATGCTTTTTGGGGAAGTGGTTTGCTTGATGGCAAATTCAACGACATCCCTAAAAACTGTGAGATTCGAGTAACTTGTCTCGGAGAGACACAGCCGAAGACTCCAGCTGGTCGACCATATATGAATTTCAAAGTTGAGTTCGACAAGGATTCAGTGAAACCAGCAAACTTAGTTGAAGCAGCTCCAGCTCAAGCAACCGGTGCACCAGTAGCTGCACCAGTAGCTGCACCAGTAGCTGCACCAGTAGCTGCACCAGTAGCTGCACCAGTAGCTGCACCAGTAGCTGCACCAGTAGCTGCACCAGTAGCTGCACCAGTAGCTGCTGAACCAGCTCCAGCCGCTCCAGCAGGAGACGGATTCTAAATTAATCACTTTTGTCCATCTTACGAGATGGACTAGGGCGTGGGGTTTGCAACAGCTGAGCAGGTTGAAGAGTTAAAGCAAACAATGCTTCAACCCAATGTTCACTGAAGATTGTTGGACCGGATCTTCGGGTTTCGACCCGGTTAAGAACCCTTTAGACAATTTTGCCCCCGGGCCCTAGCCCACCTCAAGATGGTATGAAAAAAATAAAATTAATACCATTATGATTATCGAAAAAGTAACCCGATCGTACTCACGTTCGATCAACCTAAAGAGCTATGGCAGCCAGACTGAATCATGGGTAAAATCAGAAGCCACCTACACAGCAATGTGCGAGTCAGCTGATGATCCAATCCAGGTATCAGGAGTCCTAGCTGAGCAAGCTCAAAAAGATGTAGCTGACCAGATCAGTGGAATTATTAATAAAGTAAAGGCAGCACCAACGTCGACTGTTCCAGCTACGATGGACCCGAACGCAGCGACAACCCCGGCAGTGCCGCGACCTCTCTAATATGATGAAAGAATCGCTTGCCACTGAAGAATTAGTATCCAAAGAGGATTACTACAAAGACACCCGCTGTATATCATTTTCTGCCTTAAAGGTATTCAGCCGGTGCGAGACGCTGTACAGAGATTTGTTCGTTGATAAAACATACGAAGAGCCGGACCACGACTACTTCACCTATGGGAAACTCGTTGATGCAATGGTTTCTGAGCCGGAGGATTTCATCCCTGCGAATTTTGTCCGTGTCGACCGGAAAGTGAATCCGGAAGACTCTCTCAAACATGAGAACGAGATACGAGATATTCAGAAAGAAATTGCTGAAAAAAGAACTCAGATCAATGACAAAATGATGGACAAGATGAAGGAGATCGATGTGAAAATTAATAAATTAATTGAAGCCGGTAAAGATGATATCACTCCAGCTGTTCAGAGAAAGTTGGACAAGCTGGGTGAGGACCGCGGAAAAGTGGCACCGGATAAAACTCTCGAGAAAGGAATTGCTAGCCGGGAAGAAGCTGTGGTGTTGATTCAGCAGAAACTCAATGCTATTAAAGAGCTCTCAGACAAGATCCAAGTTAGCAATGCTATCTGGAAAAATTCAGAAGAGACAGCATTGGCTATCCAGGCTCACCCATCATTCTCGAATCTTAAATTCAACCAAGCTACAAGCCAGCAAATTTTTCGAACGAATAAAGGAGATATTCCACGTAAGGGGAAGTTGGATCACCTTAAACTTTCTCCTTCACTCACTCGGTTCTATGCAATTTATGCAGCTGAACAAATGACTCTGGAAGAACTTCAAGAAAAGATTCGAACCGATGTCCACCCGCAGGATTTGTGGGCAATCATCACCGACGTGAAGACGTGTAAAAGCATCGCTGAGATCGAGCCCTATAACAAACACTACCGAGGTCAGCTCGGGTTCTACCAGGACCTAGTGAGCGACACATTGTTGATTCCGGTTGAAAATGTACGTTGCCGAATATTGGCAGCTGACAAAGCAAACAATGACTTCAAGAAGTGTGAACTGTTTGAGTACACTCAAGCCTCACTGGATGAATTGAAAGGAGACGTTGAAGCTTGGGTCCAATTATGGTGGGCCGGCCAACAGTCAGGAAAGTATGTCTCAGCGAAAGAGAAGCATGGCTGGCACCAAAAGTGCTACACCTGTTCAGAATGTAGATTCTGTCCATTCTCTATGAAACCGGGAGATCCGGTAATGGTTGCGGGGCCAAGATTTGAAAGCAAAGGAGTACCGGCTCCACAAGTATTATCAGATGAAGTAAGCACAGCTGACGCTGTATTAGATTACTAACTATGAAAAACTTAATTGTATGGGACCTCGAAACCACCGGCTTCGTTGATAACCCGGATGCTCGCATCATTGAGATCGGAGCGGTCCATGTAAAAGACGGTGAAATAGTTGAAAGAAAAAGTTGGCTACTAAATCACCACATCGAGATCCCGGAAGTGATTACTGGAATCACAAACATCACCAAAGAGATGATCGATGCCGAGGGGGAAGATCCAACTCAAGTAATGCAGGATTTTTTAAACTTCTTAAATAAAGAAGAGTACCACCTGACTCACAATGGCTACCGGTTCGATATTCCATTCTTTGTAAAGGAAGCTCGCCGAACATGGGATTTTTTCCCGGAGATAATGTTCTTCTCATTAGAGACTGAACTACGACTGAAAGGACAGGATTCAGCTGCAATGTATAAAGCAAAGAAGCTGAACATGGCTCAAGCTGAAGGAGAATTATTTGCTGAATTTGCCGACCGAGTTCTCAACACTAAGGCTTATGGAGTGAAGTACAATGTGAGTATCGCTTGTGATGAGCTCGGGATCGATCGGTCTAAAGTTTCACTACACCGAGCTCTTGGGGATGTTGAATTGACCTACGAAATTTATAAAAAATTAATTGAGTAATTTATGTCTTACGTTAAACCAGAAGTAAAAAAATTCAAGGACCACATCAAGAAATCGGTCAATGATAATTTTAGCAATGACAATAAAGAAGAATCTTTTGCAGAATCAATGACTATGATTTATTCAGTTTTGATTGATATCCGCGACGCACTAATTCCAAATAATCCCAATGATAAAAACACCTAAAAAAAGTTCCCGGAAAGTGCTGGAGTTTGAAACGATTGCACGTGATGCTCGACTAATGAATAAGTTGTTGCGGGATTATGTTGACCCTAGAGGCAAAAGTTCCAGTCAGCATTATGCTATTCATCATTCTCAGTTCAGCAACGATCCTTATAATTTTTTTGTGGTAAACCCCTCAGTTGTTGAAGCTAACCCTGGTGACATCGTGGTCGTGGTTAATCCAAAAATAATCAGTAAGGATCGATCTACAAAGAAAACAGTGAAAGAGTCTTGTATGAGTTTTCCTTTCCGAGACGGAAAGAACATTACTCGATACGAAACAATTGAAGTTTCCTACCAAGTGCCAGTTGAAGACGGAAAAAAAATGAAGTTGAAGGAAGAAACAATGTCAGGATTTATGGCCCAAATATTTCAGCATGAGGTCGAACATGCTCATGGGTCACATATCTACGAAGTTAAAAAATAGCATGGTTTTAGATCTGAAAAATCTTGAGAGTAATCGTTGCCCAGTAATTACCTGTGGCCAGCCCTTCCTAAAAACTGGTGTTGGCTACGACCGCGGAATTAATTGCAGCCAATGTGGACATACGGTTCCTATCGATCAATACAAAGAAATCATGCGTAAGTTTATCCGGAAAAATTTCATTGATGTGAAAGAACCGGATGAAGAATAAAAAAATATGCCAGTAATGTTTGCACTGCCAATCGGGGGAGACGGACCACAAAGAGTTTGTCCTCACTTTCATACTCCGGCTGGTTTCATAGGTATGCAAGAATCGATTCTTAAAGGATGTGAAGTTGAAATTTATTCGTGCGGTTGCGGTCACACTCAGTTTGAGAAGCCGGTTGTTGAAAATAAAAGAAAACCACAATGAGCGTATTTTTAGGAATCGACCCGGGGCTCGATGGTGGCCTCGCATACATCCGAAACGAAGGTCCTATGACCCTACTCGATCTCCATAAAACTCCGCTCATTGGAGGCAAGGATTACGATGTTCAGGATATGAAATTAATTCTAAAAGAGTTTCCAGCTAGTGCAATATTCGCTACGATTGAAAATCAGATCTCGATGCCAGGCCAGGGGCTGACAAGTACCCTGCAAACCGGCAAAGGTTTTGGGATATGGCTCGGCCTCCTAGCTGGCCTCGAGATTCCTCACCAGGTAGTACATGCAAAAAAATGGCAGACAAATTTATTCTCCGGGACCAGTCCAAAGTACGATACAAAAGCAAGGTCCGAGATCGTCGCAAAGCGTCTCTTCCCTGGTGCTGATTTCAGACGCAGCGCCCGGGCTCGAGTAGCTAACGATGGCCTCACCGATGCAGCTTGCATCGCTGAGTATGGTAGGCGTACTCACAAGTCTTCAGATGAAGGAACAGGGCTTCCACACACGCCGTTAGAATCAACACCAGAGATCTGCAAAGTGTGCGGTCGCTATATCCCCGGCGATGAAATGGGGTGCTTAAAATAATAATTATGAACGAAAAAACTAAAATCTTATTGCAGATAGGTCTATCGGTTCTTGTAGCAATGTTTGCTTTGCTAGCACTGACATTGATTGTGTTTGATGTACAGAAGGTTGCTAACGAGCCGATTCCTTCGGTACAGAGCGACAACCTTTGCTACTGGAAAACAATCCAGCCAGGGCAAGGAATTTCTGAATCCGGACCAGGGGAATCAAATGAGCATACTAATCGTGTACTTAATCACGTAAAAGAAGCCCTAACCCCACCCACTAAATAACTATGACTAAGATACCAAGCGTAGAGGAAATGAAAACGAAATTACCAGAAGCCTTTATAAACCTGAACAGAGACAACATAGAAGCGTATACACCTAAATATGCGGTTGATATCATTCTTCCTTATATACCAAAAAATAAGGTAATCTGGGCTCCTTTTAGTGAAGACTATCACAACTTTGCTGAGTATCTTAGGGAGAAAGGTTACAAAGTAGTCAATACACATTATAATCCTAAAACAGGTGCGGGCGATGATTTTTTGGTCTATGAACCAGATTTTTACTTTGACATTATTTTGGATAACCCTCCATTTAAAGGTAAAACCAAGTATGTCGAAAAAGCCATAAGTTTCGGGAAGCCGTTTGCTTTATTTTTACCGCTCAATTCTTTTGGAGACAATGGAATACCAAAGCTGTTTATGGACAATAATCTTGAACCACAGATGCTAATTCCTGATAAAAGGACAGAGTTTGAAAATCAAGAAAATAGAGGAATAAGCTTCAAAACAATTTATATTTGTAACGGTATTTTACCCAAACAAATTATTTTTACTAAACTAACCCCACCCACTAAATATCTAGTGAATTAGTTCATCACATCAACGGGGATATACACGATAATCGTATTGAAAACCTTGTAATCATTAGTCGCTCTGAACACAAAATGCAAAAATAATATGACACAACTAACAGACAAGATGGAGAAAAAACCAATAACCTATCTTTCCACTTTTTCAGGAATAGGTGGCTTCGAAAAAGGTATACAATTAGCTTATGATAATCGACCCAACATACGGAACGGGAGTGAGGTACTACAAGAAATTATGCCCGACTCTCAGGAGTCACAGAACAGGCCTACTTGTATTGGTTACTCCGAAATCGACAAGTACGCCAGCCAAATTTATCAATCACACTTTCCCTATGAACAATGCCAAAAATGCAAATTGGAGACAATTAAGAGAGGTGAGGAGCGAGGAGGGCATGGCGTAGCTCAGACAATAGACACTGGTATGCAGCAACATACTCTACAGAACTCACAGATTAGGAGACTAACCCCAACAGAATGTGAAAGATTACAAGGATTTTCTGATGGTTGGACTGAAGGAGTATCAGACACACAACGATACAAGACACTTGGAAACGCGGTAACGGTAAATGTTATTAGAGATATTATGGAGAAACTATTACTTAAACAACAACCATGAACAGAAAACGACTAGACAAATAAAAAAAAGCCCCGAAATGATCGGGGCTTTTTTATTATATCAATGAGATTTTCTTTTCAATATCTCTGGCCTTTTCGATCTCTGGTGTATTCACTTTGAACCAGGAGATGTTTTGTAGAACCACTTCATAAAAAGCTACTGACATACTGAAGATGGTTAGTACTGCTAGAAAGAATGTCTCAAGTCCTGGAAATTGATCTTTGTAAGACACATAAATAGCAGCAAGGACAGCACAAGTGAAGGCAAACACCTGCACACCCAATTTTCCATATCTAGGATAGACATACTTCTTGAGTAACGACGTTGCTACATTGATGGCAAATGTAATAGCTCCTAAAGTTATCATAATTTTCTAATTAATTTTTATAAACTTTTTACTCTCTATAGAGTACCATTTTTGATTCGCAGCTGAAGCTCAGATATCAGCTGCATAGTGGTGTATGCTTCAAGAGGATTCTCAGCTGACTGTTGCATCCCAAAGAGATAGTCAACAGCATCAGCAATTCCAACAGCTGCTTTTCGGTATCCACCATCGCCTTGGATAGCAGCAATATCTTCCGGGTTTGAGATAAACCCAACCTCAACCAATGATGCCCACATACTTGTTAGCCTGATCCAGCCGAGAGATCCAACAGCAGTCTGAGTATCAGGTTTGGCCCCTCGATTTGGAATCTGTAATTTTTCAGAAACATTTAAGGAGAGTGCTTTTGCAATTTCTTCAGAAGTTTTTGATACTCCAAAGAAAGCCTCAGTCCCCCTAGCTTCAGGGTTTGAAAGATAGTTGAGATGGATATCGATTGCCAAGCCAGCATTTAAGCTAGGAGCCTTCTCGTTGGCCCAATCAATCGATTCTCTCAAGTTTAAATGGTCCGGGACCGAATGGACCACGTAGCCACGATGCTCGAGTAACGGAACCACTTCGTCTCTAATTTTTGCACACTCAACCTGTTCAGTAACGTGGTTGTGTGAAGCTCCAGGATCGTCTACTTCAGGTGTATGAGGGTCATCCCAGTGCCCGGCATTAATGATAATTGTTTTTGAGACTTCTTTTAATTGTCCAAACATATTTTAATTTAGAATGATACCGTTTCGCCGGCAGATGAATTTTCATCTTTTCCAGCATTACGGATTGGTCTAGTAATAATTCCAGTTGGTACTCCTACCAACTTACCGGCTGCGTCGACGATATAAGTTATAGCATCAACAATGTCTCCTATCCTTAATTGATCTATTGCTTTTTCGAGATCGGTCACTGATGAGAAGGTTGCTGACCCCCCGAAATTGAACCTGTCTCCAAAAGCTCTATCCAATAAAGACTGGCCCATTTGACCCATCAAAGGAATATATGTTATTGGTCCAAAAATTGATCTCAATAACACTTCTTTATTGCTTTTTTTGTATTTATCGTCAACAAGGAAAGAATTGTTAGCGAATAAATTATAAAGCAATGGAGCAACCATCCAAGCAACAACGAAGTTTTTTATATTTCTTGATTTTGAACCTCTTCCATATTTCAGGTTTCTGGCTGAGTTAACCATCACCCGAAGGTACTTCACCGGCTGACCTTGAAACATGGTAAACAGTTTTGCCCACGATCCACCTCTTTGAACCGGTGAGAGAGTGTCCAATCCAGATGTTTCTTGTGTTCTCTCAACAATATCTTCAGCATACTCAATAGCTTTCTTCTCTGTCATTCCTTTTTTAAGTCCATCTTTGTATGCTGCCCACATCCCCTGCATTACCGATGAAGCATCCCCCGCACGAAGCATGATGAATAATGCTTCATCAAAGTTTAGTTTATTCACTCTACTTGCTAATGCTTTATCATAACCTCTTTCTTGAGCAGCTTTAATATCTCGTTCCCAACCACCATGGTCGTAACGCTCTTTGAATAAAGCTGAATTTTCAGAAAGAAATTTTACGTTATTTATTGGGTCTGTCCAGAAGTCAGCGATCCCTTTTACAAAAGGAACAGTATCTAATTCCATTAAGAAGTTTGCAACTCCAACCGGCTGCTTAATAGCAACTTTCCAGTTAGCTCCCAATATAGCTTTTGTGGTGTTGGTTCTCCATGTGTCCACCCACTTAACGACCTTTTCTTTTGCAACACCCCCTCGGGCAAAATCATTAAGAGCCTCATCGATGAAATCAAGATAATACTTACCATGAAATTCTCTTATAGCCTGTCTGACTTCCTTATTCCCATAGAATGATCTCAGATCATTCAGTCTCTCTTGCCAAGCGATGTAATGTTCGCTGTGGAGGATGTGGCCGAAGGATTCCTGAAAAACATTAGTTGCTTTGATTTCAATATTATTATCTACACGCTCTTTCAAGGATCCTGTTCGGGCTGTTGCGTAAGCAGCTGATTCCCTAGCTAATAAGACACTGGTTGGAATAATATCCTCAATATTTCTAGGAAGAGGTGAATGGAATTCACTAAAGGTCATATCAACACCAGCATCTTTCACATAGACAGCGTTCAATCGGTCGTAGTAGTCTCGATAAAATACATCGATATACCATTTACCCATAGCGACATCTTCTTTTGTTAAGATTGATGTTATTTTTTCTTTTACTTCTGGAGTCCAGCCGGCTTTGTCAAAATCTTTTTCTAGTCGAGGATCTTCAAATAACATTTTGTACTTAACAGCTTCAGCTCTTGTTAGTTTGAAATTTTTAATTGTGCCATCTTCTAGCGGAATTTTACCAACAGATTCAAGTACTGACATCTCAATAAATAGTTGCTGTGCTTCTTTGTCATTTTTAAGTCCGTAGATATCTTTAATGGCGGCATCAACTTTCTGAATCATTTTCTTCGTACCTCTATATTCGTCTGACCTAGCGTTTTTTACTTCACGCATCATTTTTGAAATGTGACTACCATAAACTTCTCCTCCTTTTTCAAATTTACTTAGAGCATCGCCGACTTCTGCCCAACCTTCAATTAAGTAAACTTCTCCGGACATTATTTTTTCAACAACACCTTTTATTACGCCGAGTGATTTCTCTCTTCTTATACCTTCTGATTCTGAAGGTAATTTTTTACCACCGGTTAGAATCTCCAAGCCCTTATCTCTATTCCGCTGTCTTTTTGTTTCCAGATTAAAACGATCTAGTTCTCTGAGGGTTTTTCCTTTTTCAATAACAGACTCAATACGAGACAAGGTTTGGCTCAACTCTGAAAGGGTTTGATCTTTAAGTCCAACCATTCCAAGGATTTCAGTTTTCTTTAAAATTTCTCCAGGTATTTCCCCATAAGGATTGCTAGCTCTCTCTTCTGCAATTAAATTTGCAATTTCAGTTTGAGCTAATTCGTAAGCAGAAATATCTTTATCTCCAGCATCCCTTCGCTGTTTTGCGAGCTGTTCAAATTTTTTAGATTCATTATTGTACAAATCAATAAATCGCTGCTGGTCGATATTCATCTTCCCAACCTTGAAACCACTCCTTGTTTTTACCTTCACTCCATTGAGAAGATCTTTAATTTCAGAAATCATAGCTCGACGTTCAGTTGACTTTGATGAGGCTGAGATACGATCAATAATATCGAGAAATTCTTTTTCAGATTTTAAATTATTAATAGCTTTCAATAATTTTCCACGCTCCCGGAACGGAAGGATCTGAGCATATTCAATAGCCGCTTTCTTACGACCTTCAACAGTGGTGTTTCGGTCTTTAATCTTATCAACGGTTTTTTCCTTTATCGTTCGCTGACGTTCACCTTCTATTTTTGTTCCTTCTTTTTTACCAGCACTGAATCCTTCTCGGGCACCCTTGGCTCGAGCTTTTACCTTATTTGTTAGCACTTGCTTCTCACTCATTTTAGAAGGCTCTCGAGTTGGGATTTTTTTATTTGTTGTTTGAGAGATTTTTCGCTGGATAGCTGTCTGAGTTTCTTTTTTAGGACCGCCGAACAACTCTTTTTCAAGAGCTGTTTTATTTTCCTTCATGTATGTGTTGGCTTTGTTCTCAAGAGAAGCCATGAACGTCTGAAGATTCTTACGGGCATCAATCATCGCACTATTATTCTGAGCTAACTTAGCTTCATTGATCTTGCTTTGAAGATTCTGCATTTTAGTCTGATCTTCAAAAGACATGGTTCTCGCGTGAGAAACTTCGTGCATTACGATGTCGCGTACATACCTAACAGAAAGTTCTTCCATAGACTCTCCTTCAAGTTTTTTGTACACCGTTGAATCAACACCTTCGTGAGCAAGAATAGTTGCGCCCTCCGATAGTTTTTTAAGGTTTTTCATTACGTCAGGCATATATATTTCTACCTTGCCATTTTTGTATTCTGCCGGTATACCATTCAACGAAGGAGAATCAGTAACTTTAATCAAATCTCCTTCAGGAAGGTTAGCTTTTGCCGGATCTATTTTAAGTCCAAGTGTTTCATTGATACCTCCTACAATCTTTTGACCAAAAGCCACTGACTCGGCTGGGGTCAAAGAATTCACCCTTTCTAATAAACTAGGGGTAATAGATTCAGTGATTAAGGCTTCAGGCGCGTTTTTAACCGGCTGAATTGGCACAGGAGTAGAGTTTGGTGACTTTCCTTCATCTAGTCGCAGTACCTCTTTTTGAGAGGCTCTCTGGACCGGTTTCCCGTTTATGTCGACAATTTTAATTGAAGTCGGTTCTATACCGAAGATCCCCTTAGCTTTCGCGAACCAAGGCTTGTCCACGATGGTGGTGATTTTCTCGGCAGGAATTTCAATAGAGACTCCATCGTTGACGGCTTTTCGATATCCTTTTCCATCTAACCCCAGGTCCAAGATCATCGCTGACTCTTCAGCTGATAGCTTCGCTCCATCGACGAAGATGGATTTTACCTTCTCCGGAGAGATGTAAACATTCCGAGGCAACTGATTTGTTTCGATAATATCTTTTGTGACCGCAACTTTAATACTTTCACGAAGAGCTGCTGTCTTTTTGTAACCAACACTTCCTGCCTTACCGGCTGCAATCTGAGCAAGAAGAGATGAAAGTTCTTCAGCTGCTGGTCGAATATCATCTTTTGTTTTGTCAGTCACCGGAAGAGCATCAACTGCTTTCCCTGCGGCCCAACCACCACCTTCACCAATCTTTCCAAATATATAATTAAAGCCTTGTACAGAATTAACACCAGTAAAAGGTATATTCGGCTGAGGAACTTCCTCAGCGGCAGTAAAGACGGCTGTCAATGGAGACAAGAGAACCCCGATATCGGCAACGGCAGCTGATACCCCAGAAGCGGTTCTTGAAATAGGAGTGACAGAATCATCCTTTACATAGTTAGGACCACCGTCAGGATTTCTTTTAATTCCCCCGATTTGAGTGAGTAGTTCACTATTCTTTTGAGAATAATGGTCGAGAGCTCCGCTAAAAGCCTCTTGGGCTCGAGTAAAGATTCGACCAAGAGCACCAGCTGGCGGCGATACCTGGATATATCCTTCTTTTTCTATAGCGTATTCAGTAGCGAGTCGTTTTGCTTCTCCATTTTCAGTCCCCTTAAATGTTTTGAGAAACTTTCCTTCAGGAGATCGGACATCGACTGAGGTAGCAAAATATTCCGGAGAGGCAATACTTCCGTTTTCTTCGATACTCTTTTTCTTTATAGCCTCAGCTACCGCGGCACGTTCTTTTCCAACTCGAGAGTTAGCTACCGGCTCAGCATACTTGGTAGTGTATTTTTCACGATTGGTTCGATTGTCAGCTGGAGTAACGCTTGGTCCGGAATTGTATATATCCCTCCCAGAACCAGCGATTGTAACCGGGTTGAGTTCTGCTTTTGGTCCATACTTTTTTGTCATCGCTTCCCGGAGCGAGTTTGATGACCCGCCAGGACTTTCAGTGACCCCTGGACTTGAGCCGCTGTATTTTGTCGCCAGTGCTTCTCTAAGAGGATTTGCCATAATAATTTATTTTAGAACCAGTTGCGAGGATTCCACCATTTAGAATCTCCTTCAGCTTTAGTTTTTGTTACAGAAGGATCTCCCTTTGAAGGGTCAACCAATACGCTGTAACCTTCTTTCATCGACCCATCCGGATTAAGGAATTGTCCATAATAATTTTCTATCACCTTGTCTTGATTTGAAGTGTCACTTCCACCTTTACCATACACTGCCTGAATCCAAGAGACGGATAATGTGTCACTAAAAGCATCGACCGCCTCTTCATAGGTTAGTCCGTTTGCTTTGAGTTGAAGCATGTGTTGCTTGTCAGCTGATGGACCATCCTTGTCTGACACAGTACTGGTTCCAGTAGCTGTACTCGCATTGAAGAGAGCCGTCTCATCAGCTGCCATTTGTGGAAGCATCTTTCTAAGTGCCTCTTCTTTTGAATCAAGTAGCGTAACCCCACCAGCCAGGAAGGCTCGAGGATATTGAGTCATTAAATCTACCACGTCATCTTTGTTACTTTGGACTCGGGTGTTTTCACTTTCGATAGCACTGAGTCTCTGATCGATGATTTCTTTTTCTCGAGCATCCAGGTTGATGAGATCATTTGTTGCAAGATCTAACAGTGTGGTGAGAGCTTTGAAACTCTGTTCATTATCCTGCTTGATGGCAGCAATAGTAGAATCACCAAACGCCCGGGCAAGATCCAGGTTTCCTTTGATTACTGCCGCAGTACCCTGAAGGGCACCGATGGTAGCAAGCCCTTGTTTCATTAAAGTAGACTCTGCTCCAGTAATGAATTTCATTCTAGCTGGTCGATCTTTTTCATAAATGAGTCCGACCTCAAGCGCCTGTTGAGCATCTACCAGTTTTGTCTGGATGTCAGAATACAATTTAATATTTTGTTCGACCTTAAATTTCTTATTGTTTGCCTCCAGAGCATCTTGAGCATCAGTACTTCCTACATAATCCTGAATACCGGCAACCGCATTATCTTGTCTTTTTTGAGCAGCTGCTTTGTCCGTTGTCGTCATGTCCTGAAGTTCCTTCCGGAGCTTATCGATCTCCAGCTGACTGGATGTGAGTGTTGATTTTGCAACACTCGATACTCGATCGGAAAATGGAGTAGTAGCTTCAGTGTTTGCATAGGTTGTTGGTTCAGGAAGATTTGACCCCTGCTCAATCTGAGAAGAAGTAACGGTTGAGTTATTGTACTTAGCCGCATTGACTGCTTCACTCGACCCCCCAGCTGGTGTATTTGGAGCAGGAGTTTTTGACTGCAAAGCCCCTAGCAACCGGGTGTTGATGTCAGCATTTTTCCCCTGGCCGGCTAGGTTTAGATATTCCTGTTCGGAACCAGCAAAACCGTACTGAGTGGCCAGCTTTGCGCGTGAAGAGAGGGAGCTGTCCTGCCCGCTTTCTTTTAGATAATCGACTATTGATCCGTTTGCCATGATATTTATACTTTATCTGCCTCGACAGCTTCCTTGAATCCTTCTTCTTCTGCTGCTGGCGGTTCTAATAAATCCTTGATGAGCCGGTGTTCACCCTGGAGACGAAACAGCTCAACGTTCATCTCCTTCTTTTTCTGGCCCAGGGTATTCTCCTGGAACTCAATGCTTCTGATTTCGGCTTGAATTTTTTCAAACTGGTTGCCGATTTCAATTTCTTTTTCCTCTAATTTTGATGTGTCCATAAAGTGATTGTTATTTTTTATTTTCTAAAGCTTCGATGCGGTCCAGTAGATCATTTATAAAGTATGCCATAGTCAGGTATAGGTCTTGCTTTGATTCGTACATACCGACCATTTGACCCTCTAGTAACTGCTTCGGTTTCATCCCCATTGTAGGAAGTCTCGATGCCGGATCTACCCGGGAGCGCTTCTTCACTTCGTAGTCAGGATCTTCACTGGCCGGGTCGAAGGTTACAGGATTGAAATTTTTTGATGGATTGAGAACTTCATTCATCACATCTTGGTGAGCTTTTTTTCTTTCAACTAATGGTTTTGTTGAATCTGAAATAATTACCTGTTTTTCCAGTACGATGTCTTCTCTTGATTTTGAAATTTGAAATGCCATATTATGTTGCAGTTAAATCTATTGATCCTCGGAAACCATTCACGTAACACTCAAAATATTTTGAGCCACCGTCGTAATACCTCATCTCTCCGGAAACAGCCACGTGCGTGGTGCGGCCGGTTTCGAAGTAGAAAGCTCGAGCATTATCAACGTAACCACCACCAGAGAGTTGGATGATGTCAGCATTGAAAACGTTGCCGGTAATATCATCCATCCCGGTGATATCAAACCCACCCATCGCAATACTCCCTGTCATAGTGATTGAGCCAACCGCCGTGATGTCGTTGTTATTCATGTCGAGATCACTCGCCATCCCCAGGGTGATTGCAAGGGTTCTGTTGATGGTTACATCGTCAGCGAAGGTTGCGTCTCCAACGATGTCGATATCGTTAGTGGCGATAAATATTCCATCCCCATTCCCGATTGCCATACCGGCTGAATCAGTCGTTCCTTCTTGGAGGTACCAGTAAGCATCTCCGATTAGAGTTTCGCACTGGATACCGTTTCCTCCAGCAAAGACAAACGGAGTAATTGATGCGTATACAGTTCCACCGTTCATAAACTTAATGGAATCATCTCCACCTCCAAGTACAGTCCTGAGTCCAGAGCTCGAAGTTTGAACCGTACCACCAGTAATAGTTATACCGGTGATAGTACCGGCTGTAATAGTACCGATGTTTGCTGAGATGGCTGAAAGACTAGATACACTAATTTTTGTAGCAGTGACCGCATTAGCATTAATTTTATCTGTCGTTACAGAGTTGGACCCAAGGTAAGTGGCTGTGATATTCCCGGTACCAACATCAGTCAGAGCTTCCCCTACCTGAAGATAACCAGTGAGCGTCACTGATGAAGCAACCATATTTCCGTCTTTGTCTACCCGGAATGGTGCATCAAGTGGTGCCTTAGCTCCGACCCAAAGCCTCCAGGTAGGATTCTGAGCATCCAAGATAGCAACATCTTCATCAGCCCCGGCTACAAAACGAGCTTTTGAATTGATAGTTTCTTTTGTTTGGTAGAGCTTTGATCCGAAGTTTTTATTCGTAACCCGGTAGTCGAGTGATTGCAGTTGGTCCCGGAAGTCATTTACAAGGTCAACAAGATCCCCATACGGTATCGTATCGGTTGAAGGCTCCATCAGATCATTTTGTTTCTTGTTGTCTTCCATATATTTTAACTATTGCCTTCCGGCTTAGATTCGGAACCTTCGTACAAGAAGTCGACGCTACGAATGTGAGGGTTCCCTTCAATAATAATTACCGGATCCATCGATCTTGTTGGTGGAGTACTTAGCACATCAAAACCCTGAGTTGTTCGACCCACCATAGTTGCCACATCTCCGTCGAAGGAAGCGGCCGCAGCAGCAAACTTTGTATCTCCATTACTATCGACATATCCAACCTTGATCGATTGACCGGAAGTAAGAGGTTCACAGTTAATCACCACTCCCCTAGCCCGGACTGGCCGGAAGAAGTACCGACTGTTGAAAGTGAGTGTTCGTGATCCTGTTGTGGCTGGGGCATTGATGTTTGAGATGAAATAGTTTGGTGCAGCTGAAGCATGAGTCTCAGTGAGAATCAAACTGTCTCCGGATGCAGATAGTATTCCGGCAAACGGTAGAGCCGCTGAGCTCATGTAGTTGTAAAACTTTCGAGAGAGAGATGGAATAAATGGTTTTCCGTATCGAACCAACGTACCTCCATCAGCAAAAAACATTGAGTCAGAGGTTGCTGTAATGTGGCACTTGAATACCTGGTTTGAAACCGGGTATACCGGCTCAGCTTGGGTGCCAGTCCAGAGCCCAACATAGTCATTGGTCCAGAGGTACAAGGCATTTCGATACACATACATCGAGTTGACTCGGTAGTCCAGGAAGTATTGCTCATACCATGACTCAAGAAGCCCATCCCATGAGAACATTTGTGATAGTCCATGAACTGAGCCGGCAAGGTTTTTGTATGGTTCAGCCACGATGTACATCAGGCCATTGTATTCAGCCATAGCAGTAATGATATGATCCGGTGGAGCATCCCATACCTGAGTTGATACGGTCGTACCATCTAGCTTATGCAGATACCGGCCATCAGCGATATACATGATTGATTCGTACACCAAAAGTGGGTGGGGGATACCGACAGTCAGAGCCGACTGGCTCTTAGTCCCGGTCCAGAAAGTTGTATCTCGAGTAGCTAGGTCAGCTGAGTTTTTACAAATATCACTATCTGAAGTTGTATAGAAACTTCCGTCATACCAGACAGTATCTGTTACCCCAAGTGAATAGTTTCGAGTAGCATCATCGGTACCTACTTTTGTCATCCCTCCGGTTGCTTCGTTGACGCTGTAGAACGAAGCATCGTTACTAGCGTTTCCAAAGACACTGATGACGGCTGGATCAGATGCCCCGGAACCGATTCCCCAGGAGATAACTCCGGTAGTAGGAAGGCTCCCTGTTACAGCCGCTCCGAGTGCTGGTGCTTGAGAAAGAAGTCCTGGTTTTGAAAATGAATTAATACCAACAGTCGCAGCTAAAGCACCTCCTTCCGGGAAGTGGTCATAAGAGTTGTTTCCTCCGAGCCAATCCTTTTTGTCGACTCTAAAATTTGGAAGTGAATAGTTACTCATAAATTTTTAATTACGCTTTGTTAAGTGTTTGTCTAACAGCTGGACCAGCTCCTTAATACCGTTGTTATTTTCTTCAGTTTTTCTAAAGGCCACGAAACCATCTTGCTGGAACTTCAAATAAGTTTCATCTCGACCTTGAAGAATTTTTGCCAGAGTAGCATTTTCCCCTTTAAGGTTTGCAATAGCTTCAACATTTTGAAGATGGTGTAACTGAAGCTCTTTCATTTCAGTTCTCAAAGTGTCAACAGTCGCTTGAAGAATTTTTACCAAGTCTTTTGAGGCTTGGTCTTTTATTTTTTCAGTCGCTGAAAACTTTGATGAGTATGCTTGGATCACGGCAAAACCGACGGCGATAGCTCCTACGAACCATCCTCCGACTTCTCCCACCCACCCTGGTAATGTTGATATATCCATAATAAATAATTTGTTTAAGATTTTTTAACTTTCGCTCGAGCACAGGTCATCATTTGAGCCAGTGCTTTCACTTGAGGAAAAATCTCCCCTTCTTTCATTTTTTTTATCAGCTTCTCATTAATCATGTATGTCTCATTGTCTTCAAAAGCCATGAACATTTTATTGTTATCCATTGCTTGCTTGAAGGCACACATGACTGAATCCGGATGAAGAATTGTCCCGGCTGGAAGAATAATTGTCCAAGTGCCGGTTCTATTTTCAACCGGGTCCCCTTCAAAACTAATTTCCTTTTTAGCTGCCGGATAGTTCAATCCTTCAATCGAAGCAATCGTCTGATTTGTTTGAGCTTCAGTGCTTGTTCCATCAATTATCAGTGTCATTTTGGGGACCTCATAATACTTAGAGAAATCTCTCAAATATTCAGACTTGAAAGGAAGGTAGGCAAAACACTGATCGAAGTGTCGCTTTGAAGCGTTGTATTCACCTTTCTCCCACAGTGCCCAGTACATCATTTCATGAGGGACATTTTCGTAGTACGGCTGGTAGTTTGCATAGAAGTTATCTCCTTTAATTTGCATTGCTGCAGCTGTGTATGAGAGAACGTGGTCAGCAGACTTTACCCTGTAGTAATATTCAGCAATTTTCATCAAAGGTTCTCGACGAGTTGGGTTAGTATCGAAGGCATCCACAAAAGAGTGTATTGCCTTCTGAGGGTTCCCCATAGACAAATAGCACTCTCCTATATGAATTTGTGACTGAGAACGCTCAGCGGGCCATTTCTGGAGAGCTACGTGCTGTTGCAGTACCTTGATAGCTGATTTATACCGTCCGGAGTACATAAGCTCCCGGCCAAAGTAGTGTAGGTTTCGGTCGTTAGTAGGATCTTCCATTATCGACAGGGCTAATCCTTTGAGGTAGTGCTGACGATTCGTATCAGTATTTTGCCAGTGCTCAAGCTTAATCACACTTTCTTCCATGAATTTTCGATTACCTTTCAACATTTCTACATCAGGAGCTCGCTCTTCAGCAAGGACTTCATGAATGATTCCTACCCACTTGAGGTACTTCCGATTGTAAAACTTTGAGTGTGTGAATTTTATCAAATCACCACCTTCAGCATCATGACTGTAGACAAAATTATATTCAAACTGAGTTGCTCCAGCCAATATTTCTTCTTCAATTTTGTCTATATCTAATTTTGTGTACGCCTCATCACAGTCTGGCATCGCTATCATGTCGTTAGCCGCAAGTGAAGCTGCAAAGTTACGTGCTGAAGAATAATCAAACAGTTGATCTCCTGCTTTTACAATGTCACCTTCTCTGGCAGCAACGTAATCAATGTTAATTCTATCAGCTGCATCTTGGTCGATTGTCCTGGTGAATTTTGAACCAACTTCCCGGACATTACATCCAAGGTCCCGGGCAACGTCAGCTGTGTCATCATTTGATCCTGTATCGAGAAGAATAATTTCACCTCCTCGAGTTTTAAATTCAGTAAGAGACTCCATCAGTCGAGGGAGAGTTTTACTTTCATTCTTTGCTATAAGTACTACTGAAAAATTTAATTTTTGCATGATATTTTTTTTATTTTTTATGCTTTTTCGATTAATGCGAACATTCCAAGTGAAGGTGTGAAGCTACCAACTGCTGCAATAGTCCAAAACCCTGCAACGTCTGACTGGTTATTGTATTCTGTGGTTATCCAATTAGCATTTACATTACTGTTTCTAATACGTGTTTCATCAATTGTAGCTGTCAGTTCTCGTGCCGAAATGTTACTCCCAATAAAAAAATCAGTTCTGCCAAGCGCAACACCACTGTTGGTGTCAACAGATACCCCATTTTCATATAAAGTATAAGCACTGCCTGTAAATACTAGTGTTAAGTACGTTTGCCCATCTCCACGCAAGTCACTTCCTAATGCTACTTGCCCGTTTCCAGCAAACACTCTTTGTTGGTTTGTAGCTCCACCGAAACTTGTAAACGTATACCACGCAAGCTCACCACCAGCAGCACCACCTCCTTGTAAAAATAAAGTATGGTTTTCTCCGTTTGAAATAGTAGCAGACGACGGTACATCTACCCATGTTGAAATAGTAAAAGATGTGGTTGGTACAACCTGTTCAGAGGTAGAGATGTAATCTCTGGTAAACACCTGAGCATCTCCAATTTGTCCACTAGTAGTTTCTATAGGGTTGTTGGCACTAGCTTTTGTTCCCGTAAAGGCACTGGCTGTACTGTCGCTTACACTAGAAGTAGTTGCATCCCCCATATGATATACAGCATTGTAGTCAGTCCACACAGCCTCACTCCCATATGTACTTCCTGCTGATGGCTCTGTACTAGCTCCGTCTACTGTAATATAGATAACTGTACTCGTGGTAAGTGACGACACTTTAGTGTGCATCTCTCCAGTGTCAGTAGCGGTAGCACAAGTAACAACCTCACGAGCAAGCTCTGTAGATAAACCTGCGTCAGAAAATACACGAATGTCCCCACCGCCATTAGTAACGGTACTCCAAAACAATGCTGGCATTTCTGATAGGTCAACGTATGCTGGAAAGTTAGATAGTGTAGCCGCTACTTTCGCAGGTGTGACTGTAAGGGAAAATGTTGCCATATTATTGTGCTAATACTGCTAATATTAGAATCCTTTATTAATTCCTATTAAGTCCCACTTTGAATCAGAATGATGTCTTTGAAAAAGAAGGTAGTCTGTTTTGTTTGCATCTGTAGTAAGTGTAGGGGAAGGTAAGTCTGCACTGAATCGGTACTGAGAATCATAACCCAATGTTCTACTCCCTGTACCATCTTGCCTTGCTCGAAGTTCCATTAGTTGCCCATCAACCGGAGAGCCTGTCGGATTACCCAATGTCCGGTTCCCACCTAGTGTAACTGTAAAAATATTTCCTGTCGAAGCATCTATTGCGATTGTTGATTCATCAGTCAGTGCTTCCACATCTCGGTTATTTGGACCGGTGTACCCTGTGTACCCAGTGTACCCAGTGTACCCAGTAGGTCCAGTTACTGTAGAGTCAGCTCCCGCAGCTCCTTGATCTCCAGTCCATCCAGTGTACCCAGTAGGCCCAGTAGGCCCAGTTACTGTAGAGTCAGCTCCCGCAGCTCCTTGATCTCCAGTCCATCCAGTGTACCCAGTAGGTCCAGTTACTGTAGAGTCAGCTCCCGCAGCTCCT
>Ga0307929_1000593_pt1 | contig 34093 bp, 24 predicted proteins | sample AceLakmetage1330_FD_203160 | JGI IMG/M metagenome (GOLD analysis project Ga0307929, IMG submission 203160) | Saline water microbial communities from Ace Lake, Antarctica - #1330 | ecosystem: Environmental > Aquatic > Non-marine Saline and Alkaline > Saline | place: Antarctica: Ace Lake...
CTTGAAGATCGGCAGAAACATGCAGAGAACAATACCACCGATAACAACACCGAGAAATACCATAAGGAGGGGCTCAAGGAGAGATGTGAGTCCTTGCAGCATGGTTTCCACCTCGTCATCGTAGAAGTCAGCAATATTATCCATCATCTCGTCAATCTTTCCGGTTTTCTCGCCCGCTTGAAGCATTCGGACCAGCAGGATTGGGAAAACAGATTGATTGACCATGGCGCTGGAAAGGGGCTCACCATTTTCTACAGCTTTTCTGGCATCCAGAACAATTTTCTGTGCTACGACACTGCCTGTTGCGCCTGAGACGATCTCCAATGCGCTGAGAATGGGGACGCCACTTTTGATAAGCTGACCGAAGGTTCGTGCAAAGCGTGCAGAGGCGACCTTTTTGCGTAGATCGCCGAAAACGGGGGCTTTCAAAAGAATTTGATCCAACTGGTAGCCTCCTGCAGGGGTCGCCTTCCAGCGTTTGAATGCAATCACGGCAACCACAATAAAGATAATGATGTAGAATCCATTTGCTTTGAGTCCGTCGCTCAGGTCGAGGAGAACTTGTGTGGGCCCTGGTAGATCGGCACCGAAATCAGCAAACATTTCTCCAAATACAGGCACAATGAAGACAATCATGGCAATGGCAATGGTGATTGCGATGCAGAGGATGATTGTGGGATACATCATGGCAGACTTCACCTTTCGGCGAAGTTTTGCAGTTGCTTCAAGGAAACCCGCAAGACGTGCGATGGTTTCCGAAAGTTGCCCCCCGGATTCTCCACCGCGGACCATGTTGGCATAGAGATCATCGAAGATGCTTGGGAACTGTCTCAGTGCATCTGAGAACGCGGATCCATTTTCGATGCTGGCTTTGAGTCGTGCAACAACCGTTCTGAAATTGGGGTTGTCGGATTGTTCTTCCAAGGCTTCAAGCGTTGCCACAATTGGCATTCCGGCTGATAGCATAGCAGCAAGCTGACGCGAGAAGGCGGGGAGCAGATCATTAACGATTTTTTTGGCTCCAGGGACCGCCCGCGAGGCTGCCTTTTTTGAACTCGTATTTGATGTCTCGTTGCTTGCTGTTGGGCTCATCGCTGTTCCCTCCTCATTGATCAATCACTGCCAGTTACGGCCAGTGCAGCTTCCAAGCTGGTCAAGCCCTCGCTAACTCTTACGAGTCCCGCTTGTTTAAGTGACGTCATTCCATTTTGGATGGCAAGCTCGCGAATATCCCCCGTATTCATGCCTGAGAGAATGCCTTCACGGATTTTTTCATCAACCAGAAGCACTTCCATAATGGCACCGCGTCCCTTATAGCCATTTGAACACCGCGGGCACCCACCACTGGGTGCGTAAACGGTTGCTCCTTCGAAGAGTTTCGGGTCGATATGATTGTTTTCGAGCATTTCAGATGTGAAATGCGTTTCTTTTCTGCAAGCGGAACAAAGTTTGCGGTAGAGTCTTTGGGCTTGGGCGCACACGAGCGCAGAGCCTAGCATGAAGGGTTCTGTTCCCATATCAATGAGACGCGTGATTGCTCCTGCAGCATCATTTGTATGGAGCGTGCTGAGCACAAGATGGCCGGTTAGTGCTGCTTTTACCGCGATTTCGGCGGTTATGCTGTCACGAATCTCTCCCACAAGGACGATGTCTGGATCCTGACGGAGAATGGAGCGAAGTGCGGCAGTAAAGGAAAGCCCAACGGAATCATTAATTTGCACCTGATTGATTCCTGCAAGCTGATATTCAACAGGGTCTTCACAGGTGATGATATTGCAATCAATTTTGTTCAGGTCCTGAAGACAGGAATAGAGTGTTGTTGTTTTTCCACTGCCGGTGGGACCCGTAACGAGGATGATGCCGTGAGGTTGATCAATGGCATATTGCATCGCTTTCTGTGAGATGGGATCCAATCCTAGTGAGGCGAGGCTAGGGGCCAAGGATGATTTATCAAGGGTTCGCATCACGATCTTCTCACCATGTACGGTGGGAAGAATGCTCACACGTAAGTCGACTTCTTTTCCGAGCGCTTTGATGTTAAAGCGTCCGTCTTGCGGAATACGCCGTTCGGCAATGTCCATATCTGACATGATTTTTATGCGAGAAATGATGGCCGATTGCAGGGCTTTAGGAGGGGCCGGGCGCTCTGTCAGGGAGCCATCAATTCGGTAGCGAAGCCGGATGGTTTTTTCCATGGGTTCTATATGAATATCGCTTGCCCCTGTTCGCAGTGCTTCAACGAGAATCATGTTAACCATGCGGATGACAGGAGCCCCTTCGGCTTTTTCAAGCATTTCGTCGAGGTTCTGATCATCTCCTGAGGTATCATCAACAACCTCAACATCACTCTCGTTACGCATGAGCTCTTCCATGTCGAGCCCTTGAGACGATTCGGCCGTGAGTCGGGATAGAATGCCAGTAATGTCGCTTTCGGACGCGACAACGGGTGTGATTTTGAGCTCAGTGAGGGTGGTGAGTTCATCAACCGCCATCAGGTCAAATGGATCGCCAAAAGCGACGGTGAGCGTGCGTCCAATGCGAGCAATGGGCATAACAACCCGTTTGGTGAGGGTTTCGCGCGGAATCAGATCCAAGAGCTGAGGGTTAGGCGAAAAATGCTTTAGCGTAATCGGAGGCATATGCAGGTATTCAGCAAGTGCCAGCGTCATGTTTTCTGGACTGGTTAGGTTTCGCTCAAGGATGAGCTTTTCAAATCGGACATTGCCTGAATCCGCTTCGTGTCCTACCTCTTCGAGTGCCCCGGGATCAATCGCGTGACGACGCAATAGAATTGTCGAGAGCATTCCTCTTAGATCGTGTTTAACCATATGCTTTGGCCTGTATTCAAATCGTCTTCTATAAGGTTCAAGATTGCCCTGCATTATGTCACCTTCTGTCGGGAAGTCCAAACCAAAAGCACTCATTTTCAGAATTGCGATTGCGGTTGATTAGGATGGCATGGTATACATCTCTAATGACGCTACCCGTGTACATTTACGAAACAAGGCGATGGAGGATGCATGCCTGCTGATAAAACTGATGGCCCTCAGCGTGATGCCGAAGCTGAAATTTGGAATGCGATTGCTGCTTTTGAGAAGATCCTCGAAGCGATTCCTGATGATCGTTCGTCTTTGGAGACCCTTTCGCATGCCTATGAGCACATAGGGGATCAGTCGAAGACGCTGGAGTACCTTCTGCGCCTGGGCGATGTGATTGTCCGTGAGTGCGATGCCGAATCTGCAAGCTATCTCCGAGAGAAGCTTGAGGCGTTCGGGTCTTCTGATGAGGAGGTGTTGCGGGTTTGTAGCAGCCTGATGCAACTACAGTCTGAGGCTGACAAGGCGACCCCTGTAGTTGAGGTGGCATCACCGAGCGCGATTGTTGGTCAGTCTGCTCCAGCATTTCGTGTTGCCGATGAGCTTGCTTTTGCATGGCGGCTGTTTGAGGCAGGTGAACTGACTCAAGAGGAGTACGCTGGAGTGGCACAGGATCTGTCGGAAATGTCGACGGGGGATCACTTGTCGACCGTATCGGTACTGCACGTGCTTGAAAACCGTGCTTACAGTGGTATGGAACGTTTGATGGGGAGGGTGGCACGCGATGCGGGAACCCCCATCGTGTCGCTGCAATCGTTTGCGATCCCGTCCGACGTGCAGAGCCTGTTACCGTTGGAGTTTGTCATTAGGCGTGGCATTCTTGTTTTTGATCTAATTGCTGATGATGCCTTGGTTGTTGTGATGAATCCGTATGACAAGGCCTTGCGTGAACATGTTGAAGCTCAGTTAGGGTGTATGTGCCATTTTTTCATCTCGTCTCCGTTGGAGTTCGATGATGCCGTTGTCCGGATTCGTGAAGCATCTGAGTAGGTTAAATCTTTTTATTCCAATGTCTTGCCCACCTTCAGAAAGCGACGTTCCTTCTGATACTCCAGTGTTGCGCCTCTAGCTTCGATGGAAATAATTTTAATTTCATCAATGCTTTCACCAATGCCAACCACTTTGCCGTTGATCATGACCGCTCCCCCCTGTCCTCCACTCAAGATCCCGCTTAGTTTGGCTGCGGGCCAGATGATACGAGGAGCCTTGGGGGTGGGGGCTACAATCGTTTCTGGTTTGGGCGGCGTGGTCGGGGTAATCGCTGCTTCTGTTGGTGTTGGTTCAACTGTTGGTGTTGGTTCAACGCGTATTTCGGGTTCAGAGTCCATTTCTTCGGAAGCATCCGGGGGGATGTTTTGCGTCATTTCTGGAGCGCTGGCTGGGGGGGGGGCAATAGATTCATCAGTGGGCGATTGGGGCGTTGTCTGTGTTGTTTCCGCTGATACGCTCACCTCTTCATTTGGCACTGTGATGGTGGTTTGTGTAGAAACAACGGTATTTTCTCTTTTCTCGGTGAGTGATATTCCCGCGACTTTAAGGCCATAGAAAATTGCCCATGCGATTGCGACGAGCAGTAAAATAAGCAAGAGGGCTATGCCTAGAAAGCTCGCAATAGCGTTTGTGGACTGGGGTTCAGATTCAACGGTATTTTCTATTTCAGGAGCAGGCTCTTGTGGGGTGGATTTTGCTGGCCGAGTACGGAGTTTTGATGGAGTCGCTGCAGGTGCGGGTGGTGGTGGCGTTGGCTCTGGTGGAGGTGTTGGCGCTGATGGTTTGGAAGGTGCTGAGGCTGTGGGCGTCACGGGTGTCTCTTGCTGCGCAATTGCTTCTGGTTGCGGGGTGACCTCTGGCGGAAGAGTCCCGTCAGTTTCTTCTTGTTGACGTTTCAAGGCTTCCTGAATCAGACTCATGTTATTAACCCTCCAATTGGCGAATGGCTCTCTTGACACCGCGCGTTGAGATTGTTTGAGTGCCCTCAACGTATCCGGCGAGGAGGGCGTTGTCACATACGGCATTGATTAAACGTGGGCAGCCCTGAGCATAGCGGTGGACCGATTTTACTGCACCGCTTGAGAACTTAATTGTACTCTCGGGGCCGGCAACCCAAAGGCGATGTTTGATGTAGCTCCCTGTTTCTTCAGTTGTGAGGGGAGGGAGGTAGTATCGAACCGTAATGCGTTGCCTAAGTTGCCGAAGATCGGGGCGATTTAGGCGCTTCTTCAGCTCGGGTTGACCGCAAAGCACGATTTGAATCAGTTTGTGTTGATCGGTTTCCAGGTTGGAGAGCAACCGTACCTGTTCCATGACTTTGGGTGTTAGATCCTGAGCCTCATCAATGAGCAGAGCAACATTGATGTCCTCATGGTAGCGGGCAATCAAAAATTCATTGAGGCATTCGATATAGGAGAGGCGATCCCGTCCTTTAGGCTCGAGTCCAAAGTCATTGAGCATGGCGCGGAGAAGCTGGGTTTCGGTTAAGGAGGGGTTGACAATCATCGCCGTTTTAACATCATCTCCCAAGCTGCTTAGCAGAGCCCGGCAGAGTGTAGTCTTACCCGATCCGACCTCCCCCGTGAGTTCGATGAAGCCCTTACGCTGGGTGATGCCATACATCAGATGGTCGAAGGCTTCCCTGTGATGTGGTGCATAGTAGAGAAACCGAGGATCCGGCGTTATGTTAAACGGGAATTCCACCAAATTGTAGTGTTCAAGATACATCGTGATTAGTCACTGTCATTTTCATCGTCGTGCACGTTTCCTGTCCTGGTCGTATGCCCCTCATGATCCCGTGTGCATTTCGGTTTAGCATGCTTTCGTAGCAGTGTTTGAAGCACGTCGCGTGCCGACGGTTGAGTGGGTTCCCCGTTTGATAGCTGCTGCAAGCGAATCTGCATGGCTGGCCGATCCGGTGGAATTGATAGCAGTGCCTTAAGGTCTTCAATTGCCGCTTGCTGCTTTCCTGCAACCTCCAGTAGTAGAGCACGGTAGAGCAAGAATTTCCCTTTGTCGAGTAAGTCATCCGAATTGGATGCATCCGCTTTTACATTCCAGAAGGCATTTGCTGCATTGAAGGCCTGTAGAGCAAGATCATGTTTGCCTTCGTGCAACAGGATTCGACCTTTTTCGCATTGGATGGTGTATGAGTAAGAAATATTGCACTGTGCGTTGTTGAGGACATGCAGAGCAAGATCGGGGCGTTTTGCTTGCCCGGCCAGCCAGAAGGCAGCGACGAGGTAGCTTTCTTCATTTTGAGGGTTGATGCGGGTTGCGAGATCAAGCCATGGCATAATCTCAGTAATGTCGGAGGCCCCCGAAAGGTGCATAGGTTGTTGAGGCGTAACGGCGTTGCGCACACGCTGAAATATATCGTCATCAAAGGCGTGTGCCTTACTGTGTGGGACTCCACGGTGGAAGTAGACATCTGCTTGAGTATAGAATTGCGAGCCAATCGCCACACGGGAATCCGCTACAAGTGCACCTGCCAGTGATTGGGAGTTTTCGGTTTGAGGGGCACTCGCCGATACGGCGATGAGTTGGCATGCCAGTGAGAATGCACAAATGAGAAGAACGCACACCAGAAGTGTTGCTAAAGATTGCGGGTTTGTGTGTCTTAATGCTGTACAGGTTTCTGATCGAGTTTTGGATTCACACTTTAATTTCACTGTGCCCTCTGGCTAATCCTGATTGCTTCGTGAGAAGTGTTTTCGCCTAAATCCCATCCAGGCAATGATCAGCAATATGGATATCAGGGTTGCGCCATAAAGCAGTGTGACACCGAAGAATCCCCAGGGCATGGGGCCGTACTGGTGAACGACTCTGCGGCGCATGTCGAAAAGTTCAAAGTGCGGGAGGGTACCATAGAGAATATAGAGCGCTGTTTGGCGCCATCCTTGGGCGGGCAGAATGATTTCGGGAATACGGGGCACGATCAGATACATGGTTGCGGTCAAGACGTAAGTCAGCGTGGCAGTCGCGTCTTGGTGAAATCGAACGGATAGTGCAATGGCGAGTGCCGACACAATTCCAAGCACGGCGAAGTGGAGCATGATGGCTTGGGTGAGCGCTAGCAGTTCGAACCGACCGCCATGGCTCCATACCATGATGGCGGTAAGCAGGTAGAAGCACAGCACGGCTACGGATACAACGCTCCAGGTCCCTAACCATTTTCCGACAATAAGCTCCCCGCGTCGAATTGGCTTTGCCAACAGAGGGAGAATGGTGCCACGGGATTCTTCTTGTGGTAATTGGCGACTTGCCACGCTCACCGCTAGTATCCAACTAAACAACCATGCAGCAATCAATCCCGCATCTTTGACGAAACCGACAACACTACCTAAACCGAATATGTTCAGAGAGAGTAGAGTGAATAGCAGCGCAACAAGCAAGATAAGCAGCACGTAGAGGTCTTTGCGGCGAAGCATCTCTAGCCAGACAATATTTGCTACGGTTCGTATACGTCTCATGCGCCACCTCCGCATTGTGAGGGGAGAGGGAAGGGATCCTCGGCTGCGGTTATAGTACGCATGAAGAAACGTTCAAGGGGCTCTCCTTTAGGGATCAAGTCTGTTGTGGCCCCCTGTGCCACGAGTCGACCTTTGTGCAGAATGGCGAGGGCATCGCAGACGAGCTCGACTTCGGAAAGTTCGTGAGATGAGAAAAATACAGTTTTACCGCGAGATCGAAGGTCGGTGATGATATTGCGTATTTGTCCTCTGCCAATGGGATCAAGACCACTGGTGGGTTCATCCAGAATGACAAGGTCGGGATCGTTAATTAGGGCTTCGGCAATGCAAATGCGTTGGAGCATTCCTCGTGAATAGGTGCCGACGCGTCGCGTCGCTGCATGGTTAAGATCAAGTTGATCCAGCAACTGTTCAATGCGTTCTTCTAAAGTGCTACGAGGAATCCGGAACAACTGTCCTGCAGTACGCAGCAATTCTTTGCCGGTAAGGAAACGATAGGTGTTGGGGTGCTCTGCGAGGTATCCGATGCGTTGCCTGGCAATAGAGTGTTGTACGTCAGCACCGAAAATAAAGGCCTTTCCAGCAGAGGCTTGGATGAAGCCGAGCAGTACGTGCATGGCGGTGGTTTTTCCGGCACCGTTGGGGCCGAGAAAGCCAAAGACCTGTCCTTTCGAAACCCGCATGGTGAGGTTTTGAAGTGCTGCAAGCTCTGAATTTCGGGTCTTGTAGATTACTGAAAGGTCTTGAATGTCAATTGCTGATTCCATGTTGACTATAATGCCTGAGTTTGGTGGCAAATGGCAAGAAACAAGTCAAATAAGGGCTCTCCACGGAAGGGTGTACTTTGAGAGACCTTCTTGCTGTTGAAATTACACATCGCTGACGGTGGGAATTCGTACGAAGCAGTTCGGTTAAGAGTAAGAGTGTCGGCGAAGAGTGGGCTTAAGTGCTTGCATCCCGACGAATGTCGGTAAGCACGTAAGTGTGAAGTCTCGTGCTTTCCAACTCTTAATCATACACTTAACCGCGCCCCTTACTCGGATACCCTTAACCGACCCGCTTGATCGTCCTATTGCCGGCCTCTATCATGGTTGCGGCCAGTAAGTACACAATTCCGTGATGAACCCAAATAAGGCTGCGTAGAAAATATCTACGACGGGGTTGGCTAGAACTCGCGAACAATGGGACGATTCAACATTTGCTCATAGATATCAAAGTACGATTGAGCCGTAACTTTGTGGTTAAAGCGATTGCGACTCTCACGCATGATGCGCTCAATCTGCATGGCCTTCACATCGGGCGGCAGTTTGAAGAACGTCATGGCCTCCTCAATAGCCCATCGTAGCCCTATGCTATCGTAGGTGTCGAAAATGAAACCATTCCCTGTACTGTTAGCCATATCGAGGTGTGTAACCGTGTCATGAAGTCCGCCCGTGTTACGGGCAATGGGGAGTGATCCATAGATGCTACTGACCATCTGCGGCAAGCCACAGGGCTCAAACAAAGAGGGGATGATCATAAAGTCTGAGGCGGCATACCCATGGCGCGAGAGGGGCTCTGAAAAATCACAGACGGCAACGCGATCTCCGAAGTCATGGTGTCTGACGATGTCGTGAAACACGTGTTGGTAAGAACCATTGGCTACGATGGCAATCTGTAGATTATCTTTCCAATGGTCGGATACCATATTATAGAGAATATCGGAAAGGAGTTGGCATCCCTTCTGAACGGGATCAAGCCGGGAGGGCCAGAAAAAGATAGGGGCGTTGGGGTCACTCTTGAGGCCCACACGTTCCTGGAAGGTCGCTTTGTTGATGCGTTTCCCTTCCATATGCGTTTCGGCATTGTAATGCTGCTTAAGGAATTTATCTATCGTTGGGTCGGATTCGGGGTCCGGTGCATTGAGAATACCCGTTGCACACTCATTCTTCTTTTTCTGAAGCATCTCGTAGCGGATATTAGCTGGCACGAAACTGTGCTCGCCTTTACAAACTTCCTCAAGGAACGTGGGGCTAACGGTGTTAATGAAGTGAGCGCCGAACACCCCGCTGGCGAGAAGATCAATAGCGTTATGGTTTCGCGACTCTTCGTAACTCAAAGGGGGCCGCGTAAAGAATACATATTTCCAAAACTCTGCGGCATCAATTCCCGCATCTTCGATCTGAGCAAGCGTCAGATCATAACTGTGAATGTTATGCACTGTGAATAGGCTGGGAATATTCAGGCGTCGCGCAGCGGCGGGGATGAGGCCGGTCATCCAGTCGTTGCAATGAATCAGGTCGGGGTCAACGGAGGGAATGATGTTGTTAATCACCTCACGCTGGAAGGCAAGAGCAACCTTTTTGTTGGTCCAGACGTCATTTGCATATACCTCGTCGCGATAGTAGAAGCACCGATCTTCCGCAAGATGGATGCGTGCCTTTGGCAGTTTGTGCATGTAGACACGCAGTTCTTCGTTGATGAGTTTTCCTGCGTCAATATGAAACATGCGTCGATAGTGCGGGAGCGCCACATGGACGTCGGCACCAAGATCAAACAGAGCGGAGACTAATGATGAGGAAACATCGGCCAAGCCGCCCGCTTTCGCTGTCATGTGGTTGGCCATATTGCCCATGCCATTTGGAAGATAGGTGATCTCTGGCGTTACAATAAGAATACGTGGATTCTTTCGTTTTCGCCGTCTTCTCATAATGGTCGTCATGGGCATTGTTGTCTCCTAGCTTCCATTCGCCCAGGTTATGAATCCAGGCATGATGTGGCTCCATTGGTCACCCTTTGGGGTGACGCGTGTTGTGAACGCATAGCGTCCGGTCGTTTTGCACTCCAACTTGTGCTGGTAGCGGTAGTTTCCGTCTCCGATATCGTCCCCTATGGGGATGATGGTTACATGGCTATCGGAGATGTGGAGTTCTGAATTTACAGGGCCGTAGTAGACTTCGACATCGACTTCGTCCGGAGTCAGTTCTCCTAAATGTACTTCTGTTGTGACGTCAAAAGCGTCGCCAACATGCAGTTTCCCCGGGTCAATCGCGCACCGCTGTGTTTCAATGGAGACTTGACTCCAAAGCGTATCCAGTCGTCCGTGTCGCTTGACTAGTGCTTCGGCGTCTTTGCCGTTGTCTGCAAGCAGTGATGCGTAAGATTCTCGAGCGGGTTTGTAATAGAGCTCATTATATTCCGACACCATGCGATGGCTCGTGAAGTATCTAAGCCCCATGCGAATGGAGTTCTTCATCATTCGAATCCACTGAGTGGGAATGTCTCCGCCTTCGCGATCATAGAAGGTTGGTATAATTTCATTTTCGAGCAGATTATAGAGGGCTTGCGCTTCTACGGCATCTTGGTACTCGGTGTCTTCGTATACTTCGCCATCCCCGATTGCCCAGCCGGTGTCTTGGGTATAGCCTTCGCACCACCATCCGTCGAGGACGCTGGCATTAATGCCTCCGTTAGCTGCGACCTTCATCCCCGATGTGCCGCTGGCTTCCTGAGGGCGTCGCGGCGTGTTGAGCCAGACGTCGACGCCTTGAACCAAGAGCCGAGCAATGCCAATATCATAATTCTCGAGAAACACAATACGTCGCCGAACGTTGTTTTTTCGTGCAAAGTGCACGATGCGTTGAATGAGCTCTTTGCCATGGATGTCGGCGGGGTGTGCTTTTCCGGCAAACAGGAACTGGATGGGGTGGTCTTCATTAGTCAACATGGCCTCAAAACGTTCTATGTCGTGCAGGAGAAGTGCCCCGCGTTTGTAGGTGGCAAAACGTCGTGCGAATCCGATTGTGAGGGCATCGTGATCGAAAATGGACTTTGCCTGTGCAATCTCGGAACGACTTGCGTTACGGGCTTGATACTGCTTTTCGGCGTGTTCGCGGGCAGCTCGGATCAGGCGTGAACGGCCCATTTCATGAGCGCGCCACAGTTCTTCGTCTGGAATCTGGTTGATGCCGTCCAATGTCGTCTTTGTGCCTGGGTGATTGCGCCAGCCAGGGCCGATGTAGCGGTCGAATATCTCCACGTTTTGCGCAGACAACCATGTGGGGACATGGACTCCATTGGTGACGTGACCGATGGGGATTTCATCATGGGCGCGTCCCGGCCAGAGGTAAGACCACATGTGGCGGGAAACTTCACCGTGCAGTTTGCTGACGCCATTTGCATATTTTGCCATGCGCATTCCCAGAACGGTCATTGAGGGTTCGGTTTCGGGCGAACTGCCAGGGGCCTGCGAGAGTCGGATAAAGGCCTTTGCACTCAATCCTGTTTCCTTTTCTATGGCTTCTAGGTGCGACAACAGCACCTTCGAATCAAAGGTTTCATTGCCTGCGGGGACAGGTGTGTGAGTGGTGAAGACACTACAGCGCGGCACCACTTCCATAGCCTGCTGCAATGTCATCGCTTTCTGCTTCATAAAGTGTTCAATCCGCGCCAGACTCAGGAAGGCGGCATGTCCTTCGTTCATGTGGCAAACGGCGGGATCGTAGCCCAGGGCAATCAGTGCGCGGAAGCCGCCAATACCAAGCAGTAGTTCTTGGCGTAGTCGGTTCAACCGATCTCCTCCGTAAAGTTGTGCGGTGATATTGCGGAACTCGTGGCGATTCTCCGGAATGTTCGAATCGAGTAGGATCAGTGGTATCCGGCCAATATTAAGACGCCATACGGTTGCCTTGAGTGCCCCCTCGGGGAGTGGCACGCTTACAATGATCTCGTTGCCATCTTGATCAAGCGCCTTGTCCAGCGGAAGATTCTGGACTTCGCTCTCGGGGTAGCGTTCCTGCTGTAGACCATCACGGTTGAGGTATTGCTGGAAGTAGCCTTGGCGATACATCAACCCAACCGCGACCAATGGGACGCCGATGTCTGAGGCTGCCTTTAGATGGTCTCCCGCTAGGACGCCCAATCCACCAGAGTAGATTCGGACGGTTTCGTGAATGCCAAACTCCAGCGAGAAGTAGGCAATGCTTTGACTGGCATCTGCATGGCTGCTCTCAATAATTACTTTATTAAATCGTTCCTCAACGCGGCGCATATGAGAAAGAAATGCCTCGTCAGTTGTCAGGGCTGCAAAGCGTTTTTGAGGGACTTGTGCGAGGAGCTTCAGAGGGTTGTAGCCCGTTTGTTTCCACACGTGTGAGTTGATGCGCCGAAACAATTCGGTGGCATCGGCATCCCAACTCCACCACAAATTCCGTGATAGGGTTTCAAGGAATTGCAATTCCTCAGGAATTGCAGGGGCGACGTTGAAAAGTTGAACATTTTTCATAAATTAACTCCTGAGATTTTTAAATAAATTGTTGAAATGATCTTTAAGGATCGAATGGTATAGACTTATCGAGGTCCACCACGCTGTGACGAGGGGGTTGCCTTCTATATGTACTAGAGTTTTTGTACGACATCCGGTGCCCTTAGCCAAGCCAATATATGTTTCGGTGACAAATCGTCACTCAGGATTATACTGGGCACTTCTTTGCATAAATGCGTCGGGACGCCACGGTCCACCGGGTTGCGAAGGATAAGTTGACTGAAAAGTGGATGCCGGCCACCGGACGGCGTTGAGCAAGTGAGAGAGTCTGAACCGCCTTTGCAACTGGCGTGTTTTGTTCAAAGCCCGGCAGGTTGCTATTCAACGTTAATGACGCTATTCAGTGAACCGTAACCATCGTGCTCCCAGTCGTCGCATGTAGGATCGACAGTCCAGACGTCATTAATGACGAATTTATAAGCATGCCGCCCTTTAGTGAGCATTGCGATGCCCGTGAACATGCCGTTTCCGGATTTGTCACGCAGGGGTTTTTGGTTTGCATTCCACGCGTTGAAGTCGCCTGCCACACTCACCGAGTTTCCCGGCGTTTCCTGAATGCTGAATGTGATGCGTTTTTTACCTTTTGCGGATGTTGCCATGATTGTTTCTCCTTTTATGTAATGCGTTTCAGAGTTTGCTTTCGTCTAAAAGTTTGAGAACTCGGTAGAGTTCGGTTTCTCCCCAAGCTTGTGCACCGCAGCCGCGTTGGTGGTGTGGTGTGTTGCCATCAAGGATTTCAGGGATGTGTCCGATACAGCCATCGTTAGCGAGAATGCTGCCGCTGGATAGGAGCGAAAGAGCAGTATCGCGAAGCGTGGGCCCACCCGTCATTGCGAGTGCCTCGCAATAGGAGGGGAAGGGCCATGTCCAGGCGGTTCCGTTGTGGTAGGCAGGTTTGCGCCGTGTATCTTCGTCGCCTTGATAGCGTCCCCAGAAAGGTCTCTCGGGATCGTTTAGCAGTATTCCGTCGCGCATAACGGGGAGGGGTGGCGAGACGGGCTGATTTGCAAGACTGCGGATGGCGCCAGGAATTAGCAGCCGTTCCGAAGCGGACAGTATCCCTTTGGCAAGTGTGGGATCCTCGATTGCACCCAGTGTAATGGCAAACAGCTGGTTGGGGCGCAGTGCGTTGTCTTGCGTTGTGTTCTTGGCCGTTGTGCCGGGAGATGCAAGTAGGCAGTCAGCTAGATAGTTGCGGTTGGGGAGGCGGTAGAGGCTTTGAAGTGAATATTGGACTTGAGTTGCCAATGATGACCAGCGCGGATTATCGTCGAGGGTAGCTAGGAATGTGAGTGCCGCAAACCAAAGTGCCTGAATTTCGATGGGATAGCCCTCGCGAGGGGTACCCGCTGGGTGGTTTGTGTCCATCCAGGTATAGTGAGACGGACTAAAGATGAGTGCAGATTTGGGATCCATGCGGATGCCATTCGGGGTGCCTTCAATGTAATGGGTCGCAATCGAAATGAGTATTTCCTGCACAGAACGCCCTTTGCAGTCGGTTTCCAGGAAGGTGTTGTCTTTTTCGGCTTTGAGTAGATCCCAACATGCCGTGAAGAACCATAATGGAGCATCGGAGGTGTCGCGGTTGCTGTCGTCGTTGCCGCGAATCATGTTGGGGAGTGTGCCGTGATCTTCAAACCGGCCAAATTGCAACAGAATATCGCGGGCCTCAGCAACTCTGCCGGCGGCGATGATTCCTCGTAGGCAGATTAGTGTATCTCGACCCCAATCGAGAAACCACGGATATCCTGCAATGACGGTACGTGTATCATCACGTTTTACGATAAAGGCTAGCATCCCGGTTTGCATGGCCTGTGCCAGCGGGATGCAATCTGCTGCGGATGATCCTTGGGATTGCGGTGAATCCTGTAAAGCAGAAACTGGCGACTCCATTTGTTTCGTGGACTCCATGCTTGCTGAGAGCGTCACCTCACTTCCCCCATCCAGTTCGATCTTAAAGTAGCCTGGGCTGAAAAGATCTCCATCACCTGCCAATCCCCGGTTGGCCTCAAAGGGGTGGGGGACTCCGTATGTCCATTCTGGCTCGTGAATGAAACTACTGTTGGGCAGATTGATAGCAAGCGTACGGTCAGGCGCAGGCGTAAATTGGAATCCGTCGTCTTGGGTCGTAATGGATAATGGCCAGTGGGACTCCGGCCCCGTGTAGGCCTTGGTGGTTTCGTGGAAATTGCGATCTTCAATATCGGGTCGCAAGATCAGTGTTACGGGTTCGCTTGCTGCAATGCGTGATTCGAGTGTCTCTGTTGACGTTCGTTTGACGCACAGCGATACGCGGTTCTCGTCAGGCACCAGCTGTAGTGTGACTTCAAGCGATACGGATTTTCCCATTCCAGAGGGCACCTCGAATTTCCAGATGATGGAGCGGTCTAGATGCACCGATACGGTGTCGATACAGTTGGTGGTGATTTCGTGGGAGTAGCCACGGTGAACGAGCCATGCTCGGCAACGCGTGAAGGCAATATGCCGGTCAACGGGCACCTCGTTGTTCAGATTTGCTCCCAGCAGGCAGTCGTATTGACTTTCGATCTCTCCCCATTCCAATCGTACCTGGCTCATCGCACCGCGATCGTTTGTCAGCAGTGCGCAGCGACGCGTTCCGCGCAGGGCTTCGCGATCCAATGTTGTGGTCACGTTTGCAGAATGTCCGTGAGGAAGTTGGAGAATGGCAGAATTGGCGTGTCCGCACGTCTTGTCCTGGCGAGTGCTGATGCTCAGTGTTAGGTCGCGCGGCTCATGACACTCCTGTGCAGGAAACAGAAACACGAAGTATTGCCCATTATTTGCCTTCAGGCTTTCACCAACCGATTCTCGAGTGACTCTATGGAGAAGTTCGGCATAAAAGGGGCCCGGGGCCTTTATAAGGAGTGCATGATTTGCAGGGAGCATTACGGTGCGATCTTGATCCTCTGGCCATTGCCATGTTGTGACGCTTCTTGCCAACATGTCGCCTGTAATGGTTTCGCAAAAGGTTTCCGGATTGGCGACTAGCTGTTGTGCAAGTGTTGCTGCGTCCGTGTCGACAACTGTTGTGGTTCCCGTCCAGTACGAATATAGCGCTAGTGCGTTGGCGCGTTGGCGTTGTGTGATGACGGCAGGGGGCAATCCGTTATGATGCGCTTGCCGCGTATTGCTGTCTTCCTGGCGAGGGGCAAGGCAGAGAACTTCAGCAGGAGCAAGCTCACAACTCCACTGATTCATGTTCTCTTGGAGTGTACGATCTTCTCTTGACAGTAAATCGTGGCAGTGTCCTTCGGAACATGTGAAGTCGCCCTTTGCCCATTTGAGAAGTGCCGCATTCTCGGTATCCAGGTTTACAGCAACGAGCACGGCATTCCCTTCATCGGGGGTTCGCAGCAACGCAAGGGTATTTCCGTCACCTTTTGTCACCAGCCGATGTGAAACCCCGCTCCGGAAGGCCGGTTGCTGTTCAAGAATCGTGTTGAGCTGTGAAAGCATGCCGACTTGATTGTCGGTTGATTCCCAATTCATGGGGGGCGCTCCATGGACATCGACTTTTGTTGTTGCAAACCACTCCACACCATTGGTGATGCCAAAAGCACCCCCATACGAGAAAAGGGCAGCCATAGCGGTTCGCATCCTTGCATAGGGCTGAGACTGGGCCGCAAGTCGGCTGTTGTCATGCGTTTCAGCAAAGTGGATAAGCGTTCCATGTGTCTGTGAGATTTTATCGCAGCCCGGAAGGTAATGTTCCATTTGTTTGCGATCATAGGTTTGGAAGATTTCGGAATATGCCCAATTCAGGTTCGCCTGATCCAGCAGTGCTTCGGTAACGCTGATTTTTCCTCCAAGTCCCTCGAGCAGGAACAGCGTGTCGGGATATTCTTCACGAACCTTGGCGACAATGTACTCCCACACGGGGCATGGCACCATATAACCCGCATCGCAGCGAAATCCATCAACGCCGTTGTGACACCAGAAGAGAAACACATCCGCCATGTATTGCCATAAGGAGCGGTGATCGTAGTCTAGCTCAGAAAGGTCTTCCCAGGTTATGCCCCATGCACCTGGGGATGAAAAGCTTGTATCGTGATTCCGAGCAAACCACTCGGGGTGATGCATTTGCAGGTGGGATGCCCAGCCGGTGTGGTTAATGGGAAGATCAAGAAAGAGTTGAGCATCGCGGGCATGTACGGCATCGACAAGTTCGCCAAATTGGTCAAGTGGGGTGGTTTTTCGATCGAACTCAGCGAGAGCAGGGTCTACATCAAAAAAGTCAATGGATGCAAAAGGACTTCCAAATCGCCCCATCCGCGCATAGGTGGTCGGTACTGGATGAATGGGAAGAAGCTGGAGGATTCGAAATCCCATTGTGTCGATAATATGATCAAGTTCGCGGATGAGTCTTCGAAATGTTCCTGATTTTGGAATTACGGTGTAGCCATCATCATCAAGTTTTTTGATCGTTTCGAGTTGCTGGGGCTGTTGTTCCCGTTTTGCCATATGTGGGCCGAATTGACGGGCAAATGCCGTGTAGAGCATGTTGCCGCAGATGCGGTTCGCAGGTTCAACCTTGAGGATGATATTGTCTCCCCCTGGCCACACAGGATCTCGTTCTCCTTCTGGAAGAAAGAATGCCTTTGCCTCGAACCGTCCCACTTCTGCAAGCGGTACTTCGATTCGGTACGTTATGGCGTCTGCATCTAGCAGCATGGGGATGTCGCGCCAGTCGTATGAGAGAATGGGTTGATGTTGCTCGATATGAGCAATGATCTCCATTCGCCGCTGATGAGCATGACCAATGTTTGTCCTGAGCCATGCGCCTCCAGGTGCAGGATTATCCAGCTGCAATTGAAACACAACCGTATCACCACAGGAGTGAATGCTGCGTGTTCCGGGGAGTGGAATATGTTCTGTAATGACCATGGTCGCCAGAATACGTTAAACGGGGGTTGCGTCAATGCTGAAAGCGCTGAGCGCCTCATGTTCGCCACAATCACATTGGACCACGATAGCGGGCGACGAGAACGGTGGACAATGGAATGCTCTCTACTCGTTGTCCGTTCTCGTCGCCCATTTTCATCGTTAAAGTGAAGATGATTATTATAGGGCACACGATTGGGTGCAAAGGCTAAACGGATATTAAGGTTAGTTCGTTTGGGTTAGATTGCCGGGCAGTCCTTCAACACATGTCCGGATTTCATCCCGGATGCGGCGATATCAATCCAATTTCTCTGCAGTGTTGGATATCTTTGCGGCCAAAGCGGGGGGATTATCGAATCCGACGTGGCCGACTTTTGCGTGTCCCGGAAACAGAGGGCAGGTTTCCCGTGCAGAGAAACAGCACTTTTAGTTTTTTGGGATCGCTGTCCAACATAAGGAAGTTATTGGGCCATTCTTGTGGGCGGGTCAAGCGGATTACGGTGCTGGGTTTAAGGGGGGGGGTCTATGCCGTGTGTGAAGTTAAGAATGAGAGTAATGATCGACTTGAAAGTGTGTGGTGTATATTTTTCGAGAGACTTTCGGCATCGTGCAGATTTCCGGAAACGTGGCAAACTGCCGAGACATCATGGACACTCTACTGACTGGCCTTGAATTATGATAAGGAGTTTTCGATGCATGTATTGAAATATGAAGAAGCTGCACAATTTTGGGAAGAGGCGTTGCCGCTTGGTAATGGCTGTCTTGGTGCCATGTTCTATGGTGACATTGGGGAGGAACGAATCGACTTGAATGAGGATACGCTTTGGTCGGGTCGGCCAAGTGAAGAGACCGGCTACAGGGTTCGCGAAATGCTGGAGTCGGTTCGAGGCGTGATTCGTGAAGGTCGCTACGCGGAGGCCATGCACCTGACAGATGAAATGACGGGGTTGCACGATACGCAATCTTACCAGATGGCAGGTACGCTTCGGATCAATTTTGCGGGTGAAGGCGACGTCAAGCAGTATCACCGTCGCCTCGATCTGAACGATGCGATGGGATCGGTCGAGTTTGAGCGGGGCGGCGTAGGGTATCGTCGTGAGTGCTTTGTTTCGCACCCTCACCAGATGCTGGCGTTCCGGGTACGGTCAGAGACGTCGGCAATGCTTCATTGCACGCTGACGATGGATTCCCCGTTGCGGGGCAATTGTGAAGCCAGCGACCAGTCGCTTACGCTTCGTGGTCAGTGTCCTTTAACGAATCACTCGCGTGGAGTGGATGACATTGTGTGGGAAGCAGATGGGGTCGGCGGGATGCGCTATGTGGTTCGTGCTCGGGTTCTGACCGTTGGGGGGACGGTTGCTGCCGGGAATGGGGAATTGTCTGTGCGGGATGCCGATGAGGTGTTGGTGCTCGTGGCAATCAAGACCGGGTTCAATGGGTTTGACCAGGCGCCATCGGATGATATTGCCGCTATGGAGGTTGCTTGTGATCATGTTTTGGATACAGCGGCCGCGGCTGGTTGGAATGGTCTGGTAGACGCGCACACCGAGGATTACCAAACGCTCTACAATCGGGTTCAATTGGATTTGGGTGCTGTGGATGAGCGTCCCACGGATGAGATTCTCAAGGGGTGTACGGACCCGGCTGATGCCACAGCCCTTATCAATCTCGTTTTCAATTATGGGCGGTATCTCTTGATCAGTTGTTCGCGTCCTGGAACGCAAGCGGCGACACTACAGGGCATCTGGAACGACAAGCTCGTGGCGCCTTGGCGCTGCAACTATACCACGAACATTAATTTGGAGATGAACTACTGGCCCGCGGAAAGCTGTAATCTTGCCGACTGTGCCGAGCCAATGTTGCGTTTTGTCCGCGAGGTCGCCCTGTCGGGCAAACGCCCTGCACAGCAGCTCTATAAGGTCCGGGGCTGGTGTCTGCACCACAACAGCGACTTGTGGCGCTATAGCTACACTGGCGGGGCTTCAGCCCAACATGCATTCTGGCCTGTGGGTGGCGCCTGGATATGTCAGCACCTGTGGGAGCACTATGTTTTCAGTGGCAATTGTGAGTTCCTTGCCACCGCTCTACCCCTCATGAAAGAAGCTGCCGCATTTCTGCTGGATTTCATGGTTGAGAACAGCAGAGGCGAGTGGGTCACGTCTCCTTCCACATCACCCGAGAACCGGTTCTTCGAGCCTGGGACGGAGGTGTCCGCCAGTGTCTGCGAAGGGAGTGCCATGGATATGACCATGATTCGCGAACTCTTCGGTAACATTATTGAAGGGAGCTCTGTGCTGGGCGAAACGGATGCTTTGGTTGCTGAGGTGGAGGCCGCCTATGACTGCTTGGCGATGCCGGTGATCGGCGAAGACGGCCGCCTGCTGGAGTTTGGAATTGAAGCTAGAGAGCCGGAACCCAACCACCGCCACGTTTCCCATTTGTACGGTGTTTACCCAGGGTGGATGTTCACACCAGATCAACATGCAGATCTCTACGAAGCCTGTCGCAAATCCCTCGATGCGCGCGGAGACAAAAGCACGGGCTGGGCGATGGGGTGGCGTGTTGCGCTCTGGGCGCGTTTCCGCGATGGTGACCGTGCGCTACGTGTGATTGGTAACCTCCTCACCTATGTGGATGCAGATAGCGAAATGAACTATTCAGGGGGTGGGGGGCTTTACGCAAACCTTTGGGATGCCCATCCTCCCTTTCAGATTGATGGCAATTTCGGTGTCACAGCAGGCATCGCGGAGATGCTTGTGCAGAGCCATCGTGTCGAGGCGGGGACGCGCGTGATTGATCTGCTCCCCGCACTGCCGGGCGCCTGGCAACAGGGGGCGGTGTCGGGGTTGCGCGGGCGAGACGGGACCGAGATAGGGGTGCACTGGAACAAAGGCGAGCTGACACAGTACCAGGTTAGAGCAACCGTGCCGGTAGAGGTCGCCGTGCGCTGTGGCCATTACTGCAAGCACATTTCACTGAAGGCTGGCGAGTTCATAGATGAGCGACTGTCAATTTGATCCGGTGGAGCTTTGGCCTCAATCAAAATTTGTGAAGGTTCGAGGTGTTGAGGGTATTCGCGACGGTTACATTGCGAATGTTCTCGGGGCCGCTAGCGAACGTAACGGGCTCCAGCCCGGGGGTCTGGACGATGACATTGCTGATGAGGGAGTCACACAGTGAGCCCGAAATCAACACGATGGCCCGCCCATGGCCGATGATGTTCTGAAGGACGAAGCTGTGGGTATCGCCCAGCGGGGTCACGCCACCCCAGGTGGGGTTGCTGTCGCCAATGCGCACCACGGCGTGCACCGTTTCCGGTGAGGTGTGGATAACGCCGTCCAGAAGAATGTTGTACATCTTGACGCCCGATGCGTTTAGAAATCGAACGATGTGATGGCCGCCGACGCTGGTGCCGCGCACATTGCGAATGATAATGTCGTGAACATCGTCCTGCCGACCGAGGGGGGTCATGCCGCTGACCATACTGGAGTCAAGGATGCCCGCGGGGACATCCAAGCGGATGGCGGTCAAGGCGATGAGATCATCCCCGCTGGTTCCCGTGATGTTCTGGATGGTGATATCGTGACAGCCCTGTCGGAGATCCAGGCCGTCTTGATTGAGGAACGTCTCGAACGTGCCGTTGATCTCCCGGCCGTCGTGGGCATCAAAGGCCAGATCAGTGACCTGTCCTTGGGTGCAATGCTCGAGTGATACGCCCCACGAGTGGGTGTCCTTCAAGGTGAGACCCTGTATGCTGAAGTCTGTGACGTAGGCCAGCAACACGCCGATACTGCGCCAGTCGCTAGTCTGCTTCTCGCCCTCGACCCCGGAATCCGTCCCGTAGGTTTGTACGCCCAGAATTTTGGCGGCATCGCCTGTAGCGCGCGGGTGGTCTGCGCCCTCCAGAACGGCATTACCGATGCCGATGATGTGGATGTTTCGTATGGGCTCAATGGTGGCAATGCCCTCGCCGCAATTGGCACTGCGAATGAAGTTGTCACGGCAACGGTCCGACAGCTTCACGCGGCAGTTCTCCAGCATCAACGTGGTGTCGCTTGGCAGGATAATCGCCCGATCGAGCAGCCAGTAGTCACGTGGCGAAACCGCATCCGGCCTGCGTGTGGGAATGCGCACCATTCCCCCGCATTTCCCTGCCGCCTCGATCGCGGCCTGGATGCGATCACTATCAGAACCTTTGTAGTCGTTGACGTTGATGTTCATATTCACTCGCTAGTCAGTGTCGCATTGATGTTTTGGATGATGGCTCCTGCCAACAGTTGATAGTTTTCAGATTTTCAGTGTCTGCCATCGCGCTCGGCCTTGCCGAGATTGTTTTCGCATCCCTGATACAGATCAATCATGGGGATACTCCTATGCTTTTGCAAAATATTTTGCCGACAAGGCTAGGCCCTTGGCCCTCCATTCTGAGGCACGGTCATCGTTGGCGTTCAAGTTGACAAAAATAAAGCGGGTCCCCTCCGACGCCTTTTTGATCAGTTGCTCCATATCTTCATCGGAAACCCAAGCCAAACAATGAACCGGAGCATCAGGCCCACCAAAAGGTTCCAGAATCGGAAGATATCCCTGTTTGGAAGAGACGCGATTGAAAGCATAAAAGTTGCGAATCTTACGGAAGCCGGAAAACTGATACTCGGCATCGGCACAGCAGTGCATGCCAATACTGCCAAACGTATCTGAAAGATCATTGAGCTCGGGAAGGCAAAATTCCTCAAACATCTCGGGGCTGATAGATCCCACCTCGTCATTCGACACCCACGGCCCAAGCTCTGTAGGGGTCCATATACGAGGACAATGGGCGGGGCTCATTGTCGGGAACTCTTTGCGTAGTTCAATTAGAAAGGTTTTTAATAGAGACGCACATTTTGCACTGAGACGCTTAACCGCCCCCGGGTCCAGCATTAGCGCACAAAATAAATCGTTTTTGTCCCAGATTTGGTTGGCGATATCAAAACCGGTCTGCATATCGCATATTCCGAGGTCCACATCCTGTCCCAGTTCGTCGCGTACGGCATTAGCCAGTTCAAATACACGATAGAGCGACTCAGACTTCCAGAGATCTGGAATCTCCAGCGTGTCGGCCTCCGCCGCATTGCTTACTAACGGTACGGCACAAGGGGGAGAATCGGGAGGCATGTGGACATCACAACCGAAGGCTTTGGCAAAAAGATGGGTTGCCGTTGTGACGGGTGCCAACGGAATGTTATCGTCGCCGTACCGCTCCAACGCCTTGGTTTGCCGTTCGTAATTCTTCACAACCCAAGGGACCCACTGGTTCACAGGATCCGTCGACAACGTGAAGTCACCCAGCCCGGTATCTTGAATCGTCAAGTCTGACGCATGGCATACAAATCCATGGCGATCAGCCGTGCCGTCAAAAATAGTGCGTATGAACTGCTTGTTTTCCATGACCTTCTTTGACATGAGATCCTTCTCCGATTATTATTGTCAAATCCATCTACCACGTGATACATACAAAAGCAGAATATCTTGTAATTATTGCATAAAAAAGTTTTTTTTGATGATAAATGTAGTCAAATATGCCCTCAGAATTGTCACAAACAATTAATCATGACCTATTTTGATGATCTGAAGATTGTAACCGTCGGTATTTACCCGTGCTTCAAAGGTCGCGTGTTGGAGAGAACACCCAGCAGTTATTCCGTGGAACTTGTCGCATCTGGACGGCTGTATTTTCAGCGAGATATGGAGCCGAGGACTGTTATTGATTACCCGGCGTTGCGATGGCAGTCACCGGATCATACCTACAATTATGGGGCAGTCGATGATTCTGGATGGGAGCACTATTATATTCTAATGCAGGGTGAGCGTGCTTCCAAACTGTACCACGAAGGGTTTGAACCGCTGGTGGCAAACGGTTGTGTCATGCCCATCCACCGAGTCGATACCTTCCGCAACCTGTTCACTCGCATCCACAACCATCTGATTCATCCGGCACTGAATGTAAGTCGAGCGGCTTTCTACGCAGAGGAATTGCTTCTGTATGCAACGGAGGAGCTCAAGGAAGAAACCTATCTTACACGCCATCTTTCCAAGCTGGAAACGCTTACGGCCGATCTGCGTGCCAACCTTGGACACCCCGTTGATTTTCGACAGATCGCACAACAGATGGATTTGTCATACAATCATTTCCGCAGAGTGTTTAAGGAGTATGCAGGAATCCCTCCCCATCAATACCTTCTGCGAGCCAGGCTGAACGTCGCCGCCGAGCTCCTACGACGAACCCGCGAACCCATCAAAAAAATTGGTGCCGATCTGCGCTTGGGCAATCCCGCCCAATTTTCCAAAACATTCCGTGCCACTTTCAACCTGCCGCCTGCTGCCTACAGGCGCAAGAGACTGGGGGAGGGGGCTACACCTCGAAAAGTGGTGTTGAGAGATATCGCTCTCCAGAGTCGGGAAGGATGACCACAATGCATTTTCCTGCAAATTGGGGTTCCTCTGCGAGTCTGGCAGCCGCCACGACTGCGGCGCCGCACGATATTCCAGAAATCAATCCCTCTTCTTTGGCCAATCGCCGTGCGGTTTCAAAAGCGGCTTCATTGGAAACCAGCTCAACACGGTCGATGAGCGATAGGTCGAGGACACCGGGAATAAAACCGGCACCAATGCCTTGAATTTTGTGCGGGCCCGGTTTCAGGGCTTCGCCAGCGAGAGCCTGCGTAATTACTGGGCTATCGGTCGGCTCGACGGCCACGGTCAGGATTTGTTTGCCCTTCTCCTGCTTGAAGTAGCGGGAGAGTCCTGTGATGGTTCCGCCTGTTCCCACGCCCGCCACAATGACATCAACATTACCCCCCGTGGCTTCCCAAATCTCGGGTCCTGTTGTCTTTTGATGAATCTCAGGGTTGGCCGGATTCTCGAATTGTTGCGGCATAAAATAGCGATCGGGTTCAGCTGCGGCGAGTTCTGTGGCCTTGCTTATGGCCCCTGGCATGCCCTTGGCTGCTTCGGTCAGAATTAGATCAGCGCCGAAGGCCTTGAGGACTTTGCGTCTTTCGATGCTCATGCTTTCTGGCATGGTGAGTGTGACTTTGTAGCCGCGAGCCGCCCCTACAAAGGCGAGTGCGATTCCGGTATTGCCGCTGGTGGGTTCAATGATTTCCATGCCGGGTTTTAGGACGCCGCGTTTCTCTGCATCCCAGATCATGTTTGCGCCGATGCGGCACTTTATCGAGTAGGCGGGATTCCTTCCCTCAACCTTGGCGAGTACCACCGCGTCAGTACTGACGACTTTATTCAGGCGTACCAGTGGTGTATTTCCGATCGAGAGTGAATTATCATTATATGTTTTCATGATGTCTCCTTTATGTGCCTATCTTTTCTGTCAAAACTGTCTCGACTTTCAAAGTCATGTGGCAAATGGCCCCGCACCCTAAAGGGCAATCGGAGAACCGAGCCCGCCAGCGCCAACCAAAAGGACGTGTCCTCTAGGGAGGCGTTTTTGAACCACCTCACCAAATGCAACAAGTGATAGATGTCGTGCATAGCGACTTTGTTGTTCTGCTGTGAGGCTCATTTAGACGCTTTTCTTCCTAACGCTACTATTATGACCATGTTGGTAATCTATAACGGTGATTGCTGAAATGTCAACCCATATTTGCTCATAAACTGCGGCTTCAAGTAAATGCTACGTTTTAGGGGTTGATTTTTGTCAATAAGGGATGATAGCGTGCTGGCAATATTTCTGCATTTGGAGTTCCTTTTGATTACGAGAGAGACAGACTACGCAATTCGCGCAACACTTTACTTGGCAATGCAGGAGGATCTTGCGTGTCCGGTTTCCACGGCAGAATTATCAGAAGAAATGTCGATTCCGTATCGGTTTCTTCGAAAGATTGTATCAAAACTTGTACTGGCTGATTTGATTGTGAGTCGCCGCGGAAAAGGGGGGGGCTTGAGTTTGGCTCGGGCTCCAAAGAATATTTCGCTGATGCAGATTATTAGCGCGGTGGATCCCGAGGCCGTCCTTTTGAACCGTTGTCTTGCTGATGTAAATCAGTGTGAACGTTCTCCGTTTTGCGGAATTCATGTTGAGCTTGTTCGGATGCAAAAGCAGCTTGATGTTGGGTTGGAAGCGGTGACTTTGGCATCCATGTCCACGTATGAGGAAAAGCATAAGTAAAGACGGTTTAGTTACTCACCTTTTTTTGCTTTCTAATGACACCGCGTTTGTAACATTATCAGGCGTCACTATTTAAGAGGTCGTGATCTGCGCCCCGTCAAGCCCGCTTGCGCTACGCGCGTACTCGCTGCGTCGGGTGAGCCACCCGCCAAGCCTAGGGCCGTTGCCCCAAGGCGGCATCCATATTCTCCCGTGCCAGCGGATCCAAGGCTTGCCAAATTCGGATGGTTTCCAAAAAGAAAGCGGTTCCGTTCACGACCCGGGCCTCCCCGTATCCTTTAGTGTCGGCGTTGGCGGGCACGGGTTCCCGCTCGAGGCAAATGCCGCCGCCCGGAACCCAGAGACAGTTCAGCATTCCCCTGATCGCCCGTCGACAGGTTTGGACAACCCGCTTATGATGACGCCCCGTTTGAATACCATACTCGACCAGCAATTCCATGGCATCCAGGTTGAAACACATGCCGCCTTCGCCGAAAAGACCGTCTTCATTTTGAAGTGAGAAGGTCGTTTCCATGACGCGCAACTGCCAGGGTTCCGGTTCGCGTAGCCCCAGAGGCTTGAAGAGTAGATGAGCAATGTTGTTGCGGTGCTTGCACATGTCCAGAGCAAGGTTGCGTTCTCCCAACATGCCTACATAGCCTGTCTGTGTGTCGCGACGGGCGAGAACAAAACGGATGAGCTGGTGGATGGGCTCGCTCAGGCTTTGGCCAGTCAGGCGTTGCAGCAACTGAGCGTATTGTACGATTTCTTTTGCCCCGCAAGCGGCCCAGCAGTTCTCTAGCCAGTCCTCCAACGGTTCACCAGGTTGTGGCGCCCAGGGGAAACGGGTTATTTTGTCCAACCCCTTGGCAAAGGGTCTGGCCTCGACACCCAGCATGCGTAGCCCAGCGCGCACGACATCATCGTTGTGCAGTCGCCAGGTTGTACCAATGTCTTCACGCCGCTGGCTGTTGGTCTGGCAATAAAATCCGCGATCCTGATCGTAGAATGTATCAATCCGATCCAGAAGCGTTTGGTTTTGCCGCAGTTGCGTCACCCACTCGTCTTCCCCCAACGCTTTTAGGGCCCAAATGGCCCAAGTCAAAGTCTCCACGTTGGCGGGCGAATCGGCATCGGGGTTTTCCCGAAAAGGCCAGTCCGCCGTTGGCCGGTACGTGGAATGCAGCAGATTCAACATGTCCGCGCGCAATGATTTTGGCAGACCGGGCAGGGGTGCATCAATAGGAGAGTGCCAGTGAATAAAGCTTCCTGGTGGCATGCGTTTGCCATAATCAAGCAGCAGATTCCCGTCCTGATCGTGATCGACCTGGCTATTCATGGCAAGCACTCCTATTGATGATGGCGGGTGACTCACCCAACCTGTTCCACCCGACCCTTTGGGTGGCGCACCCGCTGCTGTGGGTGCGCAGTTGCAGGCTGCAAGCGGTCAACACGGGCGCTCTTTCACCCCTGACTGAGTATACAAATCAGTAGTCATCCGGTCAATCTGCGTATTTCGCGCTTCGCTTGCTACGGCGTGGTAGGCTGGCGACTGTAGCTACATTGTTGCTTCGAGCTAGGACCCCTTTTCGGCTAGGCTCTAATTTGCGGTTGCTTTGCTGTAGTGAACTTGTATAGTCCTGAATGTTGATTATACCGATCATGTTATGTGTGTATATGTGGGGTAGGTGGATGTCGGGATTTGGTCCCACATCAACAGGAGTATCAGAAGATGATGAAGTTGTCGACAAAAGGGCGGTATGCGACACGGATTATGGTGTGCCTTGCGATGCAGAAGTCGGACAAGCCTTATCGCAAGCAGGAGATTGCAGAGGCTGAAGGAATTTCTGCTGACTATGTTGAACAGATTTTGATTCGCTTGAAGGCAGCTGGGCTTGTGGCAAGTCATCGTGGGGCTCGTGGTGGTTTTTCACTGATACGGGATCCTGCTGAGGTGACAGTTGAGGAGGTACTGGTGGCAACCGAGGGACCTTTGGCTTTGGTGACTTGTGCTGAAGAGGGGTGTAAGCGGGAGACCCTTTGTGTGACCCAGCGGGTTTGGAGGGATGCTGAGGCAGCCCTCTCGAAAGTGCTTTCGGGAACCGTTATTGCGGATTTGGCAAAAGTTGCCACGCAATTGGCAGAATCAAAATCCATTATGTATGACATATAGACAAAATGAGAATGAGGAGACTATATAATGAGTATTGAATCTATATATCCAGAAACACTGGCGCTTCACGCTGGGCAGGAACCGGATCCGACAACGGGAGCTCGGGCGGTTCCTATCTATCAGACCGCGAGTTATGTTTTTAACAGCACGGAACATGCGGCCAATCTTTTTGCATTAAAAGAGTTTGGCAATATTTACACGCGGTTGATGAACCCCACGACTGATGTTGTGGAAAAACGTATTGCTGCACTTGAGGGTGGCGTTGGCGCTCTGGCAACAGCAAGTGGCATGTCTGCCATTTTCCTGGCGATCCACACCTTGGCGGCGTCAGGCGATAATTTGGTTGTCTCTTCATCACTGTATGGGGGTACCGATACTCTTTTCCGCTACACGCTTCCGAAGATGGGGGTTGAGGTAACCTTTATCGATGCGATTACACCGGAGAAGGTGAAAGCGGCGATCCAACCGAACACGAAGGCGGTTTACTTTGAAACATTGGGAAACCCCAAGGGCGATGTCCCTGATCTGGCTGGGATTGCTGATGTCGCACATGTTGAGAATATTGCTACGATAGTCGACAACACCTTTGCACCCATTTTATGCCGTCCGATTGATCATGGCGTGGATATTGTTGTTCACTCCTGCACAAAGTGGATTGGTGGGCATGGAACCTCTATTGGCGGCGTGATTGTTGATAGTGGCAAGTTCAACTGGGGCTCAGGACGATACAGCGAGTTCACAGAACCGGATGGTGCCTACCATGGGCTTGTCTATTGGGATGCCCTACAGGATGTTCCCGGCATGGGTAATGTGGCTTACATCATGAAGGCGCGTGTTGATGGCATGCGCAATTTGGGAATGTGCCCGAGTCCGTTTAACTCATTCCTCTTCCTTCAGGGGTTGGAAACACTGCCGTTGCGAATTCGTCACCAGAGTGCAAACGCGCTTGCGTTGGCAGAGTGGTTGCAGGAGCAGGATGGTGTTGAGTGGGTTTCCTATACGGGGTTGAAATCGCATCCTCACCATGCCGCCGCCGAACAGTATTTCACAGGAGGCTACGGTGCCGTGTTGGGCTTTGGTATCAAGGGGGGCGCTGAAGCGGGAGCGACGTTCATTGACTCCGTTAAGCTGGCAAGCCATCTCGCCAATGTTGGGGATGCAAAAACGCTCGTGCTGCATCCGGCTTCAACAACTCATCAGCAGATGTCAAAGGAAGCGCAGGCGGTAGCCGGCGTGACGCCTGAGTTCATTCGTGTGGCCGTGGGGCTCGAGAATATCGAGGACATCAAGGCGGACTTTGCACAAGCGCTTTCCACCAGCATGTCATAAGATGAGCAAGATTCGTCTCACCGTTAATGGGGATTCCCTCAAGCTGGACGGCTTGGGGGATATTCTTGCGTTGCTTGCCCAGATGGGGGCTGATAGCGGTCGGGTTGCAATCATGGTAAACGATGCCGTTTTCCAGGGGTAGAGCCAAAGACTATATACCCATGAGGGCGGCTCCGATAACGCCGGCAGAATCCCCGAGTTGGTGCTGAACAATGGGGGTCTCCAAGCTGTCGCTGAAGATGTGTCGCTCCACTTCTTTGATAGCTTCGGTGTAGATTGCTTTAAACTTCGAGAGGCCGCCTCCCAGTACGATGATGTCAGGGTCGAGAATATGGATTAGGTTCGCCATTGCCCGCCCAAAGTTCTCGAAAAATACATTCATGAAATCCACGGCTTGCGGTTCTCCTGAATAGTAGTTTTTTTCAACTTCAATTAGGGGGCGATCCTCTCCGTATTGTTCAGTCCACCGTTTCGTCAGCCCCCCTCCGCTGATATAACATTCAACGCAGCCGTGAGCACCGCAGTAGCAGAGGGGGCCATTGGGGTCTATCGACATATGCCCCCATTCACCACCAATAGCCTGGAGTCCGGTATGTATCTTTCCACCATGGATCAGCCCACCGCCACAGCCTGTGCCAATGATGACACCAAATACCATGTCTTTTCCTTGGCCTGCTCCCTTGATTGCCTCTGCCAGTGCAAAACAGTTAGCATCATTTTGAATCGCAATGGGGCGCATTATCGCACGTTCCAGATCTGCCTTCAGAGGCTTTCCATTCATGCATATGGTGTTGGAGTTCTTCAGGAGTCCGGTCTTAAGGGATATAGCGCCAGGGGTGCCAATGCCAAAGGTGAAATCGGCCCCATTAAGTTCAGCAATCAAATCACGATAGAGATGAGAAATGTTACTAACAATGTGTTTGTATCCCTGCTCTTGCTCGGTAGGGACACGCTTTCGAAAAAGTTCATTATCCTCTTCATCAAGGACAATACCTTCGATTTTTGTTCCGCCGAGATCCATGCCGATCTTAAACATCTTGGTATCCTTATCCGTGCCGTGGGGGGGGGCTATCTCACAAGTCGTTTCCACGTTGCCAGAGATATCCAGATGCAACTGAGAATGAGCAGTGACCACCCCGTATTGCGAAGCCCTATGATGTATTCGGGGAGTCCCACCTTGAATTGCAGGCATGCTGCCCCGGTGATTCCCATGAGAATACTCACTCCGAGAACGATTCCGCCCAGAATTTGGGCCCTCAGTAATTCGCGGTCTGTAAAAGATGGCATGTTTAATTGCTCCTAATTTGTGGGTCAGACGCTAGCACGGTGTCCTGCTGTTGTCATGAAAAAAAGTAGTGATAAATATGTGGAGAGTTGAGTGTGGGGTGTGCACCGTGTCGTGTGTTACGGTAACATTCTTTCAGTGTCCAAGGAATCGGCGACTCATAAATAAAATCAAAAAGTCATCACAACAATTATCGGCTACCTCATGCTAATACATATATGAAAAGGATTACATTATGAGTACCTCAAGTATCAGTGACTGGTTTGCCCACGACCGTTTCGGCATGTTCATCCACTGGGGACTTTACTCCAACCCGGCCGGAGTCTGGAAAGGTGAGAAGGCCAAACATAGCTATTCGGAGTGGCTCCAGGGCGGCAACCGGATTCCGCGTGAGGAGTACCAAAAGCTCACTGAGATCTTTGATCCCACGGAGTTTAATGCGGAGGAATGGATCGGTGAAGCCAAACGCGCTGGCATGAAGTACTTCCTGATCACCGCCAAGCATCACGATGGTTTCGCACTCTGGCCTACCAAGGCCTCCACCTACAACGTGATGGACGCCACCCCGTTTGGGCGAGATATCCTAGGTGAACTCGCCGAGGCCTGCAGAAAGTTCAACATCAAGCTGGGCTTCTACTACTCTCACTGGCAGGACTGGGAGGGAACGGGCGGCGACATCTGCTCCGTCCACATGGAAGGAGAGGATGGCGAGGGATACCAGCACCCGTGCCAGACGGCGTTTGCCGAGTACTGGGATAAGAAGTGTCTGGTCCAGGTGCGCGAACTCATGGAAAACTATAGTCCTGCTTTCTTCTGGTTTGATACTTGGAGTGAGGACAGCTATACCATGATCACCGATGAGCGGCAGAATGAATTGATCGACCTGATCAAGGAGATCGATCCTGCCTGCCTGGTGAACAGCCGCATTCAGTTTCTCAAGCCCTCGGACCGCGTCGACTTCCTCTCCATGATGGATAACAGCTACCCCGAAGAGGGCTTCGATAAGCCCTGGGAGACGAGTGGCACCCTCAATCACTCTTGGGGCTACCACGCCTTGGACTTCGACTGGAAATCAAGCGAGCAGCTTATCCAGTACCTGATTGGGAATGCGTCCCTTGGCGGGAACTACCAACTCAACGTAGGGCCGATGGGGACCGGACTCTTCCAGCCTGCCGCTATTCGGCGCCTGCGCGAAATTGGTGCCTGGATTGACGTGAATGGCGAATCCCTTTACGGAACTCAGGCGAGCCCGTTAGGAAAAATGCCTTGGGGCAAGATCACCTCACGCCCATTGGAGAACGGCACTACCGTGCTCTACCTCCACCTCTGGGAGATTCAACCGGACACGGCACTCCACGTCGAGGGCCTGACTGCGAATGTGGTAGAGGCCAAGGTCCTGGAGACGGGGCAGAGCGTCACGACCGAGTCTGGCGCGCAGGGAACGTGGGTCCAACTCCCCGCCGAACTGGCCACCCTTGGCCTCCCCGTTATTGCAGTGGTGGTTGAGCGAACAGCTTAGTTGCAGATCACCCTGACTACGGTGCGGGGCTTGAGGGTGACAGTGGTGCCCTCTGTTGCCGGCGTATAGGTTTCAACCGGGACCAAGATGTCATCGGCGGTGATGCCGGTAGCCGCCTCGATCTTTCCGACACTCTCCAGATTCACCGTTAGATCTTGCTCCCCGAAGTGAACGAGGAAGCCATAGGTCTTGTCGTCCTTTCTCAGGAAGCAGGCGTCGAGGGCTGCGTTCGAGTCACTCACCATCGGGGCGTCCACCTCCACATCAAGCACCTCGCCCGGCAACGCGTCAGCGTAAAGATTCATCACCTTAACCATGTCGGAGTACTCCACTTCGCCAATATGGCTGTGAATCATCCCCATGGTATTGACCAGTGAGTAGTAATTGGCCACCTCCAGGATCTCGCCGAGCCTACAGAAGCTATTGATTAAGCCAGCCCCATAGAGGCAGTGGCGAATATCGTTGGGTTCGAAGAATCCCTCGTGGTCATTGTGCGAGGCACGAGTCCAGTAGTTCCACTCCACGATTCCCATGGTGCAGTCCAATCCGGAATCGCGAATGGTCTGGACCTGCTGGGAAAGATCCTCTCGTTTCTCGCCAACACGATCCGCCACGGCTGCCATTTTCTCTGCCATCGTGCCATCGTCCGATCCCCAGGCATAGCGCGTCACTATCAGCATATCGAAGAGCTCAGGAACCTCTAGGAGCAGGCTGCGCCAGGGGGTGGTATAGGCATCACGGAGCCCCTTGGAGCTGAACTCTCCGATGGCTGCTATCCGTGCCTCGGGATACACCTCCCGCAAGCCGGGAACAAAGGCGCGTAGCTGCTCCACATACATCTGCCCGGTCATGTGACCGAGTTCCCAGGTTCCGTAGTTCTCGTTGCCGACCCCAAAGTAGGCCGCCGGCACCGGGAGGTCGCGCTCAAGGTACCAGGCTCGGATATACGCGGCCCACCCGACAGCGTCCTCGGGGGTTGCGGTGGTGGTATTGAGCGTGATGAAGGGGCGCATCCCCTTGTCCACGCATAGCTGAAGATACTCGTCGGTACCAAAGTCGTAATGCATCTTGTACTTGAAGACGGGGTCATCGACAACGGGACGGAGGTGGACGGGTCCCACGCTATGCTCCCAGTGATAGGTGCAAGATGCACATCCACCCGGGAAGCGAAGTACCGGACACGGGAACTGATCGAAGGCATCGAGGAGCGCCTGGCTTACGGGGCCTTCCCCCACGGGACGAAGGTGAACCTGATCAATAATGAGTCGGCTGTCCCCAGGAATCACAATGAAGAAAGTTGCATCCCCCTCTCCCGGGGATTCAATCTCGCAGGTGACCCGATGCCAATGCGCCTGGTCGACATTGACGGTACAGGTTTGCCCCGACTGTCCCGGCATCTTCAGCTCAAACGTCACCTCCACCGGCCGGTATTGTGCCCGTGCCCAGAGCTCGACCTCGAAACGCTCACCTGCTCGTACCGGGACACCCACCTGGAGAATTCCTGCCTGGTCATGCTCCATGAAGTTCTGAATCATCTGCGACTCACGCCCACTCAAGTACTGCCCCGGCACAAGTTTGCAGACCATCCCCTGCATTCCATTCCCCCGGGTCTCCCACTCGGCGGCAACCCCAGTCTGCGGACACTCCGGCCCCGAGAACTTGGAGTTGCGAAGGCGATCCGTAAGCATATTTGGAATCGTATTCTCGTAGCATTCGATATTGTTCGACAGCACTTGCGTACCCGCCGTACCAAGCACCTTGCCTGTTACCCGTACCACCCCTGTCATGCCGTCCATATCACGTCTCCTATTTCAATTAAGGCTCTGTCAAAAATTGTTGGCTCCTGTCGCTCATAACATTCAATTTATGGCTCTTCAAGAGAAACTGTGGGTGGCGCGAATACCAAGCAATAGCAATGTAGTTACTTTACGGGGAATCTCCGGGAATGAGCAAGAAATATGCGAGAAACTATCTTGTATCGAGATACTGCGAAGGTGGAATAGGCGCCGACCAGCGGTTCCAAATTAGGAAATCTTCGAGTTGCGGGAGGGGCTTCGGACATGAAAGTCAGCGTCGCCGATCCTAATCGCACTCCTCTGCA